>Ga0209376_1001618_pt1 | contig 22426 bp, 25 predicted proteins | sample GraSoiAngelo_134_FD_185891 | JGI IMG/M metagenome (GOLD analysis project Ga0209376, IMG submission 185891) | Grasslands soil microbial communities from the Angelo Coastal Reserve, California, USA - 14_0929_05_30cm (SPAdes) (version 2) | ecosystem: Environmental > Terrestrial > Soil > Grasslands ... | reverse complement strand
CGACGCCCGGCCCGCTGTGCGTGACCGGCTTGCGCGTCATCGCGAACTCGCCGATGTAGTGCCCGATCATCTCCGCCCTGATCTCGACCGTCACGAATTCTTTCCCGTTGTGCACCGCGACCTTCTTTCCGACGAAGTCGGGGAGGATCGGGACGTCGCGGCAGTGCGTGCGCACGGCCTCCTCGGTCCCGTTCTCGCGGACCTTCTCGACGAACGTGAGGCGTTCCTCATCGATGCCGCGCATGAAGGACCGTCGGGGCCGCGCCGGCAATAGCTCGATGATCTCCTCGAGGGTCATCGCCTTCATCTCGTCGAGCGTGTATCCGCGGTACGTGAATTCCTTCTTGCGCCTCGTCTCGACGAGGCCCGCGCGTTTCCGGAGCTTCCGTCTCGCGGCTTTCGCCAGCCCACCCATCTGCTTCTTCGCCATCCTCAGGACCTCCGTCGCTTCGCCTTCAGCCGTTTCGGCTTCGGGGACATCCGGCCGACCTTCCGACCAGGAGGAGCGTCATAGCCGACCGTCGACGGTTTCCCGACGTGCTGGTGGGATCCGCCGCCGTGCGGGTGGTCCACGGCGTTCATCGCGACGCCGCGGACGTGGAAGGCGGCCTTGCTGAGCGAGCGGTAGGAGAACCACTTCTTGCCCGCCTTCGTGAATGGTTTGTCGCCTCGGCCCGCGCCCGCGACGGCGCCGATCGTCGCGCGGCAATCCGGATGGAATGTGTGGAACTGCCCCGAGGGCAGCTGGACGACCGTGCGCTCGGCCTGGCTCACGACGACAGCCTGGGTGCCGGCGGCGCGGACGAACTTGCCCCCGTCCCCGGGCATCGCTTCGACGTTGTAGACGAGCGTGCCTTCCGGGATGTCGCGGAGAGGGAGCGTGTTCCCGCGGTCCACGTTCGGCATGCCGTGGGTAACCGCCTGGCCGATCGAGAGACCGTCGCATGCGATCATGAGGACTTCCTCGCCGTCGAACCGAACGCGCGCCAGGGGCGCCGTGTGACCGGGCGCCTGGAAGATATCCGTCACCACGCCAGCGCCGCGAAGGTGCGGATGGACGACGGGGCCCGGATGACGGTGGCTCGGAGACCGGTACGTCGGCGAGGTGCCGCGTCCCCGCCTCTGCGAGCGAAGATTCTTTCCCATCAGAACACCCCGATTCGCATGCCGATCTCTTCCGCCGAAAAGCCCGCCTTCAGCTTGATGATCGCGTGTTTCCCGTCCTTGCGGACGAACGTGTTGACTTTCGCGACCTTGACCTGGAACAGGTCCTCGAATGCTCGCTTGACCTCGCTTCGCGTCGCTTGTCGGCGGACGAGGAACTCGAGGCGATTGCCGTCCTTCAGGTCCTGCGCGGCCGTGCCCTGGAGCATGTTGAGCGTCTTCTCTGTGACGTACGGATGGAGGAGGATCTCGTGGGGCTTCACAGGGGCCAGCTCCTGAGCACCTCGAGCGCTCCTTCGCTGAAGACGGTGAGACGTCCTGGATCCCCTCCAGGCGCGAGGACCTCCGCGTTCAGGCCCGACGGACTCACGACCTCGACGCCCGGGAGGTTTCCCAGGAGGCGACGGACCGTACCGGCCTCCTTCACGACGACGAGGACGCTTCGCGGCTGGCGATACCGCCGACCGCGCATCTTCCCGCGCCCGGCTCGGATGTGCCGTCCGTCCTTCGCGCGTTCTACATCGGGCGCGAGGCCCAGCTGATCCAGGATCTTCAGGCCCTCGCGGGTCGCGCCGGTTTCGGGGGTGAGCGTCTCGATCCCGTCCTCGATCACGACGGGGAGCGTGATGTCGTCCGGGAACCGGTGTCCGCGTGATGCGACCATCTTGGGATCTTTCAGGGCAGCGAGCGCGGCGTTCCGGGCGAGGCGCCGCTCGTGTTCGTTGACCTTCTTGGCCCACACCGTGTCCGGCCGAGGCGGATGAGCCCGCCGGCCGCCGACGGTCCCGGGCGCCTGCGCCCCGGTCATCGTGCCGCGGAGGCGCGGAACGCGCGACACCCCATGGCCCTTGCCGGACCATCGGACGGAATGGCGCATGCCCGCGCCGATCGAAGGCCCGTAGGGCTGTCGACGATTGGCTTGAAATGCCGTGACCGCCCGTCGGATCAGGTCGACGCGGATGTCGGCACGGAACACGGTCGGAAGGTCGACCGTCTTGACGACGTCGCCATCGAGCGAATACACATGGACCTGCCCGCTCTTGACCGGGGGCGTCTCTCGTTTCTTCTCCTCTTTGGCGGCCTTCGGAGCCTTCGACGTCTTGGCCGCCTTCTCGGTCTTCGGGCCGCGTCGACGGCGCTTCGGCGCCGGCTCGACGTCCGCGGATCCCGCGGCCGCTTTCTTGTCCTTGGGATCCGCCACCGATATCACACTCCCTGCTTCGATTCGCGGGAGATGTACGTGAGGTCCGGAGACTTCTCGAGCTTCACGTACCCGCCGCGAGCCGCGTCACGGAATCGGATGAGGCGCTTCGTCGGCCCCGGAATCGATCCGTGCAGCAGCACGTACGGATTGCGAAGATTCCCGTAATGGAGGAAGCCCCCGTCCGGCGTGACCTCGTCCGCTTTGTCGCCGATTTTCAAAATGCGTTTGTTGTACTCCGTCCGTTGATGATAGCCGAACTGGCCTCCTTGCGGCACAGTCGGCCGGACGTACCCGGGCTGGAAGTTCCCGAGCGTCCCGATGTTTCGTCGGTGCTTCGAGTTCTTGTGACTCAGGAGTCGCGTGCCCCATCGGGTGTGGTGCCCTTGCCATCCTTTCCCTTTCGTGATGGCCGCGACATCCACCATCGAGCCTTCCCGGCAGAATTCGGTGACAGGTATCTCCTTCCCCAGGAGCCCACGCGCGTACTTGATCCGGTCTGCAATCGATCCGCCGCCGACGCGATTCTCCATCAGGTCCGGCTTCTTTTTCGGGACGCCGGTCACGAGGGACGGTTGCGTGTACGTGATTACGCGCACCTCGTCGACCTGGGCCGGATTGACCTTCGTCCACGCCTCCTCGGCGTCGTAGTCTTTCGGAATCGGGAAGACGCGTCGGAGCTCCTTCTCCAGCTGCGGCGCCCACACCTCCGCGGCGGTCTTGAGTCCTTCTGGCACCCGGCGATACAGACGAACCGCGGCGACCCGCATGGGAGGAACCTCGACGACCGTGACGGGAACTTGGACTTCTTGGCCGGACGTCGTGGACGTGGGTCGGTAGTCGACCACGATCGCGTGGGTCATGCCGGCCTTGTAGCCCGCGAATCCTTGGAGCCTGGGCGTGCCGCCGTCCACGTCCGGCCAACTCGAGAAATGCGGAATCGGGCTCTCGCTTCGCTTGCGGGGCGAAAAGCCCATCGATCCGTGTCTCGGTCGGTGTTCCTTCGGCATTCGCCACTCCTCCGCAGAGAGTGGTCTCACTTCGCGTACGATGAGCCGCGGGCGTTCAGTCGCGACACCGTGACGCTGCCTGCGAGGCCAGAAGAATCGGGCCCGCATTTCCGGGATCCACGAGGGATTGCCCGGGAGCGTCTGGTCGACGCGTTGGGCCGTCCCTATGGATGGGCCGTATATAATTCTTTGGAGCAGGAGGGCTCTGCCTCCTGGGAAACTCGTGCGCTGGCGTCTCGCTCGATCGGTTCAGCGGACGAGCGTCTTCGGCTTCGCTTTCTGCGGCTCGGCGATCTCGAGGACGAGCGGCTGCACGATTGGCTCGTCTTCTTTCTCGTCGATTTCTCGCTCGTCCGCTTCCGCAAGCGCCCGCCAGAACGCTTTCATCCGCGCGTCGTAGTATTCGTCACACATCGCGGCGCCTTCGGCCCCGACATCGCGGTGAAAATACAAAACTCTTGTCCTTCGCAGCCGCCTGCGGAAAACCGAGTTCGCGCGAAGGATAGCACGGTCGCAGTGCCGCAGGTCGCGAGGCGATGGCCTGTGGAACGAGAACGCTAACGGTCTGAAAGGAACCATTTGTTGTATCCGTCGTGGTCAACGATTTCTACGACGACGATGCTCGGCTTGTTTCCCACGCGAACGATCGTGTAGAGAAGTCACCAGTAAGAAGGCAAGTCGCAGACATACAAGTTCTCAAGTCCGTGCTTCAGCCTCAACGGACGTGGGATCCTTCCCTTCTTGACGACCTCGCCGTATTGACAGTCGGCCAGGAGAATGGGCTTAAGATACCTCACTTTTCGAACAATCGAAACTGAGTCGTGATCATGACGTTCTCTGAGCCTCTCGTAAGCTCTCTGCGCGTCCGGTCCTAGGACGATTTCTTTGGCCCGCAGACCCATCAGAGACGATATCCGGTCCGGATTACTTCAAGGAGTTGCGGCAGGGCTTCTGGAACCCAAATCAGGCCCTTGCTACCCTCTACAACCATCCCATTGTCGCCGAAGAACTCAAGAATGGCGTTCAGGCTCGGGCGATTTGTGGAATGCCCCCATTTGGCGAGGACAGACAACAACTCGTTGCGACTGATTGGTTTCTCCGCCTTCTGAAGGATTGCGCGGACGTATTCAACTTTCGACAGGGAAGGGTTGGCTCCCGGTCTGGCGTATTCGAGCTCGGGTTCCTTCGTGAGCCGCTGTCCCATACGGGTGCTCTAAGTATGCATATAGTATATGTATCCTTCCCCCCCGTCCACCAAACCCGACTTTCGATGGACAAAAAACGGGCGACATACCGTACAATGCGCTTCGAGAGGGAATCAAATCCCGCATACAGTGCCGGCCCTATCTGGGCCGGCACTCCCCGTGCATTCCTCAGGTTCGATCATGCCGCGTACTAAGAGCCGTCGATTGACCGTCGTTTCTCCGTCATTCTCCCTCGCGCGTCCGTTAATCCGAGTCGCCGCCACTCCCCGACACGCGCACCGACACCGTGAGGACTCGTTCAAAGCATCCGTTGGATCGTTTCCGCTTCGGGTTGAATGGGTTGGAACCGAACCGCGAGTTTACATGGCAGGCTTGAGGGGGGGACAGAGATGTTTTCACCTTCAGCCGTTTCCACACCATCCGTCGATCCAGTTCATTCATGCCATAAATCGGGCTGCCTCGTGCTTTCTCAAAGTATCACGGCCGAGAACACTCCCATAACTTTTAAGCGGGCCTCGCTGGCTATGCCACGTCGCTGGGCGGTTCTTCATGGAAGTCAAGCGGATGAAAGTGAAAGTTTGCCTCGTCGGCGAGGCCGCGGTTGGCAAGACCTCCCTCATCCGCCGATTCGTGCTCGAGAACTTCGACGACAAGTACATCCAGACGCTCGGGACGAAGGTCTCCAAGAAGGAGCTCACGTCCTCGTCGCCGGACGGGTCGGGGGAGCTCAAGATCGACATGACGATCTGGGACATCATGGGCCAGAAAGGCTTCCGCGAGCTGCTCAAGGAAGCGTACTTCTACGGAGCGCGCGGCATCCTCGCGGTGTGCGACGTCACCCGGAGGAAGACCCTCGAGGACCTTGACGACTGGATCGAGGGCGTCTACAGCGTGACGGGCAAGATCCCGATCGAGTTCCTCGGAAACAAGATCGACCTGAAGGACCAGATCCAGATCAGCGAGGACGACATGGTCCAGGCCGCGCGGGCGTACGACAGCCCGTTCCACTTCACGTCGGCGAAGGCCGGCGTCAACGTTGAGAATGCGTTCCAGTCCCTCGCGGAGCGCGTCGCGAAGGAGCGGTACGCGCGGAAAGTGCTCCCTGAAGAATAAAAATTATCAGGGGCGATACTCGCGTCCTCACGGTACATAAGAGGGCGCTCGATGGGAGGCGCATGATGGCGACGTCGACGATGGCCGGCCAGAAGCATCTCAAGGCCAAGGTCTGCCTCGTCGGGGATGTCGCGGTCGGGAAGACCTCGCTGATCAAGCGGTTCGTCCAGGACCAATTCGACGACCGCTACATCGCGACCGTCGGCACGAAGGTCACGAAGAAATCGGTTGACGTGGTCTGGAAGGGCGCTCCAGCGACGCTCGACATGATGGTTTGGGACATCATGGGCGAGAAAGGATTCCGGGCCCTCCTGCGTGATGCGTATTTCGAAGGATCCCAAGGCGTCATCGCGGTCTGCGACCTCACGCGCAAGGACACGTTCTACGACCTGAACAACTGGGTCCAGATGATTCGCAAGCAGGTCGGCAACGTCCCGATGGTGTTCCTCGGGAACAAGATGGACCTGACCGAGCGACTCGTCGTGAGTCAGGAAGAGCTCGCCCGGATGGGGTCGATCCACAGCGCGCCGCAATTCCTCGCGTCCGCGAAAACCGGGGCCGGCGTGAACGAGGCGTTCCGGGCCCTCGCCGACGCCATCGGGCACCGGGGCAACGAGTGATCACAATCTCGACTTCGGCCCCGATGGGGACCGCCATTATCTCGATAGATAACCGATGGGCAACGCCTTTATAACCTGAGACGTGTGCGAGCGACGAACCGCCTCTAGGGATTCCGATGGACCGCCAAAAAATGAAAGTCAAGGTCTGCCTCGTCGGGGAAGGCGCGGTCGGCAAGACGTGTCTGATCCGCAGGTTCATTCAGGACCAGTTCGACGACCGATACATTTCCACCCTTGGGGCGAAGGTGTCGAAGAAGGAGATCAAGGTCGACGGCCCGAACGGCGGCATGGATGTCGACATGACAATCTGGGACATTATGGGCGAGAAAGGGTTCCGAGAACTGCTGAAGGAGGCGTACTTCCACGGGGCTCAAGGCGTCCTCGCCGTCTGCGATGTCACCCGAAAGGAGACGCTCGACGACCTCGAAGATTGGGTCGCGGCGGTGATCAAGGTCACGGGCAACGTCCCGATCGAATTCCTCGCGAATAAGGCGGACCTGAAGAACCAAATGACCGTCACGAAGGCGGACGTGCAGAGCGCGGCGGAATCGCACGATGCACCGTTCTTGTTCACCTCCGCGAAGACAGGGGAGAATGTCGAAATCGCGTTCGCGAAACTAGCTCAGATGATTGCGAAGCGAGCTGCGTAGCCCTTCATTCTCGGACTGCTCGCAGGCGTTCCAACCCTCTGTATTTATGGCAGAGATAGGAAATCCGACCTTCGCGAATGAAGCTCTCTCACAACGCCAAGATTCTCGCGCTCCTGTTGCTCATGTTCATTGCCTGCGGCATCCTCTTGACGCCGCTCGGATTTGAGACCCGCGCATCCGCGGTCCTGGGCAACCCGGCTTCGCTTCCCTGGCTCGGCCTCGGATTCAGTGGCCTCATTCTCAACGCCGTCTCCCTCATTCTTCTCTTCGTAGGAGCTCGGATTGCATCGATTCTTGCAACGATCGGGTCAATCGGATCCGCATTTCTTTTTCTCGCGGATCAAGCGGGGGTAGCGGTGTCGATTAGGCCTCCCCCCACGATTACGGCGGTTGAGATTGTCGCGACCGTGCTGATTGTGGCGATCGTCTGCTTCGCTTCCAGAGTCTATAGGGAGACAGGCCTCGAGTTGGGCAGGGCGACGTAAGGGTTCTGCGGCGCGCAGAACCGCGTGCAACGGGAAGATGCGCCCCGCGCAGTGTCCGATTTTCGGCAACTCGACCTCGGTAACGTCCGAGAAGTGTTTAAGTAGAAGGCTCGTGTATTCGAACGCGACCCAAGCGCGGGCCCGGTCAGAAGATGGTGGAGACGGTGGGAGACCCTCAAGAACTCCCCCCCGTGGATTCGTGGATTAGCAAGGTCGATTTCCATTCCACGGCGGAAGTGAAGATCCCCGAGCGGCTCGTCGATCAGGTCATCGGTCAAGAGCGGGCCGTCGAGGTGATCCGCAAAGCCTCCGAGCAGAAGCGGCATGTGATGTTAATCGGCGACCCGGGCACCGGGAAGTCGATGCTCGCCCGGTCGATGACGGAAATGCTCCCTCGGGACGACCTCCAGGACATCATCGTCTACCACAATCCCGAGGACCCGAACGAGCCGAAGATCCGCGTCGTGCCCGCCGGGAAGGGCCGCGAAATCGTCAACGCGCAGAAGGCGGAGGCGATGCAACGCCGGGAACAAAAGGCCTCCATGGTCATGACGATCGTCTTCTTCATCATCGGGCTGAGCGTGATCCTCTCGTACCAGTGGGGATCGCCGACCCCGGAATTCCGTCCCGACGCGCCGAACATCATCCTCTTCGGCATCCTCGTCGCGGCGATCATCTACATCGCGACGCGGTACACGGGGCACCGACAAGAGAACCTCATGGTCCCGAAGCTGCTCGTGAGCCACACGCCCGACGAGATGCCCCCGTTCGTCGATGCGACGGGCAGCCACGCGGGTGCTCTCCTTGGGGACGTGAAGCACGATCCGTTCCAGAGCGGCGGCCTCGAGACGCCCGCGCATGAGCGCGTCGAGTCCGGGGCGATTCACAAGGCCCACAAGGGCGTCCTGTTCGTCGACGAGATCAACGTGCTCCGGATGGAGAGCCAGCAGAGCCTCCTGACGGCGATGCAGGAGAAGAAATTCTCGATCGTCGGGCAGAGCGAGCGGTCTTCCGGGGCCATGGTGAAGACGGAAGCCGTTCCGTGCGACTTCATCCTCGTCGCCGCGGGGAACCTCGATGCGGTGCAAGGGATGCATCCGGCGCTCCGGTCGCGGATCCGCGGGTACGGCTACGAGATTTACATGAAGAGCACGATGCCCGATTCGGAAGAGAATCGGCTCAAGCTCGTTCGGTTCGTCGCGCAAGAGGTCGCAAAAGACCGGAAGATTCCTCACTTCGATCGGAGCGCGGTCCTCGAGATCTTGCGGGAGGCCCAGCGGAGGGCCGGCCGGCGCGGTCAACTGACGCTGCGGCTGCGCGAGCTCGGCGGACTCATCCGAGTGGCTGGCGACATCGCGCAGGAAGAGGCCACGCCGCTCGTCACGGCGAAGCACGTCGTGGACGCGAAGCGGATCGCTCGATCCCTCGAACAGCAAGTCGCGGACCGGATGATCGAACGGGGCAAGGAATATCAAACGTTCATCACAGAAGGCGCGATCGTCGGTATGGTCAATGGCCTCGCGGTGCTGGTCGGCGACAATTCGATCGCCGAGTTCAGCGGAATCGTGTTGCCCATCGCGGCGGAAGTCACCCCTGCGCAGGCGAAGCAAGGAGGCCGCATCATCGCGACGGGTCGCCTCGGAGAAATCGCGAAGGAGGCCGTCGAGAACGTCGCCGCGCTGATCAAGAAGTACACGGGCGAAGACATCTCGAACCACGACATCCATGTCCAGTTCGTCGGCTCCCGAGAAGGCACCGAAGGCGACAGCGCGTCCATCTCCGTGGCGACCGCCGTCATCAGCGCGCTAGAAGAGGTGCCGGTCAACCAGACTGTTGCGATGACCGGGTCTCTGAGCGTCCGCGGTCAGGTCCTCCCTGTCGGCGGCGTGACCGCGAAGATCGAGGCCGCGGCGGAACTCGGGCTTCAAAGGGTCGTGATCCCCCGTGCGAACATGAAGGACGTCCTGCTGGAAGATCGTTACCAGGGGAAGATCGAGATTGTCCCAGTGGACACACTGAGCGAGGTCCTCGAGGAGGCGCTCGTGGGTCCGAAGAAGTCCGGGCTCATCAGCAAACTCGTGGCGCTGGTCCCGAAGATCACGCCGGACAAGCCCGGCCCGGCCGCGGTGCCCCACTGAGAATTCCGGAAGGCCGGTGGACGATCCGATGGATCCCTCCGAGTTCTCCGAACCGATGCCCTGCTACGAGTTCAGCCCCGCCCTCTCGCCGCCCGAAGATGACGGCCTCTGCGTCCACTGCCGCAAGTTCTTGACGCTCGAGTGCCCGTACATCGACCACTTCCTCTCGGAGGACGACGAGTGACCGGGCGCGCGTTCTTCATCGGTCGGTTCCAGCCGTTCCATCGTGGCCACCTCGCGACCGTGAAGCGAATCCTGGAGTCGAACGATGAGATCATCGTCGGCATCGGCTCGGCGCAATACAGCCATACGGGGGAGAATCCCTTCACCGCGGGCGAGCGATACGAGATGATCAAACGGGCCCTCGACGCGGAAGGCATCCACAACTACCACATCGTCCCGATCCCGGACACGCACGTCCACAGCGTGTGGGTCAGTCACGTCACGTCGCTCGTGCCTCGGTTCGACATCGTGTACACGAACTCGGATCTCGTCGTGCGCCTGTTCCGGGAACACGGCCTGAAGGTCTCGTCGCCTCCCCTCGTAGACCGCGAACGGCTTTCGGGGACCGTCGTCCGACACCGAATGCTCAAGGGGGAGGACTGGGAATCCCTCGTCCCCGCCGTCGTCGCCGAGTACATCAAAGAAATCGACGGCATCGAACGCATCCGCGAGACGCACAAGTACTCGACGCCGTACGGGACCCGCGAGAACCACGAGGACGCCTAAGAAAGGGACCCGTCCCACGACTCCCCGCGAGGACGGGCTCCGGCAGGCATCCCTCCAAACGAGGATGTCGCTCCCCTGGATTCCTGCCTTCCGGCAAAAAGCGCGCCGCAGGAGATAATGCCTACTTACCAATCAGTTACCAACTGATGTTCTATTCTTCCGGAACCTCGCATCGAAGCGGGTGTGCTCACCAGTCGATCCGGTATCCGCAATACGGGTCGCCCCGGAGGATGCACGCAACCTTCGTGACGGTTCCCTTAATCCCAAGCATCGCAAGCGAGCCTTCGTACGTCCCGAGCCAGGCGGCACATCGCGCGGGACTGCTCACCCAGTCGTAGTTTCGAAAGATCGCGCGGTGGCCTTCGACATCGACTTCGAGACGGCCGTGATTGAACTCGCGCGCGTAGGAGTTCGGCGAGAGCTCCAAGAGAATTGGGAACGGGATGACCCGCTTCACGAAACGCCGGAGGGAAGAGAAGTTGATCGCCTCGTCCCTCATCATCCGACGGACCGTTTCGTAAGTTCCGTCGCCGAACCGCGTCTCGACCTGTTCGAGGACTTCCAGCGCGGACCGCAACGGATACCATCCGTCCGCGTGAATGAGACTCGGATCCACGCCGGACTCGATGAGGGTCTTGTCCGCGGCGGCCCGACCGTGGTGGGCCGCGATCCAGTGGTGGTAGTTCCGAAAGTGGCTCCCGCGAATCATGGGCGCGATCAGCCGGTCTCCGCGTGCGTCGGAGAGCTCCCCGAACACCGCGACCCCGAGCCCCGAGGCCGCGTACAGCTTCCCACGGCGCTCCCCGCCGACGCTCTGCGCCAGATCGGCGCGCACGAGCTGGCCGAGCGTCCGGCTCACGTGCGGGAGACGAAGGCCCGTCCGCTTGGCGATTTGAACCGGAGTCTGGGGGCCCGGGATGACGGCTGCGAGGACCTTCTCCCGTTGCCGGCTCGCGAGGACGTAGGAGAGTCGGTCGAGCACATTCGCGGATCCCGCGTGCAATGTCTGCCTCGTCCACTATGCTGAGACGCACGATGCGGACGAGAGGTCATTACCCTTTCCTCACCCGACCGCGCCCAGGTACGTCAGGAGGACGGGGACGAGGAGCGAGGCCATCAGATGCACCCGGCGAACGCGCAACGCGACCGGGACGAGGCCGACGAGCGCTGCGAGGCCCGCCAACCCGATGCCGACGGGACCGGTCGCCGCGGCCAAGAGGAGGAGGACCGCGAGGAGGGACAACGCCGCGATCTGTCGGGGGTTCGAGCTCGACCAGCGCCGCGCCACCGCTCGGCCGACGCGGGCGGCTATGGGCGCGGCGATCGCCGTCGCGAAGACGGCGGACATGACGAGCAGGAGGAGCGACACCGGCGCCGCCCAGACCGATGGCCAAGGGGAGAGATCTCCGGCCAAGGCGCGCACGGCCGCCGCAGCCCCACTCCGGGCCCGGTGAATGATGAACAGGACCGCGACGCTGAGGAGGGCGGTGGATGTGGAGACCGCGCCGAGGACCACCATGAACTGACTCGGTCCCACGCTCTTCCGCGTGCCGACGGAGGCCAGGGTCGCGGCGGCTCCGCCGCTGAGACCGGGGAGCCAAGACACACTCGCCCCCGCGATCGTCCCGCGCAGCGCGCTCCGCACGTCCTCTCGCGAAAGGGCTCGAAGCGGCTCCAGTCGCTGGTACGGGATCGAGCCGGGACGAGCGCGAAGTCCCACGAGGAGGCTCGGGATGCCGAAGAGCCCCGAGAAAAGCGGAAACAGGACCGCATCCGGATCGATGAGGGGCGGTCCGCGGAGGACCGCGAGACCGAGGCCGCCTGCGAGAGTCTGGACCCAAACCGCGCGAACGAGCCGATGGACGCGGCTTCGGCCGCGCCACTCCGATGCGAGGACCGCTCCGAGGACGCAAACCAGAAACGCGGGAGTCCACGGCCGGAAATGGTCCGCGAGGCCGACCGGATCAGCTAGAAGGAGGCGGAGGGGGAGCAACGCGACGACCGCGAACGCGCTCCCTAGCAACGCGCCTCGGGCGGCGAGGGCCACCGCTTTCGCGCCTTGCCCGACCAGGAGGAGCCGATGACCCGGGAGCGTGGCGAGTGCGGTGTCCTCGGTCGGAGCGCCCAAGAAGACCGCGGGGATGAAGTCGAACACCGCATGGCTCCCTGCGGTTGCGAGGAGAAAACAGGAGAGCAGGAGGCCCATCGTCTCCGGCTCGGCGGAGATGTCAGGGACCAAGACCGCCAGGAAGCCCGCGAAGGCGGTCTGCGTGGCGAGGACCAGGGCCGCCACGTTGTTCACGTGAAGCCCGGGCGACAGACCCGTGAGCACACCCGCAAGCAGTCCGAGCATCGTCACGGTGAGAAAGCCCGCGACCAGACCGAGGGGCGTCAACGACGGGAGAGTTGCCCCCGTGCGGTCAAGGTCTCCGGTGCACGTAGACTACACTCAGCGGCCGCGTCGGTCCCGTGGACCCCATCCTCCGCCGCCCGGGGTCTCGATCACGAGGAGGTCATCGCGACGAAGTTCCAGGGTCACTTTGGCAGGCAGCCCGCGCCGACGTCCATTCCGCACGAGGGAGTTCTTCCCCGGGCGACCGTCTTCACCGCCCTCGAGGCCTTTCGGCCGCAGGACCCGGCGTTCCGACAGGATCGACCCGGTCCCCTGGCGGGCTAGGAACCGGACGGAACGGCGAATCCCGTCTCCCCCGGGGTAGCGACCTCGGCCTCTGGTTCCCGGGATCAGTCTGTATTCCTCGATCCGGAGCGGGTATGCGAACTCGAGGGCTTCGACGGGCGTGTTGCGGGTGTTCGTCATGTGGGTGTGGACGCCTGACATGCCCGGCCGGTACGGGAGTGCGCCTTCGCCCCCCGCGATCGTCTCGTAGTACGAGAACGGCCGAGGATCCGATCCGCCGATGGTCAAGTTGTTCATCGTCCCCTGGCTTTGGGCGGGGACCGTGTCGGCCAACGGCTCCGAGAGCGCGAGGAAGAGGACGTCGACGATTCGCTGCGACGTCTCGACGTTCCCCGCAGCGACGGCGCCCGGAGGGCGCGGCCAGACCAAGCTCCCCTCCCTCGCCAGCACCCGCAACGCCCGGAGGGAACCCGCATTTCGCGGCGCGTCCGGGTCCGTCAGGCATCGCATGACGTATGAGGCGGCGCTTAGGGTGACTGCGAACGGCGCGTTCAGATTGCCGGCGACCTGGCGATCCGTGCCCTCGAAATCTACCGCAATCCCGGAACCGCCGATCGTGACCTCCGCGCGAATCCGGATCCGCTCCGGTTCTTCGGGCGATGCCCCTTCGAGGAACTCGTCCGCGGCCCAGGTTCCTCGAGGCAACTCGCCGATCGCCGCGCGGACCCGCCGCTCGCCGTAATCGAGGAGCTCGTCGACCGATTGCCGATGCCGCGTGACGCCGATTCGCTCGACGAGTTCGATGAGCCGGCGCGCCCCGAGCTCGTTGGCGGCAACCTGCGCTCGGAGATCTCCGAGTCTCTCCAACGGATTCGACGTCTCCCGGCGGAATCTCTCAAGAACGTCCCGCCGCTCGCGTCCTCGGTCCATCATCTTTTGCGGTTCCAGGATGAGGCCTTCGTCCTCGAGGCGCATCGCGGTGGCCGGCATCGAACCGACTACTTTTCCGCCGATGTCGGCGTGGTGCGCCCGGTTCACCGCGAACCCGATGACCGCTTGACGCAGGAACACGGGCCGGATGAGCGTCACGTCCGGCAGGTGGGTCCCGCCCCGGTACGGATCGTTGAGGATAATCTGATCGCGCTCGCGGAGGGTTCCGGGGAAGTCCCGCATGGCCGCTTCGACCGCGACCGGCATGGAGCCGAGGTGGACGGGGATGTGTTCCGCCTGCGCGACGATGCGGCCATCCTCGTCGAACAACGCGCAGCTCGCATCCATGCGTTCTTTGATGTTCGGCGAGTAGGCGGTGCGGCGCAGGGCGACGCCCATCTCCTCCGGGATGAAGGACAGGGCGGTCTGCAGGACCTCCAGATCCGCCGGATTCACGAACTCACCTCGATCTCGATCAGGCCGCGGCGGTGAATCCGGAAGGACGCGCCGGGCGGTACGACGGTCGTCGCATGATCTTCCGCCACGATCGCGGGGCCGCCTTCGTGGAACCCTACCGGCAGGGATTCTCGCTCGAAGACGGGCACGTTCGACCATCCGTCATCGAAGAGCACCCCCCGACGGCTCGTTTTCGGAACCGGACCTCCGGGCGGCCGGGGAAGTGTGACAAGCCGAGGAAGCCGGACTGTCAGTCGAACCGTGACGAGCTCGATTGGCGCCCCTCGTGCGGCGTATCCGTACCGCCGGCGGTGCTCCCTCCGGAAGGCGCGGGCCAGATCGCCCCGAAGCGGAATGTTGATCTCGTAGCTCTGCCCGCGGTACCGGAGGTCGACGCTCGCCTGGAACACGGCGCGGCGGGCATCCCCATGTTCCTCGTGCAGCGCTTGTCGAGCTCGGGATCGAAACGCTCGAACGGCGTCTCCAATTGCGGACTGCGCCCGGTCCAAGGGCCGAACAATCGTCCGGCTATATTCCAGCTGTATCGGCGAGATCAGGATGCCGTACGCGGAGAACGCCCCCGGAAGGAGGGGAACCAACACGCGCGGAATTCGGAGTTCTCTTGCGAGCGCCCACGCGTGCATCGGGCCGGCGCCTCCGAAGGCGAGGAGGGCAAAGTCCCGCGGGTCGAGTCCCCGCCGGGCTAGGATGATCCGCATCGCCTTCGCCATGGTCGCCCGAACGACCCGTTGGACTCCGAGGATCGTTTCCTCCGACGACAGGTGGACCTCGCCAGCGAGGTGGGCGATTCCCCTCGCCGCAAGGGCCGAGCGCAGAGGCAGACGACCTCCAAGTAAACTCGATCCAAGGACGCCTCCGGACAAGTCTGCATCCGAGACGGTCACTTGGTCACCGCCCTTCCCATAGGCAATCGGACCGGGTTCCGCGCCGGCGCTGTGGGGGCCGACACGCAACGCTCGGCCCGCGTCCACCCAGGCGATGCTGCCACCGCCGGCTCCGACCGACTCGATGTCGACGACCGGGAGGGCGAGCGGGAACTCGTCGATCATGGCCTCCGCCGTCCAAGACGCCGAACCGCGAACGATCGTCGAGAAGTCCGCGCTCGTACCGCCCATGTCGAAGGTCAGCAGATTTCGGTGGCCGGTCGTCCGCGCGATAGCGACGGCGGCCGCCACTCCCCCGGCAGGTCCGCTCAGGACCATGTCGACGGGTCGGTGCAAGACGGTGCGATGCGAGACGACGCCACCGGAGGACTTCATCACATAGAAGTCGCCCTGAACGGCCCGCTCCAGATCCTGGAGATATCGCATGACGAGCGGTTTCACGTAAGCGTCGAGGGCCGTCGTCGACGACCGCTCGAACTCGCGAAACTCGGCGAGGACTTCGTGGCTCGTCGAGACCGAGAGCCCGGAGAGAGCCTTCGCGAGGCGCTGCTCGTGAGCAGGATGGAGGAAGGAGAAGAGAAGCGAGATCGCAACGGACTCCGCCCCACTCGATCGGACTCTTCGGACGACCTCGGCCAGGTCGCGCTTCGTCGGGGACCGCAGGACCCGGCCGTGGGCATCCACCCGCTCTCGGAGCCCGAAGCACCGCTCTCGCGGGATGGGCGGATCAGGCCGGGTGATTCGAAGGTCGTAGAGAGACGGCCGATTCTGCCGACCGATGAGCAACAGGTGCTCGAAGCCCTCCGTCGTCACGAACGCGGTGCGGGCGCCTTTCCGCTCCAGGATCGCGTTGGTGGCCACCGTGGTTCCGTGGGCCATTCTCGCTGCGCCCAAGGCCCGCAATCCTTCCGCGACCGCCTCCGACGGATCCCGGGTGCTCGGCAACTTCAGGGAGACGACATCGCGGCCGCGAAATCCCACGAAATCGGTGAAGGTCCCGCCGACGTCCACTCCGAGATCCACGGCGGAGGATGGGGCTGATGCCTCATGTCTTTGACCCGCGAAGTTCTGGGCTCGACGCGATCCTTGGAGGTCCGACATGCCGGAAAAGGGAAAGATCGCGCCAGGCGGCCTGCCCGAGGCCCTGTCACTTCCCGTTGTTCTTTAGGGTGCCCTCCATGAACTGTCGGTAGCCTTCGAGGTCCAGCAAGCCGTGGCCGCTGTAGTTGAACGCGATTGTGGTCGCTTCGTTCCGAGCCTTCGCCTCGAGCGCGAGGTCGATCGCCCCGCGGATGGCGTGGCATGTCTCCGGCGCGGGAATCAACCCCTCCGTCTTGGCGAAGATCTCGCCCGCCTGGAAGGTGCTGACCTGATCCACCGCGCGAGGCTCGACGAGGCCCGAGTCCAGTAGGACGCTCAGGGTCGCCGCGGTCCCGTGATACCGCAAGCCGCCCGCGTGGATTCGGGGCGGGACGAACGAGTGGCCCAGCGTGTGCATCTTGACGAGCGGCGTCATCTCGCCCGTGTCCCCGAAATCGTACTCGTATCGACCTTGCGTCATCGAAGGGACGGATTCCGGCTCGACGGCGACGAACCTCGTCTCCACGTTGCCGTGGATCCGCTCGCCGATCATCGGATACGTGAAACCGCCGAAGTTCGAACCGCCGCCCACGCTGCCCACCATGAAGTCGGGCGTGATGTCCGCGAGTTCGAACTGCTTCTGCGCCTCGAGGCCGATGATCGTCTGGTGCATCAGGACGTGATTCAAGACGCTCCCGAGGGAGTACCTCGTGTTCTTTCCCGTGACCGCGGACTCGATCGCCTCGGAGATCGCGATGCCGAGCGAACCGGGATGGTCCGGGTCTTGGGCGAGGAACTTCTTCCCGACGTTCGTCTGGTCGCTCGGGCTCGGGATGACGTCGGCGCCGTACAGATTCATGACGTACTTCCGGTACGGCTTCTGGTCGTACGACACGCGGACCATGAAGACCTTCGCCTTCAGGCCGAAGTAATTCGCGGCGAGGGCGAGGGCGGATCCCCATTGACCCGCGCCGGTCTCGGTCGCCAGGGCCTCGACCCCCTCCTGGGCCGCGAAGTACGCTTGCGCGAACGCCGTGTTCGGCTTGTGCGAGCCGACGGGCGACAGGTCCTCCCGTTTGTAGTAAATCCGAGCGGGCGTCTTGAGAAACGCCTCGAGGCGCTTCGCCCGGTACAGCGGGGTCGGGCGACCGAGCCGGAGATAGGCCTCCCGAAGCTCCTCCGGGATCGGCTCCGCCCGGTTCGGACTCATCTCCTGGCGGATGAGTTCCTTCGGGAACAACGGCTCGAACGCCTGTGGCGGCACCGGCTCCTTCGTGCCGGGGTGGAGGTATGGCGGGAAGGGTGCGGGGAGGTCCGGGAGGATGTTGTACCACGCCCGCGGCAGGTCGTCCACATCCAGGAGGATTTTCACGTCGCTCGCATTCGCCGGTTCCGTTCGAATCGCCTGCATCGGGGCCACCGATCCCTGAGGTGAATTCTTTGAACAATATATAACGATTCTGTTCTCTAATGTGCATTTATCTACTTTTCAAGACAGAAACATTAACCCTTAGCGCACCCTTCCGTACATTGGGCCGAGAGTATGTGGGCACGCTTCCGTCACTATTTCAAGGGGTTCCCGGCGCAAGAGAAGGTCGCCCAGCTCATGGTCATGTACGGGCTTCGCGTCCACGAGGGGAACGTGTACGCGGGCGACGTCAAGCTCTCGGACACCGCGATGGCTCGCGCCGCCGGCGTCGATCGGCGGGTCGTGACCGCGACCGTTGAGACGATCGACAAGAACGCCGAGCTGCGTTCCTTCTTCGATGCCTTGCGGCCGGTCTGCCACCTGCGTGAAATCGCCCCCCTCATGAACTGGGGCGCCATCGAAATCGTCCCGACCAACGCGTCGAAACCAGGCATCCTGGCGGGGGTCGCCGCGATCATCGCGCAAGCAGGCATCTCGATTCGGCAGGTGATCATGGACGACCCGGAGATCGTCGATGACCCGCACGGATTCATCGTGACGGAGGCGCCGGTGCCCGAGCGCCTGCTGCCGCAGATCAAGCAAGTGGATGGCGTCAAATCCGTCGTGCTGCACTAGACGGCCGCGACGCGGCCCGCCGACACCCTTTTCTTGACGAGAACCGTGCGGTCCTCGTGGGATGGCGAGCTCTCCTTCGGGTCGTTGACTTCCAGTCGTTGCTGTCGTCGCAGCCGGTGGTGGCGTCCGCCCTCGAGAAGGCGCAACATGCCGGCGGCACGAAGTCGCCCGAGGCCCGGAGCCTCCGTGAAGGATACTACCTCCTCGCGAAAGTCCTGTGGACGCGCCGGGCATCGATTCAGCGGATCCACGACCTCGCTTGGCTCGATCACACCGTGGTCTCGGCGGGCGCGCGGCTCGGTCGCGTTTGGGAGGATGCACAGGGCAGCCGATCGATCCGGGCCGCGGAGGAGGCCCTCTCGCAAGGGGTCGGCACGGAACTCTTCCCCCTGGAAGGATCGAGTTGGATCGACGTCCCGGTCCAAGCCTTCGCGGGAGTCAGCCCGACCGTCAAGCTCCAGCGGGGCGTCTCTCAGCCCTACCGTGTCGGGATCGTCCCCGAGCCCCGCCTCCGGCCCTGGTACGAAGCCGTCACGACCGCCAAGTTCAGTGCTCCTCCGGCCGCCGTGAGCGTCCTGGGAGAAATCGAGGCGCTCATCGCCGCGGCGCGACGGGCGGGAGGCCCGAGCGTCGCGCTCGTCTTCGCGGCGTCGTCATTCGAGGATCGCTTTGCCGAATAGGCGGGCATGGTCGCGCATCATGCACCGGTCCTGAATCACGATCTTGCCGGCGGCCTGCGCCTTCTTCGCCGCCTCATCGTTGCGAATTCCGAGTTGCATCCAGATGACCTTCGCGGGGCTCTTCACCGCTTGGTCAACAATCGGCGGCACATCGGACGAAGGACGGAAGATGTCGACGGCATCGAATGGGATCGGCACGGCGTCGAGGGACGGAAACGCTTTCTCTCCGAGGATCTCGGTCGCCGTCGGGTTCACTGGGATGATCCGGTAGCCGTTCATCTGCATGTACTTCGGGACGCGATGCGCGTCTTTCGCCGGGTCTTTCGAGCAGCCGACGACCGCGATCGTCTTGATCTCACCCAGGATTTTCCGAATCTCAGTCTCGTCGCCCATTGAGTCCTCGATTTCGAAAGCGTGCCTTCCGGTTAAGGTTTCTGAGGGAGGACGCGACGAATCGCGTCTTTGAGACTCGGCGCGAGACTCAGGCGGTTCGCCTCGTCCGGGGCGAACCACCGGATCTCGGAGTGCTCGTCGTTCGCGATCCGAGGCTCGCCGTTCCATCGCGTGACGAAGAACAGGTAGTGGCGGAAGAGCTCCTTCGACGTGGGATCGATGTCTTCATAGATGCCGAGGAACCGGGGCTGCAGCGCCGAGATGCCTAACTCTTCCTCGAGCTCGCGAACCAAAGCAGACGATGGCTCTTCACACGGGATCAGATGGCCGCCGAAGGCGTCCCACATGCCCGCGAACCGAACTTTGCTGGTTCGTTTTCCCAGGAGGACACGACCACCGCGGGCAATCAGTCCTGTCGCGGTGACATGAATCACGAGGCCACCAATGCCATCCGTGGATATTCGTTCTTCTCGAAATTCGGTCGGCATCCCTCCATCGTCCCCTCCCAAAGATTCATGGGGTGGACTCCCGCTTGATGGCGCGATGGAGGCCGTCGCTCAGGAGATCGCGGAGCGCCTGAGGCCGGCTCCGTTCGTCCGCATCGTGACGCACATCGATACGGACGGAATCACCGGAGGGGCCATCGCGTCCGAAGCGCTCGACCGGTCCGGCATCGCACACGAAGTGGCCTTCGTCAAGAAACTCGACGAGGCCGTCATCACGGACCTGAAACGGCAGGGTACGCCGCTCGTCTGGTTCATCGATCTCGGCGCCGGGATGCTGCACGCGTTGCACGGCCTCGACGCGGTCATCACGGACCATCACGTTCCGACGGAACGGGAAGTTCCGAAGGCGCTCCGAGGGGACCTCGTGCGCTTCACGGAATCGCAAGATCGGGTCTTGATGCTGAATCCGCATCTCGAAGGCGAAGGCTCCGACGTCGCGAGTGGCGCGGGATGCGCGTACGCCGTGGCGAAGGCGATTTCCCCCGAGAACACCGACCTCGCGGCAATCGCGGTCGTCGGCGCGGTCGGCGACGTCCAGGATCAGGAATTCCGGCGACTCTCCGGTTACAATCGGACGATCCTGGCGGACGGGATCGCCGCCGGCGTTCTGGAGGCGCACATCGATCTCCGACTCTACGGACGAGAGACGCGGCCCGCGTACAAGATGCTCCAGTATGCGACGGACCCCTGGATTCCGCGGCTGAGTGGGAAGGAAGAGGCGTGCATCGCATTTCTCCTCGAGCTGGGGATCGACCTGAAGGTCGAGGACCACTGGCGCAGCTGGTCGGACCTCGAGCGCGGCGAGAAGCAACGCGTCGTTTCCGCGCTCGTGTCCCACATGCTCGAGCGAGGGTGCGGCATCAAAGAGGTCGAGCGGCTGGCGGGCGAAACGTACACGTTGTCGCGCGAGCCCGCGGGCAGCCCCACCCGGGACGCGAAGGAATTCGGGACGCTGATGAATGCCTGCGGTCGATACGACCAGCCGGAGGTCGGGTACCGCGTGTGCCGCGGGGATCGCGAGGAGTACCTCGCGCAAGCGCTGCGACTCCTCCGGGGCCACCGGGAATACCTGATGGACTCGATGGAGGCGATCGAGGAGGCCGGCATCACGCAGATGGAATCGGTCCAGTACTTCCATGCCGCGGACCGCATTCGCGACACGGTGGTCGGGATTGCCGCGAGCATGGTCCTCAACCGGGAAGGTGCGAGCAAAGATCTGCCGATCATCGCGTTCGCCCAGGCCGAAGACGGCATCAAGGTCTCGGCACGGACGACGCGGGAGCTCGTGGCCCGCGGTCTCGACCTCGCGGCGGTCATGCAGGCCGCGAGCCTGGCGGTCGGAGGCCAAGGTGGAGGTCACCACGGGGCTGCCGGGGCGACCATCCCTCCGGGGACGGAAGAGAAGTTCCTGGAAGTTGCGAATCGAGTGGTTCGGGAACAACTGGGACGGGCCGAACGCGGCGGTGCCTGAGTACGTTCAGCCCAACCCGCATCCCCTGAGGAACGCGGCCGCGTCACCGGCTCGCGGGATTCCATCGACCGACGTTCGCGAGGATGTCGTCATGGTACCTCGAGATCTCCTCTCGCGGCGTTTCGTTCACGTCGATGAACGCAAGCTCGGTCCAGGCTGGATGCTGCCCGATCTGGTTCCGTTCTCCCAGAAACACGAATTCGAGATCCCAGTGATTCTTCGGCCCGTACACTTCGGAGAACACATGCGGGCCGTTCAGCGGGTGACTCGGCAGACCGAGCTGCTCCTTCAGGATTCGATCCGCGGCCGCCTGCGGCGACTCGCCGAGGATCAGATGCGAGGAAGGAAGCATCCAGCCTTTGCTGGTCAGCGCGGCTCGTTCCGGATCGAGGGCTCCGATGTGATCCCACCCCGCCGAAGGATCGAGATGACCCATGAGGACGCGGTCTCGATGGCCGCTCTCGCTCAAGACCACGAACGCGGACAGACAGATTCCGCCCTCCGGAATCTCTCGGGTCTGCAGCGGTCGGTCCGTCGGGGCGAAGCGACAGAACTTGCGGTCCGTGGGCATGACTGTTGAACCCCGCCCCGCGCTTTTCAACCTTGCTGCAAGACTCGATTCGCGTTTTCGGCGGAGTCGTCCGGAGACGGTCGCAAACCTTTTATAACCCGCGCCACTTCGACGGCCGCTTCTCCGAGGACGGGGAGCCGATGACTGATGACGTCCCGCGGCCGCGGGGCGGAAGGAGGTCTCCACGATGGCCAAGCCAATGTACGTTCGCTTCGAGATGCCGAAAGAGCTCGTCGACAAGACGTATCAATCGATCGAACTCGCGAAGGAGAGCGGGAAAGTCCGCAAGGGGACGAACGAGGTCACGAAACTCGTCGAGCGAGGCGAGGCGCAGTTCGTCGTGATGGCGGAGGACGTCCAGCCGGAGGAGATCCTCGCGCACATGCCGCTCCTCTGCGAAGAGAAGGGCGTGCCGTACGCCTACGTGCCGAGTAAGC
>Ga0209376_1001613_pt1 | contig 22460 bp, 19 predicted proteins | sample GraSoiAngelo_134_FD_185891 | JGI IMG/M metagenome (GOLD analysis project Ga0209376, IMG submission 185891) | Grasslands soil microbial communities from the Angelo Coastal Reserve, California, USA - 14_0929_05_30cm (SPAdes) (version 2) | ecosystem: Environmental > Terrestrial > Soil > Grasslands ... | reverse complement strand
CGATGTCGAAGTGGTTCATGTTGCGCGTGATCGAGAGCCCGAGCGCTCCGGCCTCGAGCGCCTCGCGCACCACCCGCCGCATGGTCTCGAGCTCGGCGTCGGTGGCCTGACGATCGGAGCACTCCTCGCCCATCGCGTAGAGCCGCACCGCCGAGTGGCCGACGAGCGTGCCCACGTTCACCGCCAGCTTCTGCCCGACCGCGCGCATGTACTCGGGGAACGTTTCCCAGTTCCACGGCACGCCCGCGCTGAGCACGTCCATCGGGATCGCCTCGACGTACGAGAGCATCCCGGCGAGCCGCTCGCGCGCTTCCTTCTTTACCGGCGCGAGCGCCAGCGAGCAGTTACCGATGATGACGGTGGTCGAGCCGTGGTGGCAGGAGTAGGTGCAGAGCGGATCCCACAGCACCTGGGCGTCGTAGTGGCAGTGGTTGTCCACGAAGCCCGGCGAGACGACCCGCCCGTCGGCCTCGATGACCTGGCGCGCAGAGCCGCTCAGGCGACCGAGCTCGACGATCTTGCCGCCGGCTACCGCGACATCGCCGTTGAAGGCGGGGCGGCCGGAGCCGTCGACGACGCGTCCGTTCTTGATCAGCAGGTCGTAGGTCATGCCGCGCTCCTTTCGTGGATCGAACTCACCGATGCAGAGGAGTCCCCTGGAGCGGAGGCATACGCCGTTTGGGCTGCGAGGTCAAGAACTGTTGGTGCTGGCGGGGGGCCAGGGCTCCGGGATCTACCTGAGCCGTCTCACGCCCCCGCGCTGCGGCGAAGCGCTAGTGGATGGAGGGGCGCCGCGGCTTGAAGACGTCGAGCCGCATCACCGCCCAGCCGAGAGCCTTGAGGTGATTGTCGATGTCGAGGGCCCGTCGGCGGTCGCCCCGCCGCCGCTCGGGCTGGCTGGCGCGCTCGCCGCTGGCCCGTCGCTCACCGCGGCGGCGATCGAGGACTACCTCGACCGTGGGATTTCCGGCGAAGGCCCGCTTCGTATACTCGTGGAGCTTGTACCGGTCGCGGGCGACGATCAGGAGCTGCTTGGCCACCTGATGGGCGTCGGCGACCCGCGATGAGCGTTCATTCCAGGTCTTCGGGAACGGGTGGAACTGGGGCATCAGCCGCAGCGGCCCCTGGTCGAGGAACCGGGCGAGCAACACCCAGGTCTCGCCGCCGCACCCCGGACAGGCCGGCGCGCCGATCTCGAAGCACATCTCGCAGTCGAGGCACAGCGCTAGGCGGCGGAGCGGAAGATGGAGCGACGAGGCGATGCGAGCGCGGCGACCCTGGACGCGAGCGTTCTGAGATCCCATCGAGTTCCCGACGAGCGGAAGTGGCAAACGCGATGCCACAGTGGGCCCCTCGATCGAACGACGGCGGAGCGCGACGTTATACGGGAGCTCGGGCGGCTCATCCTTCCGGTAATGACGAGTTGACAGGCCAATTCGGCATCGAGAACGTCAAGGTTGACGCGGTGCCGCGCGCGGCGCCGCCGACCCCGCCTGACTGACCCAGGCGAGATCGCGGGGTGACGGGCGCGTGGCGAGCCGCCGGCGCAGGAGCCGCGTCGCGTCGTCGGGGCGTCCGAGCCGCAGGTGGCACACCACCATGGTTTCCTCGAACAGCTCCCACTGGGCGTGGCTGCCGCCGACCCGGTGGATCTGGCCGTCGACCGACTCGAAGCTGGCGAGGGCGCCGGCGTAGTCACCGGCCACGAAGGCCGCGACGCCCCGCACCAGCGGGAGTGCCACCGTTCCGGCGATGGGATGTCCCTTCGCGTCGAGGGCGCGCAGGCCATCGATCAGCGCCGAGAGGGCGCGGTCGTCGCCGACCGACGCGTACGCGAGTGCGGCGTGGATGTCGCCGAAGATGAATCCGGGCCGCGTGACCCGCGCCGCCAGGTCGGCGAGCGGGCGCCAGGGCAGAGGGCCGACCGTGACGCCGTCGAGCTCGAACCGCCAGAGGAGCGCCGAGCCGTCGATCATCGCCAGCCGCGCGTTCGCCGACGTCGCGATGTCGCGCTCGTGGATCGCGAACGCGCGGGCGGGCCGGCCGCACTGTAGCTCGAACAGCGCCAGGTGCCAGGCGAGGTGGCAATAGAACGGGGCGCGACGATCGTAGTCGTCGAGCCAGTCGGTGAGCATCGCGATCCCGCCCTCGTTGTCGACGGTCTCGTAGCAGATGTGGGCGATGTTGTGGCTCGCGTTGGCGTTGCCCGGATACTGCGCGAGCGAGCGCTCGGAGAGGCGGCGCGACTCGTCGTAGCGCCCGATCTCGTGGTACGTGAACGCCAGCGCGGACTGGTACCACCAGTCGTCGCCGTACGCGGGCGCCAGCCGTTCGACGAACGCGACGCGGAGCTCCTCGCGGTCGATGCGCCCGCCGAGACCGATCGTGCTGCCGGCCTGGTGGACCAGCAGCGCGTCGCGCGGGAACTCGCGCACGTGCTCCTCGATGAGGGCGAGCCCGCGGGCGGCCTCGCCGCCGGCGACCGCCGCCAGCGCCTCCACGTGCTGCCGCTCGCGCCGCGTCGCGCCGCCGATCAGCCCGCGCGCGCGCTCGACCGACGCCTTCGCCGCGGCGCCGTCGCCCTGGAAGAGCGCGACGAGCGCCGCGCCCGCGTGCGCGAGCGCGAACTCACCGTCGGCCGTCACCGCGGCGGCGAACGACTGATCGGCGCCGTAGCCGTACGCGAGCAGTCGGTCCATGCCGGCCTGATAGTGCTCGGCGGCGACGGCCGACGAGGTGGAGAGGGGCAGCCCGTAACGGTCCGTCGTGCTCATGGCCAATTCCTTCTCAAGCGCGCACTACTTCTTGTTCAGATGGTTCAGAGCCAGACCCGGCCGCGGCCACTCGAACGACACGAGCGTGCCGCCCATCGACAGGGTCGCGAACACGGTCTTGAGAGCGCGGCCGCCGAAACACACGTTGGTGACCATCATGTCCGGCAGCTTGTACTGGTCGACGCGGCTGCCGTCGGGCCAGATGTCGCTGACCGCGCCGGTGATCAGCGTCGCGACGCAGACGTGGCCCTCGCCGTCGACGGCGAGCGAGTCGAACATCTGATAGCCGCCGAGCCCCGCGACGACCGTGCCCTTCTCGCCGCGATACGGGCCGTTCGCCGACTCGATCTGGCCGGGCGCGGAGAGCCGAAACGCCCAGCAGCGTGCCGTCGGCGTCTCGACCACGTAGAGCGTCCGCTCGTCCGGCGAGAGCCCGATGCCGTTGGGCCGCTCCAGCGGGAAGATGGCCTCGCGGATCATCGAGCCGTCGGCCTTCGCGTAGTAGACTGCGCCGCGATCCATGTCGCGGTCGCGCGTCTTGCCCAGGTCGGTGAACCAGAAGCCGCCGGCTCGGTCGAACACGAGGTCGTTCGGCCCGCGCAGCCGCTGGCCGTCGCAGGCGTCGTAGAGCGTCTCGAACTTGCCGGTCAGCGGGTCGACGATCTGGATGCTCCCGCGCGTGTAGTCGTCGGCCTGACCGATCGGGAACATCTTCCCAGGCCGCACCATGAACTTGAGCCCGCCGTTGTTGGTCACGTAGATCTTCCCGCCCGGTCCCATGGCGGCGCCGTTGGGTCCGCCGCCCAGCGTGGCGATCACCTGCACCTTGCCGTCCGGCGTGACGCGCGAGAGGGTCTGGCGCTCGATCTCGACCAGGATCACCGAGCCGTCGTCCATCGCCACGGGGCCCTCGGGAAAGCGCAGGCCCGAGGCGATCTGCTTGAGCGCGGGAGCGATCGTGTTCAACCCAGCCTCCTGAGCGACGGGGCGTTCACTGCTCGCTGCGCGGGCTCTGCGCCCGCGCGTACTCGGGCGGCCGAGCGCGAAGCAGCTCGCGGCACCAGCACGCGGTCGGCTCGCTCGCGGCGTCGAGGAAGCCGAGCTCGAACGCCGCGGCGACGGGCGGCAGCGTCTCCATGTAGAGCCGATTCAGCGCGATCGTCGGGTCCTCGACCTCGAGCCCGGTGCCCCAGTTGGCGACGACGTGGTAGTACGCCAGGTGCATGCCGCACACGCGCGCCAGCACCGGGCTGACGCAGTCGCCCGTGATCACCGGCATGCTCATCTGGCGCCCCAGCGTCTCGAGCATCCGGCACGTCGCCAGGGACTCGAACCCGTTCCCGGCCAGCCACCGGTTGAGGACGACGCCGGCCTCGGGGCCGTGGACGCGCCGGAAGCGAAAGCTTCCCAGTCGTCCAGCGTGCGCGCGTAGCGTGTCGGCCAACGGCGGGCAGAACGGGTCGTCCATGATCGCGACCTGGCGCGGCAGGCAGAACTCGAGCTCGGTACCGGGCAATCCCATCGGCATCGTGTCGCGCGTCAGATAGCTCCTCGGCAGCACGAGGTCGCCCGGACGCACGGCGTCCTCGTCCGCCGCCGAGCGTCGCCAGTCGCAGCTTCCGCTGGTGCCGCCCACGAGCAGCACGCGCACGCCGGCCTTCCACAGGATCCAGAACGTCTTCCACTCGCTGGCGCGGAGCTCGGGATCCTCGTCGATCACCTGGCCGTAGCTCGGGATGCGAAGAAACTCCCGCCCGCTCGGCGCGCGATAGTGCTCGACGCTCGGACCCGGCCCGTACGGCGTTCGAGGCCGATGCGTGCCGAGTCGCGCGTGCCCATGCGTGGCGGCGATCTCGTGGAAGCGATCGCCCAGGCCCCACGTGGGGCTCCCGCCGAGCGTCGCATAGACCACGCGTGGCCCTTCGTATGCCACGCCCGGGTCGAGGTTGCAGAGGCACGCAGCCACTCGGGCAGCGTATGGGAGGCACGCGTTCAGGTCAACCGGCGCGGCGCTCGTCGCGAGAGGGGTGTGGGCGGGGTCGCGCGACCACGCGGCACGCGTGCGCGTTCCGTTTGCGGCTGGGCTCCATCCGGGCACGTTGCGTCCGCCGCCGCGGGGAGGGAACGGGTCGCGTCGACCCCGCCCACACTCCTCTCGCGACAACGTCGGCGGTTGATCTGCCCGAGCGATGCGCATCGACCTGAGCCCGCGAGGCAGCCCTGCGTAGCAGGCCCGTCCTCTCGCCGCTGCGCTCGGCGCGCCGCGCGAGCGTGCGACATCGCCTGGGCGCGCGGGGTGGGTGTTCGGCGGGGGGCGGTGGCTTGGATTATTGGAGGAAAACGGATAAGGTGGCGGGGCCGGAGCGAGGAGGAAGGGACATGAGCGGGGCACCAACGAATGAGGGGTTGACGCGGCGGCGTTTGCTCGGTCAGTCAGCGGCGGCGCTCGCCGGGCTGGCGGCCGGCGCGGGGATCGTGTCGGTGCCGCGCGCGGCCTCGGGGGCCCCCGCCGACGTGACGTTCCAGCTCGGCTGGATCATCAGCAACGGCCAGATCGGCGAGATCGTGGCGCGGAGCCTCGGATACTTCGAGGCCGAGCAGATCAATCTCAAGATCGCGCCGGGCGGTCCGAACGTCGACGGCGTCAACATCGTGGCCTCCGGGTCCGCGCAGGCCGGCAACCTCTCGTCGAGCCCGTCGCTCATGCTGGCACGCGCGGGCGGCATTCCCATCAAGTGCTTCGCCGTCGGCTACCAGGAGCATCCGTTCACGTACTTCTCGCTGCCGAAGAATCCGATCCGCACGCCGAAAGACATGGTCGGCAAGAAGATCGGCACTCAGGGCACCGCGCGCATCTTGCTGCGGGCGCTGCTCGCCAAGCACAAGATCAACGAGTCCGACGTCAAGGTGCTGATCATGGGCAGCGACATGCTGCCGCTGCTCAACGGACAGGTCGACGCGGTCACGGGCTGGCTCACCAATGCGAGCGCGCTCCAGCCGCTCGGGCCCGAGCGCATCGACCTTCGGCTATGGGACGCGGGCATCCAGCTCTACGCGAACCTCTACTACGCGACCGACGAGACCATTCAGAAGCACGCCGACGTGCTCGCCCGGTTCACCCGCGCGGCCGCCAAGGGATGGCAGTACACGCAGCAGAATCCGGAGAAGGCCGTCGATCTCCTCGTGAAGGCCTACCCGAACCTGGACCGCGACGCCGAGCTCGACGCGATCAAGCCCGTCCTCCGCTTCAGCTTCACCAAGACCACCGCGGCCAAGGGCTGGGGCACCATGGAGCCCGGGGTGTGGGAGCAGCAGCTGCGCGTCTACGAGGAGCTCCAGCAGTTCAAGGGCGCCGCGCCGAAGGTCGCCGACGTGATGACCGATTCGATCTTGCAGGCGACGGCGGGCGCGCGTCCCAAGATCGGATAGGACGAGCGGGAGTGACGCCGGCCGTCAAGCTCGAGGCAGCCAGCGTTCGGTTCACGAGCGAGCGCGGCTCCGTGACCGCGCTCGAGAACGTTGGCATCGAGATTCCGCCGGGCGGCTTCTGGAGTCTTCTGGGCCCCTCGGGATGTGGCAAGTCGACGCTGCTGCGCCTGGTGGCCGACCTCGTCGCACCCACGCACGGCACGGTGGCGGTGCTCGGCGGCCCGCCGGCGACGGCGCGCGTCAACCGCGAGCTCGGCTTCGTCTTCCAGGATCCCACGCTCCTGCCCTGGCGCTCGGCGCTCGAGAACGTGCGGCTTCCGCTTGAGGTCGGTCCCCAGAAGCGCGAGCGCTCGGCCCAGTGGACGCCCGAGGGGCTGCTGCGGCTGGTGGGCCTGGCCGGACGTGAGGACGCGCTGCCCCACGAGCTCTCCGGCGGCATGCGGCAGCGCGTGGCCATCGCGCGCGCGCTCGTATCCGAGCCGCGCATCTTGTTGATGGACGAGCCGTTCGGCGCACTCGACGAGATCACCCGGGACACGCTGAACGAGGAGCTGCTCCGGATCTGGAAGCAGACCGAGACGACCATCCTCTTCGTCACGCACAGCATCCCCGAGGCGGTCTTCCTCTCCGAGCGCGTGCTCGTGCTGGCGACCAATCCCGGCCGTGTCCGCGAGGTGGTCGACTACGGCCATGCCCTATCCCATGCGGATCGCCGCGCACCTGCGCGCGTTGTTACAGAGTTGCTGATGGCGACGGTGAGCCGCGTCGCGTCGTCCACCGAGCCGAGCGCCGGCGCGACGGGCGCGTCCGTGTCGTCGCGGGCCGGGCGCCACACGCTGCTGCCCTTCGGAACGGCGGCGGCGCTGCTGGTCGCGTGGCAGGTGCTGGCGTGGGCGTTCGCGCTGCCGATCTACATCGCGCCGACGCCGGCGCAGATCGCGCGCACGCTGGTGACCGAGCTGCCGACGCTCCTGCGCAACTTCGTGCCGACCGCCGCCGAGAGCTTCGTCGGCTTCCTGCTCGGCAACGCCGTCGCGATCCTGGTGGCGGTGCTGTTCGTGCACTCGAAGCGGCTAGAGGCCGCGCTGTACCCGATCGCCGTGTTCATCAACACGATCCCGATCCTGGCCAAGGCGCCGATCCTGGTCTTGATCTTCGGCCTCGGCATGACCTCGAAGGTCGTGATCGCCGCGTTCATCTGCTTCTTCCCGACGCTGGCCAACATGGTGCGGGGCCTGACGTCGGTGAATCCGCAATCGCTCGAGCTGATGCGGGTGCTGTCGGCGAGCCGCGCCGAGGTGTTCTGGAAGCTCCGGGTCCCGAGCTCGCTGCCGTTCCTGTTCTCGGCGCTGAAGATCGCTTCCACCACGTCGGTGCTGGGCGCGATCGTCGGCGAGTGGATCGGCGCCGACCTCGGCCTGGGCGCCCTCATCATCGAGGCGACGCACAACTTCCGCTCGCCGCTGCTCTACGCGACGGTGTTCGTGGCCTCGGGCTGGGCGGTGCTCTTCTTCGCGGTCGTCAGCTTCGCGGAGCGGCGCATCGTGACCTGGAAGCCCGGAGAGTCGGCCTGATGGCGACGCCCGCGACGATCGCCGAGGTCGCGCGCGCCACGCCGGTCGTGGATGCGACCGACGTCCTGGTGGTGGGCGGCGGCCCGGCCGGCGTGAGCGCCGCGGTGGCGGCCGCGCGCAGCGGCGCGCGCGTGACGCTGGTCGAGCGGTATCCGTACCTCGGCGGCCTAGCGTCGGGCGGGATGGTCTTGGTGCTCGACGACATGGTGAACGGCGCCGAGATCACGACCACCGGGCTGGTCGGCGAGCTCATCGAGCGCCTGGAGAAGCTCGGCCTGGCGGTCTCGCCGCCGCCCGAGGACCGTCGCGTCGGCTGGGACGCCTGGCGGCGGTGGGCGCGCTGGGGGTGCAACGACTTTCGCGCGCGCGGCAAGCCGCAGCCGATCGTTTACGCCGTCGCGTTCGACCCGGACGGCTGGAAGCGCGTCTCCGACGATATCGTCGTCGAGAGCGGGATCAACCTCCGACTGCACAGCTGGTTCTCGGCGCCCATCGTGGAAGACGCGCGGATCCGCGGCGTGGTCGTCGAGACCAAGTCCGGACGCCAGGCGCTGCTGGCCGACGTGGTCGTCGACGCCACCGGTGACCTCGACGTCGCGGCCGCCGCCGGCGCGCCGCACGCCCTCGGCAGCTACATGGTCACGACGGTGTTCCGGCTGGGCAACGTCGACACCGACGCGGCGCTCCGGTTCGAGCACGAGCATCCAGAAGAATTCGCGGAGCTCGACCGCCAGGCCAAGCACCTGCTGGGCGGCGCCTGGGACATGTGGTGGCTCAAGACGCCGCTGCCGGGCGTCGTGTGGTGCAACTGCCCGCACATGGTCGGGTTCGATGCGCTCAAGGTCGAGGACATGACCACCGCCGAGATCGAGGGCCGCAGGCGGATTGCCGCGCTGGTGGCCTTCGCGCGCGCGCAGGTCCCCGGGTTCGCGAATTGCCACGTGCTCGACGTGGCCTCGCAGCTCGGCGTCCGCCAGACGCGCCTGCTCCAGGGCGAGTACGTCGTCACCAAGCGCGACGTCGTCGAGCGGCGCCACTTTCCCGACACGGTGTGTCGCGGCCGCGACTACTACACGCCGTACCGCGCGCTGCTCCCGCGAGGGGTCGAGCAGCTCCTGGTCGCCGGGCGGCACTATTCGGCGGATTCTCAGGCGCAGAAGATCTCGCGCGAGATTCCGCCCTGTATGGTGCAAGGCCAGGCCGTCGGCGTCGCCGCGGCGCTGGCGCTCTCGAGCGGCGTCCGCGTGCGCGACGTCGATCCGGCGGCGATCCGGCGCGCGATGCGCGCCCAGGGCGCCGATCCCGGCGACGTCCCCTCCGCAAACGCCGCGACCCGGCCGGCCCCTCCGTAGCGTTCGTATTACGTGGACTTCGAGGTCTGCTTCCTTCCCAGCGAGGCCACGCGCCGGCCGTCGCCGGTTGCGGTACTGATCGACGTGATCCGCGCCAGCACGACGATCGTGACGCTCCTCGACCGCGGCGCACCCGAGATCGTGCTGGTGCGGCAGGCCGATCTGCCGAAGCTCACCGAGATCCGCGCGAAGGTCGGCGCCGCCCTGGTGTGCGCCGAAGACGCGTCGGGCGTGAAGGCCGCCGGCGCCGATCTCTCGCCGTCCCCCGCGGCGCTCCGTGACCTCGACCTCGCCGGCCAGCGTGTGATCTTCGCCACGACCAACGGCACCCTCGCCGCCGCGCTCTTGCAGCAGGCCGGCGTCGAGCACGTGCTCGTCGGATGCATGCGCAACGGCGCCGCCGTGATGGCCGAGGCCGTCGCGCTGGCCCGCCGGCTCGACCGGTCGATCAGCCTGGTGTGCGCCGGCCGCCACGGATGCCAGATTCCGGCCGTCGACGACGTCTACTGCGCCGCGACACTCCTGCGCCACGGCGAGGAGCTGGCGAACTCCGCGGGGATCCCGGCGAGGCTGCTGGAGTCGGCGCAGATCGCGCGCGCCGCGTCGACGGTCTTCTCCGGCACCCGCGAGGCGTTCGATCGATCGATGTCGGCCGCGGTCGTGCGGCGTATCGGCGCGCCCGACGACGTCCCGTACTGCGCCGACGAGAACGTCACGCGGTGCGTTCCCCTCGTCACGTTCGGAGACGGCACCGCGCTCGTGCACAAGGCTGGATAAGGCAGGAGGAGCACCATGACGCCATCGGACTGGACATCGGCGGCGACGCGGCCCGAGATGGACGCGGGTCTTCAGTACCACATCCGGTGCAAACGGGGCGACGTCGAACGCTACGTGCTGCTGCCGGGCGATCCCGATCGCGTCGATCTGATCGCCGCCGAGTGGGACGAATCGCGGCGCATCGCCAACTACCGTGAGCACCGCACGTTCTCCGGACGCCTCGGGACGGTCGGGGTGACCTGCTGCTCGACCGGCGCCGGCGGCGGCTCGACCTCGAGCGCGCTGGAGGAGCTGGCCGTCCTCGGCGGCGACACGTTCATCCGTGTGGGGACCACGGCGGCCCTCGAGCGCGAGATCGAGTGCGGCGACGTCATCATCTCGACGGGGGCCATGCGCCACGACGGGACCAGCCAGTACTACGTCGACCCCGCGTACCCGGCCGCCGCGCACTACGCGGTGACGGCGGCGCTGGTAGAGGCGGCCGAGCGGCTCTCGCTCCGCTACCACCTGGGCGTGAGCTGCTCGACCGCGTCCTTCTATTGCGGCCAGGGGAGGCCGGGCTTCAACGGGTACGAGCAGGCGTTCTTCCGTGACAAGGTCGACGACCTGCGCCGCGCCGGGGTCCTCAACTTCGAGATGGAGGCCGCCACTATCTTCACGATGGCCGGCCTCTACGGCCTCCGCGCCGGCGCCGTCTGCACCGCGATCGCCAACCGGATCACCGATCGCTTCGTCTACGGCGGGATCGAGCACGCCGTCCGGGCCGCGAACCTGGCCGTGCGGATCCTGGCCGAGTGGGACGGGCGACTGGCGCGCGCCGGCAAGCGACACTGGTATCCGTCGCTGACCGCCTGAGCTGAGCGTCGTGGCCTCGAGCGTCTACATCGCCAACGGCCGGCTGGTGAGGCCCGGCGCGGGCGACACGCTGACGCCGGGCGGCGTGCTCGTCGAGGGCGACCGGATCACGGTGGTCGCCCTGACTCCGGACGAGCAAGCCTCCGCGCGCGCGCGAGCGGGCGACCTGGTCGACGCCGCCGGCGCGATCGTCATGCCGGGCCTCGTCAACGCCCACTACCATTCGTACAGCACGCTCCTGAAGGGCACGCAGAACGGCTTGCCGCTCGAGCCGTGGGCGCTCTACACCGTGGCCTACGGCCGGGCGCTCGGCGACGAGGCGATCCGGCTCGCCGTTCTGCTCGGCGCCGCCGAGATGCTCCGCAACGGCGTCACCGGGTGCGTCGATCACTTTCCGCACACGCGCTGGGTCGAGAGCGCGCTGGCCGCCCACGAGGCGAGCGGGATGCGCGTCGCGTTCGCGCCGTTCATGCACGACGTGCTCGATCACGAGTTCCTGGCGCTGGCGCTCCCGCCGGCGATCCGCACCGCGCTCGACGCCTCGCCGCGCACTGACGCGGCGGACGCCGAGCGCATGTATCGCGACCTCGCCCGCCGGTGGCACGGCCGCGCGGGCCGCATCACGCTGGCGCTCGGCCCGAACGCGTTCCAGCGCTGCTCACCGCGGCTCGTCGCCACGTGGCGGCGGCTCGGCGACGAGCTCGGGCTCCCGGTCCACACCCACCTCGTGGAAACGCGCGCCCAGGCCGCACGGGGGCGCGCCGTCTGGTCGGGTGGGACCGTCGCCGAGATGGCGCGCCGCGGCCTCCTGAACGATCGCCTCTCGCTCGCCCACGGCATCTGGCTCGAGCCCGACGAGCACGCGCTGCTCGCCCGCCACGGCGTGACGATCGTCCACAACCCGGCCAGCAACCTAATGCTCGGCAGCGGCCGCCTGGCGCTGCCCTCCCTGATCGGGCGCGGCGTGCCGCTGGCGCTGGGCACCGACTCTTCGAACAGCGGTGGACGGCACAGCCTCTTCGAGATCATGCGGCTGGCGCTCATGCTCTCGCGACCGGAGACGTCGGACTCGCGGGCGTGGCCCGCCGCCAGCCGGGTTTTCGAGATGGCGACGACGGGGGGTGGGCGCGCCCTCGGTCTCTCCGGCGAGCTCGGGAGCATCGAGCCCGGCCGGCGCGCCGATCTGGTATTGCTCGACCCACGGACGGCGGCGCTGGCCGGCGCGCCGGTGACGGTACCGCACCTGGTCCAGCACGCGAGCGCCGAGTCCGTCACCGCGGTGATGGTGAACGGCGCCTGGGCGCTACGCGACGGCCGCATCCTGGCCTTCGACGAGCGCGCGGTGATCGCGCGCGTGCTCGACGTCACGACCGAGCTGCTCGCCCGGGCCCGCGCGGACGTCGAGCTCGCCGCCGCCGCCGCGCCGTACTTCCTCGCCGGCCACACGCCTGGGGTATGATTCCCTTCGCGCAGACGGACGCGCCGCGACAACAGAGTGAGAGGTGGCTATGCGAGCTGATCGCGTGATCTCGACGATCGACTTCCACACGGCGGGCATCGGGATGCGGCTGGTCACCAGCGGACTCGGGCGGATCCCGGGCGCCACGATCGGCGAGAAGCGCCGCTGGTTCCAGGAGCATCTCGACCACGTCCGGACCGGGCTCTGCCTCGAGCCACGCGGCCACCGGAGCTTGCTGATCGCGATCATGACCGAGCCGGTCACGCCGGGCGCCCAGTTCGGGCTCTTCTTCATCTATCCCGGCGGCTACTACGTCTCTTGCGGCGAGGGCACGATCGGCGCGGCGACCATCGCCGTCGAGACGGGCATGGTCGCGCAAACCGGCTCCGAGACCCCGGTGGTCATCGATACCGAGGCCGGCGCTGTCGAGACCGTCGCGCGCTCCGCCGGCGGCCGGGTGCGCGAGGTCACGCTGCGCTGGACGCCGTCGTTCGTCGTGCTGCCCGCCCAGACCGTCGAGGTCGAAGGCGTGGGCGAAGTGCCGCTCGACATCTCCGTGGGCGTCGGCAACGTCTTCGCGATCGTCGAGGCCTCCCGGGTCGGGGTGTCCATCAAGCGCGAGCTGGCCAAGCGGATCGCCCAGCGTGGCATGGCGGTCCGCGACGCGGTCAACGCCCAGCTGCAAGTGACCGTGCCGGGTCTCGGCAAGACGAGCGTCGACAACGTGCTCGTCCACGAGCTGCCCGACGGCGCCGGCGTGTCGCCCAACGCGCTCGTGTGGGGACCGGGCCAGGTCGACGCCGCGCCCTGCGGCTCCGGCACATGTGCGCGCATGGCGCTCTTCCATCACCGCGGCCTCATGCGGGTCGGCTCCACCTTCACGAGCCGCGGCCTGCTCGGGCTCGACTTCGCGGGCCGGATCGCCGGCGAGACGGAAGTCGAGGGGCGGCGCGCGATCCTGCCGGAGATCACCGGCACCGCCTACCTGACCGGCTTCAGCCAGATCCTGTTCGACCCGGAGGATCCGATGCGTGCCGGCTACCTCCTCGAGGCCTGATCGTGAAGACCCTCGTCCTCGGCGGCGGCGTGGTCGGCGTGACGACGGCGTACTTCCTGGCCAAGGCGGGCCACGAGGTCACGGTGCTCGAGGAGAAGGACGCGCTCGGCCTCGAGGCGACCGGCGGCAACGCGGGGATCATCGCGCCGGGCCACTCGTTCGCGTGGGCCTCGCCGCGCGCGCCGCGCATGCTGCTGGATTCGCTGCGCGGCGCCGAGACGGCCATCCGCGTGCGGCTGGCGCCCGACCTCGGGCTCTACACGTGGGGGCTGCGCTTCCTGCGCGAGTGCACGGCGGACCGTGCGCGACGGAACACGCTGATCAAGCTCCGGCTCTGCCAGTACAGCCAGGCGGTGATGAACGAGCTGGTGGGGCGCGAGTCGATCGAGTACCACGCGATCGCGCGTGGCGCCCTCTATCTCTATCGTGACCACGCCGAGCTCGAGGCCGGGACCAAGAAGATGGCGCTGCTGGCCGAGCACGGTCAGAAGCAGGAGATCCTCGACGCGCGCGCGGTCGCCCGGCTCGATCCGGTGTTCGAGCCGGTGCGCGACAAGATCGCCGGCGCGATCCGCGACGTGGGCGACTCGAGCGGCGACGCGCGCGTCTTCGTGGAGAACCTGGCGCGGGTCTGCCGCGAGAAGGTCGGCGTCGTGGTGCGGCTCGGCGTGCGCGTCAACGCGCTCCACGCGGACGGCGATCGGATCGCCGGCGCCGTGACCAGCGTCGGCGTGCTGAGCGCGGACAACTACGTGCTGGCCCTCGGGGTGGGCGCGCCGCGCGTGGCCCGCACGGCCGGCGTGAGCTTGCCCGTGTATCCGGCGAAGGGGTACTCCTCGACGTTCCCGCTCCGAGCCGGTGGGCTGGCGCCGATGGTGCCCGGCGTCGACGAGCGGTGGCTGGTCGGCTGGTCACGGCTGGGTGACCGGCTGCGCCTCACGTCCACCGCCGAGTTCGCGGGCTACGACTGGAGCTGGACGCCGCGCGACTTCAACAACATCCTCCGCCTCGCCCGTGATCTCTTCGCCGACGCCGCCGACTACGACCGGGGCGAGTACCGCGCGTGCCTGCGCCCGATGACGCCCGACGGCCCGCCGATCCTCGGGCTGGGCCGGCACCGCAATCTGTTCATGAACGCCGGGCACGGCCACATGGGCTGGACGATGGCGTGCGGCACCGCGCGGATCGTCGCCGACCTCATGACCGGGCGCATGCCCGAGATCGGCCTGGAAGGTCTGACCGTCCGGCGCTGACGCGCCTACTTCTCGCCGAGGTAGGTCTTCCGCACGAGATCCGACCGCAGCAGCGCCGCGGCGTCGTCCTGCAGCACGATCCGCCCGGTCTGGATGACGTAGCCCCGGTGCGCCACGCGGAGCGCCATCCGCGCGTTCTGCTCGACGAGCAGGATCGTGGTCCCCTGACGGTTGATGTCCTGGACGATGCGGAAGATCGTCTCGACCAGGATCGGCGAGAGTCCCATCGACGGCTCGTCGAGCAGCAGCAGCGTCGGGCGGGCCATGAGGGCACGGCCGATGGCCAGCATCTGCTGCTCGCCGCCCGACAGCGTCCCGCCCGACTGCGCGGTGCGCTCGGCGAGCCGCGGGAAGAGCGTGAACACCCGCTGCAGGTCCGACGCGATCGCCGCGCGGTCGGGCCGTGCGAAGGCGCCGAGCTCGAGGTTCTCCAGCACGGTCATCCGCGGAAAGATCCGTCGGCCTTCCGGCGACTGCGCGATGCCCAGGCGCACGATGCGGTCGGTGGCGAGCGTGTCGAGACGCCGGCCGTTGAAGCTCACGGTGCCGCGGCGCGCCCGGGCGGTGCCGAGGATCGTCCGCAGCGTCGTGGTCTTGCCGGCGCCGTTGCCGCCGATCAGCGTGACGATCTCGCCCGGCGCGACCGAGAGCGAGACGCCGCGCAGCGCCTGGATGTTGCCGTAGTACGTGTGGACGTCGGCCAGCTCAAGCATGGCGCTCCGCCTCGAACCCGGTGCCGAGGTAGGCCTCGATCACCCGCGGGTGGCGCTGGATCTCGGCCGGCGTGCCCTCGGCGATGCGAGTGCCGTAGTCGAGCACGGTGATCCGGTCGGAGATCCCCATGACCACTTCCATGTCGTGCTCGATCAACAAGACCGACAGCGCGAGCTCCCGTCGCAGCGTGCCGATCAGCGCGGTCAGCGTCTCGGTCTCGCGCGGGTTCATGCCCGCGGTGGGCTCGTCGAGCAGGATCAGGCGCGGCTCGGTGGCGAGCGCCCGCGCGATCTCCAGGCGCCGCTGATCGCCGTAGGGCAGGTTGCGGGCGACGTCGTCCTCTTTGCCGTCGAGGCCGACGAACGTGAGCAGCTCGCGCCCGCGCTGGCGGGCCCGTGCCTCCTCGCTCACCACCGCCCGCGGTCGCAGCACGGCCCCGACCACGCTCGCGGCGAGGCGGCAGTGCTCGCCGACGAGCACGTTCTCCAGCACGGTCATCTGCGGGAAGAGCCGGATCGACTGGAACGTGCGGGCGATGCCGCGGGCAACGATCGCGTTCGGGCGGAGCCGCCCCAGGCTCGTGCCCTCGAACGTGATCCGGCCGCCTTCCGGCCGGATGACCCCGGTCACGACGTTGAAGAGCGTCGTCTTGCCGGCGCCGTTGGGGCCGATGAGCCCGACGATCGCGCCGCGCGGGACGACCAGGTCGACGTCGTTGAGCGCGACGATGCCGCCGAAGCGCCGGGTCAGCGCGCGGATCTCGAGAATCGGCTCCGATCCGTGCGCGCCGCCGCCGCCGCGCATCCGATCGCGCAGCCAGCTCGGGATCGCTTCGACGCGCGGCGGCACCGCCGGGGCGGGAGCATCCGCAGAGTCGTCGCCGACCGGAATCGGTCGCAGTCGTCGGCCGGCGAGGCCCTCGGGCCGCAGCAGCATCACGAGGGCCAGGCCGAGGCCGAAGAAGAACCAGCGCCAGAGCGTGAGGTCGGCGGCGACCAGCGTGGGCACGCCGACCGTCCGTCCGACCCAGCGCACGAAGAACGTCATCTGCGCGAGCGCGACCCGGTCGAAGAGCGTGATGAGCATCCCGCCCAGGATCACGCCCTTGAGGCTGCCGGCGCCGCCGAGCACGACCATGCACAGCAGCATGATCGACACCTGGAACTCGAACGCGCCCGGCGTGATGGCCTGGAGCTTCGCGGCATAGACCGAGCCGGCGAATCCCGAGAATGAGGCGCCGAGCGCGAACGCCAGGAGCTTGGTCGAGACCGGGTTGACGCCGGTGCAATCGGCGGCCGTCTCGTCCTCGCGGATGGCCATCCAGGCGCGACCCAGGCGCGAGTCGCGCAGGCGATTCATCGCCCACAGCGACGCGGCGCCGATGATCAGGATCAAGAAGTACCAGGGCACCGGGTCGGTCTCGAAGGGGACGCCCGGGAAGTACGGACGGCCGATCGGGTTCACACCGTTCTCGCCGCCGGTGAGGTTCAGCCGCTCGACCGGCCGCCACGAGCCGAGCTCGATCGTGATGTCGCCGAGGTTCCGGATCGCGACCGGAATGATCTCCCCGAAGCCGAGCGTGATGATGGCGAGATAGTCGCCGCGCACGCGCAGCGTCGGCGCGCCGATGGCCACGCCCAGGAGCGCCGAGACCGCGGCGGCGATCCAGATGCACAACCAGAAGCTCCAGGGATGGCCGTAGAACGGTGAGCCGAGGACCGGGGAATTCAGGAGCCCCATCGCGTAGGCGCCGATGGCGAAGAACGCGGCGTACCCGAGGTCGAGCAGCCCGGCGTAGCCGACCACGATGTTGAGGCCGAGGGCCAGGAGGACGTAGATCATCCCGTCGGAGACCGCGTGCACCGTCTGGAAGCCGAGGACGCGGTCGACGAACGGATAGACCAGCAGCGCGGCCACCAGCGCGCTCCAGCCGAGCCCGCGCTTCACGAGCCGCTCACACCTTGTCCGGACTCCGCTCGCCCATCAGCCCCTGGGGACGAAAGACCAGGACGAGGATGAGGATCGCGAAGACGATCGCGTTGGTCCAGCGGGCTGAGATGTACTGGTCGCTCCACGCCGACAGGAAGCCGATGAAGAGGCCGCCGAGCGCCGCGCCCGGCATGTTGCCGATGCCGCCGAGCACCGCCGCAGTGAAGGCGCGGAGACCCGCCTGATAGCCCATCCACCACATCCCGATGTTGTAGTACATGCCCTGGATGACGCCGGCGGCGCCGGCCAGCGCGCCGCCGACGAAGAACGTGAGCAAGATGGTCCGCTCGACGTCGATCCCCATCGCCTGCGCGGTCTCGCGGTCCTGCGCCGTCGCCCGCATCGCCTTGCCCCAGCGGGTGCGCGTCACGAAATAGTTGAGGCCCACCATCAGCGGGATCGTCGCGCCCACCACGAGCAGGTCCTTGGTGGTGATGAAGACGGCGGAGTCGACGCCGAGCCACTCGCGCAAAATGTCGACCGACGGAAACACGTCGGGATACGCGATCGGCGCCGGCCCCTTCCAGAGGAGGGCGATGTTCTCGAGCATGAACGACACGCCGATCGCGGTGATGAGCGGGGCCAGCCGCGTCGAGCGCCGCAAGGGCCGATAGGCCAGGCGGTCGATGGCCACGTTGAGGGCCGCGGTCGTGAGCATGGTCAGCGCGAACACCAGCGGCAGGATCGTCACCAGCTGCCAGCCGACCAGCGTCTTCGTCACCCCGAGCAGCGCGAACCACGAGAGCGAGATGAAGAGGCCCAGCATGAAGACGTCGCCGTGCGCGAAGTTGATGAGCTCGATGATGCCGTACACCATCGTGTAGCCGAGCGCGATCAGCGCGAAGACGGCCCCGCGGGTGAGGCCGTTGATCGTCTGCTGGACGAGGACCTCCCAAGCGTTCACTTGGGGGGCCCCGTCATGGCCCCCCAAACCCCCCAACGCTCGGACGCGCCCCGGCACGGCCGTGGCGCGCCTCGATTTGGCGATGCGGTGTCGGGGGGTCCCGAGATGGCGGCGTCTGCGCTCCCGGGAGGTTTGTCGCGCCCCGGCGGAGCCGGGGCGCTCATCGACATTCTGCGTGCTCCGGGGCGCTATTCGAGGATGGTCTCGAACTGGAACTTGCAGCCGATCGGCCCGTCGGCCTTCACGACCTTGAAGCCGGACATGGTGTCGTAGTCGACGTCGCCGTTCTCGTCGAAGTTCCACTTGCCGTTGATGCCGTCGAAGTTCTTGGTGGCGGCGATCGCCTTGCGCACCGCCTCGCGCTTCTCGGTGACGTCCTTCGCCTTCTCGATCTCTGGCGCGGCGCGGCGGATGCCCTCGATCGCCACGCGTCCGGCCTCGGCCGCGTAGAGCGCGTAGGCGGTCGGCTCCTTGCCGAACTTCGACTTGTAGGTTTCGTAGGTCTTGGCGCCGACGCCCCGCATCTTCTCGAACGGCAGCCCGGCGAACGTGACGCGCATCTCCGTGGCGAGCGCGGCGTCGCAGGTGGCGCCCTTGAGCAGCTCTTCCTCGAGGAGCCCGTCCGGCCCGACGAAGCGGACCCGCGGCGCGACCAGACCCACCTCCTTCATCTGTCGGATCACGACCTGGGCGCCCGTCTCGATGACGCCGCCCATGTAGACGAGGTCGGCGCCCGACGCGCGGATCTTGGTGAGCACCGGCTTCTGGTCCGGCTGCTTCCAGTCGATGCCCTCGTTGGCGACGACCGGCAGCCCGAGCTTCTTGGCCATCACCTCGAAGACGTCGGCGATGCCTTTGCCGTAGAGCTCCTGGTCGTTGAGGATGTAGACCTTCTTGGCGCCCAGGCGCTTGGCCCACTTCGCGCCGACGGCGCCCTGGATGTCGTCGGCCGGCACCGGGCGAAAGTAGTTCACGAAGCCGCCGGGCCGATAGATCTCCGGCTCGCCGGGCGCCGCGCCGCGCTTCTTGGTGAGGCCGGGATACGTGTTGGCCGGCGTGATCTGCGCCATGTGGGCGCGGTTGTTGATCGGGATGGAGACCTTGGCCGCTCCGGAGTTGTAGGTGCCGATGTAGACGATCGCCAGCGGATCACCCACCGCCTTGTTCGCATTCTCGGCCTCGACCGCGCCGTCCCACTTACCCGTCTGGGGCGAAGCGTCGTCGAGGTTCACCACTTCCAGGCAGTAGCCCGCGACCACGCCGCCCGCTTCGGACACCGCGAGGTCCACGCCGTTCTTCATGCCCGTGCCCTCGGGGATCATCGCCCCTTGCATCGGCCACGACGTGTACAGGCGAAGCTTGCCCTTGGGACACTGCTGGGCGTCGGCGCTACTGACACCGATGACGAAGCTCAGCAGCGCGACGGCGACGGCGGCGATTCGGAACGGTCTCATGCTGGTCCTCCCTGCTCGGCAGTAGGATGCGGCCCTCGATGGGGACGGCGGGTATGAGACTATGGCACCTCGGCAGTTGTCAACGCTCGCGCGACTGCCCGCGGGAAGGACAATGAGGGGGGAGTCGAGAGGGATTGAGCGCCAAACACGTGCAGCCCCGGATCATCTACGAAGCCAAATCAGGGTCGCCGCTCGAGGTCGACCGTAATTTCTACACGCGCCTCGCGCGCGCCGACGGCCGCCGGCGCGTCGAGCAGTTCGTCGTCCCGCGGCGCTCCGGTCGCGCCTGGCCGGTACGCGCGGGCCAGATCTTCCGCATCACGGCGGTCGAAGGACCGCAGGTGGCGGACCTCAACGTGTGGAACCTGCACAACCCGCGCGAGCGCTTCTGGGCCTCGCGCACGCGCCAGCTCCACAGCGCGCACGTCACGACCTTCGACCGGCTGTGGTCGTGCCTGCCGTACCTGCGCCCGATGCTGACGATCACCGGCGACAGCGTGCGCTACGGCCGCGACGAGGACGGCGCCGGCTGTCACGATCTGCTCGGGACCCGCTGCGATCCCTACGTCCACAAGCTCCTCAACGGGGAAGAGTTCGATCTCTGCTGCCACAGCAACCTCGTGCGCGCGGTGGCGCCCCACCGGCTCACCGAGCTCGACGTGCACGACGTGCTGAACGTCTTCCAGGTCACCGGCCTGACGCCAGAGGGGCGCTACTTCGTCAAGCCGAGCCCGGCGCGGAAGAGTGACTTCCTGGAGTTCTTCGCCGAGATCGACGTGCTGTGCGCGATCTCGGTGTGTCCCCACGGCGATCTCTCGGTCGCGGTGTGGGGGCCCGACGCCGGCGATCCGCTCGCGACGTGCCGTCCGCTCGGTGTCGAGATCTGGGAGCCGCCGCCCGAGCTGCTGCAAGGCTGGACGTCGCCGGCGGCGTCAGACTACCGCGGAGCTCACGGCCTGCAGTGCGGCGACAAACCAAGGGGCGCCTGATGTCCGTGGAGCTGATCCGCGAATACTGGAGCTACCACCACTGGGCGAATCGCCGGCTCTACGACGTCGTCGCGGCGCTCGGCGACGACGCGGCCGGCCGCCCCGTCGGCAAACAGTTCAGCGAGCCGTCGCTCCGTGCGATGCTCGTGCACATGTATGGCGCCGACTGGTTCTGGCTCGAGACGTGGAGAGGCCGGCCGCCCTCGTTCACGCGCGGCGATCCCACGTATGGCCTCAAGGTCGGGACGCTCGGCGAGCTCCGGCCGCGGTGGGACACGCTCGAGGCGGAGCAGCTGCGCTTCCTCGGTGGGATCACCGAGGCGGACCTCTGGCGGCCGCTCGAGGGCAAGACGCCGGAGGGTCGCACGTTCAATCGGCCGTTCGGGATGCTGCTGCTGCACGTCCCGACGCACGCGGCCCATCATCGGAGCGAGCTCGCCACGATGCTCACGATGGTGAGCGGATCGCCCCCCGACACCGGCATCAACTCCTTCTATCGCGAGAAGTCCGGGGGGGCCGTCTGATGGCCGAGCTGGCCACGATCCCGGCGCGATCCGGCAAGGCGGCACGCGCGAGTGCGGGTCAGCGCATCAAGGTCGTCAACAGCCACGGCACCCAGGTGGTCGATGCCTGGGCGTTCAACGCCCTCGACCTGACGGAGTGGATGTCGATGGAAGCGAGCCGCGCCTCATTCATGAAGCTCGCGGCCTCCGTCGGCGACACATTCGTCACCAACCAGCGGCGTCCCATCCTGACGTTGATCGAGGACACGTCGGGCTGCGCCCACGACACCCTCATGGCGCCGTGCGATCGATGGCGGTACGGCCTGCTCGGCGTCCAGGGATATCACGACAACTGCAAGGACAACCTGAACGCCGCGCTGGCGAACCTCGGCGTCGTCATCCGAGCCACGCCGCCGTCGTTGAACCTGTTCATGAACATTCCGTGGACGCCCGACGGACAGCTCGCGTGGGGTGAGCCGGTATCGAGCCCCGGCAGCTACGTGGTGTTCCGCGCGGAGATGGATCTGGTCATCGCGCTGTCCGCATGCCCGCAAGACATCCTGCCGATCAACGGCAAGACCGGCCGCACCCGCGAAGCCCACTTCCTGATCGAGTAGATGGGGACGCGTGGTGCTCCCCAAGCCGGCGAGATCGAGGTCAGCCCGGCACGCAGGGTCGATGATGCGCTGATTGCAGCCTTCAATCGGTTGATCCCACAGCTTTCGCGGAGCGCAGCCGTGCCGACGCCGGACCTGATCCGCGAGATCGTCGAGGCCCAGTCCACTACAGTCCTGATCGCCAGAGACCAACGGGAAGACGGGCGCATCGTCGGCTTGCTCACATTAGTCGTCTTCCGGATCCCGACGGGCGTACGGGCTTGGATCGAGGACGTGGTAGTGGACGAGGCGGTCAGAGGGCGTGGTGTGGGCGAAGCTCTGAGTCAGGACGCTGTCCGCCGTGCCCTTGGGCTTGGTGCTCGGACCGTTGAACTCACGTCGAGGCCTTCGCGGGAGGCAGCAAACCGACTTTATCAGCGGCTCGGGTTTGTCCGGCGCGACAGCAATGTGTACCGCTACACTCCGTGACGTCGACCCGGCTCGACACGATGCTGACGGGGCCGTTCAGCCGACGACGAGGCAGTGGATCGCGGGCAGTCCCTTCGCGACGAGCTCCCAGCTCACTCCGCCGTCGCCTGAATGGAAGACGCGCCCGTCCGCGGTGCCGAAGACGACGCGGTCGCCGTCCGCGACCAGGCACGCCGTGTCGATGTTGCCGCGGAACCACTCGGGCAGGCCGCGCGCACAACGCTCGAAGTCCGCCGCGCCGTCGAGCGGCCGTCGATAGACCGCTGCCCGCCAGCCGCCCGGCCCGGTGGAG
>Ga0209376_1001612_pt1 | contig 22469 bp, 17 predicted proteins | sample GraSoiAngelo_134_FD_185891 | JGI IMG/M metagenome (GOLD analysis project Ga0209376, IMG submission 185891) | Grasslands soil microbial communities from the Angelo Coastal Reserve, California, USA - 14_0929_05_30cm (SPAdes) (version 2) | ecosystem: Environmental > Terrestrial > Soil > Grasslands ... | reverse complement strand
ATGCGTTCGAGCGTATGACATGTGGTACAGCCAAGAAAATTCTGTTTTTCTTCTTCCGTTCCCGTCATGCTCATCAGCCACTCACCATTGGAGAGCTGCCTGGACACGTCCTGTGTCTTGCGTAGCTTCAAGTCCAGCGTGGTGCTTGTCTGAGCGTTGACTTCTACGGGGCGTGGATCCTCCAACTCATATCCGACAGCTCGAATTCGAAGGGAATATTGTCCCGGCTCCAGACGCGCAGCCGGAAAGCTATATTGCCCTTGTTCATTGCTGACAACCGTAACGGTGACTTTCGAACCTGTCCGTTTGGCGCTCACCAATACACCTTCCATGGCGCCTTCCTCTTGCGAACTGACGCGCCCCGTGAGCGCGGGAGCCGAGGAGCTCTGGGCCTCCGTTCTCCCCAATGAAATGCCCCCAATTGCCAACGTCACAATAATGGGTCCCCAAAACCGTAATCTCATCATGATGGTTTTTTACCTCCTCGAATTAGCTTGGTGAGTTACTGGAGGGATATCACAGTTGCCGGATCACGTCAATTCATGGTTCCGCGCGATCAGCGAAAGGGAGGTGAACCTGAATTCGGCGCCGGTGTTAGATTTCCGGAGGTATCATTTGCCATAATCTTGCACCGGATGGGAAAGCCGCAGCGCGCGGCCGGCAGGGAGATCACTTGGCTCTACCACCTCTATTCTTGCGGACGATCGAGGAAAGCGGATTCAGCGCCTGGATGCGCGAATCCGAGTCGCCGTTTGCATTTTATTTCGTTCTTCTGTTTCACACGTTCGGTTTGGCGCTGCTGGTCGGCGCCAACGCCGTCATCGACTTGCGTCTGCTCGGCATCGAACGCGAAATTCCTCTCATGCCTCTGAAGCGTCTGTTTGGGATCATGTGGGCGGGCTTCACGATCAACGCCGCATCGGGCGTGTTGTTGTTGATCGCCTATCCCACAAAAGCCCTCACGAATCCGGTCTTTTACATCAAACTGGTGCTGATTGCGATTGCGGTATGGGTCATGACCAAACTGAACAGCCAGGTATTTGGGGATGCGAGTTCGAGTGAGGCAACGATGATGGCGCGGGGCAAGAGGTTGGCGAAGTGGTCGCTCGCTTTGTGGATTGGAGCCATTACGGCAGGCCGTCTGCTCGCTTACACATACAAGTATCTGATTTTTCCATGTTAGTGTCGTGTTTGGAATCATTCCCCTCCTCGCAGAGCTCGCAGAGGAGGGGAGGCGCGACAGCTTAATAGAATCTGGCGCGCCGGGCGCGAAGCGCGAGCCCGATAGGGGCGCCTCAATTAATGGTCAGTTCGGCGGAACATTTTGCCGGTCTGACCACCCCGTCTGCGCCGCTTCGGTAGCTTCGCGGCATTTTCTCAGCGGCGCAGCCACCCCTCCTCTGCGAGGAGGGGAATGCGGCCACGAAACACGACACTGAGGTTTCATTCAGGAAGCACTATGAATCTGGCGCACCTCCATTTGATACTGAATCATATTCCAATCATCGGCACTATTATCGGGCTTGGACTCTTTATTCTTTCGCTTGTCGGCAACACCGATGACCTCAAGCGAGCGAGCCTGATGGTTTTTGCCGGCGTGGCTTTGTTAGCTCTCCCGACATTCTTCAGCGGCGTCGGCGCACAGGGCGCGATCAGGAAGGATGCCGCCGTCCCGGCGAGCCTCATCGAAAGACATGAAGGTGCGGCAATACTCGCCCTGTTTTTCATGGAAGTGACCGGCGCGCTTGCTTTGGTTGGGCTATGGCGGCGCGATCGGCTCTTCACAGGCAAGCCGTGGTCCTCGAATTTGGCGCTTATCCTTTCTTTTTCGATCGTGACGGCGGGGCTTATGACAAGGGTGGGGGCCACCGGCGGTGACATCCGTCATCCGGAGATCCGTCTTGCGCAGGAAGGGACCAGGGAGTCGGGCGTGTCCGCGATCGTTAGCATTTTTGAGCCATCACCGGGCAAATTTACCGACCTTATGCTTTTGAGCAAGTGGTGGTGGGCATTCATGATGGACTTGCATTTCGTCGGGCTCGCTCTTCTGATCGGGACCGTGGGCATCCTCGACCTGCGGATGTTGGGATTCTTCAAGCAACTGCCGATCGCTCCTTTGCATCGGTTGACGCCTTGGGCGATGGCGGGCTTCGGAGTGAATACGTTGACCGGCATTCTGGCCTTCATCGGAATGCCGAACTATTACACGTTCGATGTCGCGTTTTGGCTCAAGATGCTGGCTTTGTTACTTCTCGGATTGAACGCAGCCGCGTTCTATTTGAGCAATGCATTCCACACGGTCGAGCATCTCGGACCTGATGAGGATGCGCCGGTTCTGGCGAAATTTTTCGCCGCCTCGTCGCTGGTCTTGTGGTTTGCGGTGATCGCTTTAGGCCGCTACATCCAGTCGTTTACCGACACAATCCCAGTCCAGTAAAGGCTTCCGTTAGCGGGAATCCGCACCGGCGGCCTTCACGTTTCCGGGGACGGGAAAAACCACATAAGGATTATTCGCTTCCCACATTTTTACTTCGATATCCAGCACCGTGCGGCCGCCTTGCTTGCGGACGATGCGGCCGGGAGAACGGATATCCGTCAGGATTTCTCCATGATCTCGGTAACCGGAATACTCGGTTTCAAATGCAAGGTTGGCGAGAGCGGCATTCTCGGGCCGCGTCTGAACCTTTGTGACGAAGTTCTGCGCATCCAGCGTGGCCTTTAGGGTGATGCCTGAAAGTTGGCCACTCAGTGGAAACGTAATAACCGTGGACCCGCTCTCGGTCGAAACCGTGGTCTTGTCACCGGCAGCGAGAGCAGCCTTGACGACTCCGAAGGGCAGCGTCCAGAGTTGGAGAAGACGCTCTTTTAAACCATCCATGGCAGGTGTTGCCGTTCCCTTTCCAGGCACCAGACCCGCGCCGGTCTCGGACTCGTTCCAGGCAAAATTTTCGCGCACGGTTTGAATCGTGTGTTGTGAGGCGCCGCCGCCTGAACCCGCGCGGGTCATCTCCACCCGCATTGCGGGGGGATTGTAGGCGACAGCGGCGTGATACTCCGTCTTGAGGGTCTGTCCGGAGCTGTAGCTCGTTCCGCTGCCCGAAAATTCCATCGTGTTCACGATATCAATCGCCGGAAGGCGTGTAGCTCCGGCGCCAATATCGGACCACCGGGCCATGCCCAAAGCATCTGCCGCAGCCCTGAGTACTTTGGTCCGGTCTAATGTCGCACTGCTCTGAGCAGAGACGGATTGAACAGCACACGCTGTTGTGGCTGCCACGATCAATATCAGAACCGTAGTTTTTGTTCGCATATGAAGCTTAGTGATGTTCTTTCGTAACGATGTGGCTTAAGTCTCTCTCGCTGCAAGGCTGCGATTCGGGCAGCATTGCGCCGGGCTTGGGATTCAGCAGGGCCACTCGCGGAGTCGTGGTCCAGGGCTCGACCAGCACGTCGGGATCCTCAACCGTCGCGGTCCAGGTCAGGGTGTTGCCATCGCGATGGAATCGCTCGATCACATGCATATTTTCACTGTGGAAATATCCGCCGAGCTGATCAAACCACGTGTTGCTGTTGAAGCCCCAAGTGTCCACGACAAGCGTGTCCCCTTCCCAGTGGGCTATGCCCTCTCCCGTGTAGGTTCCGTCCAGTTCTTGCAGTGGCGTGTGCTTGCGGCCGTCACTTGGGATCATGCGGTACATCGTCTGGGTTGCAATGAGACCGCCCTGGCCGGGATAAATAAAGATGAAGTAGTTGGGAAACTGGCCGATGTAGGACGGAATGCCCGCACGAGGAATCCCCGCAGGCATACAGTTATTGGAGGGATCTTCTTCATTGGCATTCGCGTCGAGGTTCTTGACCATTTCCCAGTATTCCGGCTTGTAAATCGGCCTGTTGGAACCGACCCGGCGGAGCAGAGTCGCCGCACGTTCCGCCTGCTCGTTATTCAGCGGGCGATTGGTGTTTCGCGGAAAAGTGGCGATCGAGGCTCCGCTGTGAAGATCGCGCGTCACGCTTTCACTTTCGATCGCCAGACCGTTATTGGCGATTTGATTCGGAACCCCGAGCAGATTGTCGCCCAATCCATTCCAGACGCCAGTTAAGTCCGGGTGACCGTCCGGGGTCCGCGGCGTCGGGCCGGAGGGCTTCGGTGGAGCATTGTTATTACGTTTGATTTGCGAAAACTCCTGCCCAAGTACGGCTGCTGGAAGCAGGCATAGCGCTGCAACGAGGGCAATGATTCTGCAATATCTCGATAAACGCATTTATCCTCCTACGCTCACTGACCGTTGGCATCCGTCGTGAACTTATACGCGCGGCCATCGGCAATCTTCAGTTCCTGCAGGAAGCCGCTAGTCGAACCATCCCTGGCCGGCAGCGCCGTGACCGTGACTTGATCGCCCGGCTTTATGCCGCCGCGGTCCGCTCTACTCAGGCCCGCTCTTCGGAGTGCGTTTGCGCCTCCCAGCTCGAAAGCCCATTTCTGAACCTTGCCGTCCGCGTCCTTGACGTTGATGGTCAGATATGAATGCGGATTAATCCATTCGATTTTCGCTACAGTTCCGCTGATGCTGACCGATTTGTGTATGTCGAACTGCGCCTGGACGGAGTGGTGGGCCAAAACAGGCCCGGACACAACCAAAGCGCAAAGCAAACTAGTGAATAGAGCACGGCTCATTCGCAAACGCGTCATCTTGCCTCCTTGACCTACCGGGACACCCCGGGCCAGAATAGTTCCGGCAAGAGGGCCGCGTCAACTATGTGGTTCGAACAACCGGCTACATGCGGGAATAGGCAACGAGATATACCGTTTGCGTGTCGTCGCGCACATGGATATAAGCCCAGCCGGCGCGTAACTCGACATCGTAGAAATTCTCTCGACTTGTATCAGGACAGGCGGACAGGCCGGACTCCAGCGCATGCTTCAATTCCGGCACGCGGCCAGCAAGCTTTGGATTCAACGCCGCGACTTTATAATGCGAGATACGCAGCCACGTGGTGTCCGAATTCGTTTGAGCAGCTGTCGACATGGTCTTCCTCCTCCAAGTGTCTCTCGTTGTCTTTACGGAACCCAGCCGGAAAGGTTGCAGCATTTCTAAGACGCATGCCGCCGAAAAATGTTTATGCGGAATTGTGCGAATTGTGGGAATTGTGGGAACGCACCCCGAATTCGTTACGAATCCGGGGTGCGTCCCCACAATTCAACTTTCTGTCGATTGTGCGCCACGAAGACAGCAGCAATCTTGTCTTCGTAAACCAGATCAAAGCGCGGATCCCGCTTGAGTAGAGAAGTCAGAGGCTGGTCTATCTGAGCAACGACCAGTCCCGCCGCGTCAAGCTCCGGGTCGGAACTCCAGGTGGATCCGCCCGACCAAATTTCTAAGGAATGACTCGCTTTTTCTACTCCGTAGATATTGGTTCTGCCGTCCATCGCCACAGGCAAGCCCGGTAAACGCCAGATCAGGTACCCACCCCAATTGAAATGATTGTAGAGCGGGCCGGCATAGCCTCGTTCTTCAACGACAGCGACGGCTTCGGCAGGGAGCTTCTCCGATACTTTTCGCCGAAGTGCGTCTTCTGACAGGTCCGTGGTTCTCATAGTGAATGCGATGACGACAAGCATGGCCACCGAAAGCGAAAGAATACGCGCTCTCGAGAGCACGTATTGGGACGCAACGGAGAAGTTCGAGCTCGAGGCGGCAACAATGCCTGCGGCAGCGACCGCCACGAGCCACATGTCGCGCCTCGAGCGGAAAGACAGTGTGACTGCCATGAGAAGCAGAAGTACGAAAAACGCGTTGATCGTTCGGCGCCGGCCCAAGATGAATGATGTTCCTACGGCAATGCCGAGCATGAGCCACTCGCATAATGTGCGAAATTGAGGTGCTTGCAGCTCGGAAACCAAGTCATAAAAGCCCTGCTGAACCATATAGTCGAGCACGGGGAAGTAGATTTTGTAGTGATAAGGATTCGCCAGTGTCGCCGCAATGCATGCCAGCGTCACCAGCGCCATTCGAGCCGGATGGAAAGCGCTCTCTTCCACCTGGTCTGTGAACTTGTGGAGAATCTTCGTCACGAAGCTTTCAGCGGCGGCTACTCCAAGCAGTAATAGACCGTAGACGAATTGGATGTGCAGGTTTGCCCAAAGTGCAAACAAAAAGGGCAAATACCAGAGCGCCCGATTATTTCCCGTCGCCCTTGCACCGAGCAGCAGCTTCAGCTCGATCGTGAAGAAGAGAACTGTAAAGAGCCACGGCCGAGGCGCTAGAAGCACCGGCAACATGGAGACAATCGATATTGCAGCAAGGCCGACGACGCTGATAAATGCGGGTTCAAAACGTTTGATCAGCGTGAATACGGCGGCCGTGATAGCGATACTTAAAACGACGTTATAGTAGAGGATTCCGGATAGACCAAACCATTGTTGGAGGCGGAACACGAGTACTTCGAACAGCCAGCTGTAAGCAACCCATTCTTTACCCGCACCGTGAAGTGAAAACGGATCGGTGAGCGGAAGCATGTGATGGCTCAGAATCCATTCACCTGTGCGAAGGTGCCACCAGATATCGGCGTCTTCAAGGTTCACTTTCGAGCGAAGGACGCCGATTGCCGGCAAAGCAAGAAGGACGGCGAGCAAAAAAGAACGACGAACAAGCTCCTCGTGTTTGGACAAAAAATCCTTCAGCCTCGTCATGCTGCCGCGCGCCATGTTCAAGTGGCGTCAGACCGGCGAGCGATCCTGCGCAGCACCAACCTTTTTAATGCGGTAAAACCAGGTATCGTAACCTCATCTTTCACACTAATGGTTTGTCCCATAACCCACCAGAGCCATTCTAGAATTGATGCTGCATTCGAAGAATGGCCCAATGGTGATATGTGGGCCAAGCGGCAGGCTTTGCAACTGTAGCGGGTGGCGTGCAGCTGTTTTAGCCCGTTGGTTTACAGTACGATAGTGCCTTATGTCAATCGTTTCCCATCTGCTTTCAATGTTATTGCTCTCGGGCATTTTACAAGGTCCGGCGGCTACCCCGCGCATCATTGCTTCCTCGGGTGACTGGACGATTACCGCAGAAGAATTTGAAGAAATCGTGAAAACGTTTCCGCCACAAGACCGGCAACGCTTTGCAGATCCGGACAACCGCAGGGAGCTGGTTGGTGAGCTCGTGCGGATCTGGGTTTTAACGAGCGAGGCCCGCAGGAAGGGAATAGACGTCGGCACGGGATACGAATCTCGACTAAATTATTACCAGGAATATGCGCGTGAAATCGGAGCCGCGATCAGCGAGGAAACGGTTCGAAATTACTATGAGAGTCACCTGGACGATTTCACTCAGATTGGCCTGTCTCACATTCTTATCCTGAACGGAAATAGTCCCATAACGCCCTACGCCAATGTGGAACGGCTCCCCTACGAGCAGGCCGAAAAGAAAGCCAAAGAAATCAAGGCCATGCTGGACATGGGAGCCGACTGGGACGAGATGTCGAGAAAGTATTCGCAGGATATCGCCGTCAAGGACCATGGTGGAGCTGTTGGATACATTCCAAAGGGCCGCGCCGAAAAGAGCATCGATGACGCCATATTTTCGATGAAGCCAGGCGACATCAGCGATGTCGTCGGAAGCGTTTTTGGTTTTCATATCTTTCGCATCACCGACAGAAAGGTACAAACGTTCGAGGAAATGCGCGATGTCATCCGGCAAAATCTCACTGCGGCTGAACTCAACCGCCAACTCGACGCCAAAGTCAAAGATTCCGGTGTCAAGATCGACGAATCGTTCTTTCAATAAGCTCAGAACTCCTCAACGGCACCGAGACCAGAATATGTCGGCAGAAGGTTGTGTTGGAGGAGACAAACCGGCCCAGAACGAAAAGGAGAGTTTCGCCAAGCTACAGTGAGAAGGGAATTCAGAACAACAGCTTCAGCGCGAGTTGAATCTGCCGAGGCTGGCTGTTAGTAGCCGTGATCCTGCCGGCGCTTCCATTCAGCGAAACTCCGGAACTCGGGACCGCGGGATTGGCCGTGGCCAGGTTCGCATTGAAGACCACCGCATTCGGGTTCTGGAACGAGGGGTGATTCAGGACGTTGAACGCCTCAGCGCGGAACTGCAAACGGAGCTGCTCGGAAATTCTCGAGATCTTCCAGTCCTTTGCGAGTGAGCTATCCAGATTCCACAGATTGGGACCAATGATCGTGTCTCGTCCCGCGTTGCCATACGTACCGAATGGCGCCGGCACGAAGCAATTTGGGTTGAACCAAATTCCATGCAATTGACCGTAGCCTTTGTAGAGATCGCATCCGGCAACGGCGTCCGGCCGCGCGGCACTCGCACCGAGACTGTTGTGCACGCGGTTCGTAATCGTGCCTACCGCGAACGGGGCGCCCGACAGATAGGTATAGGCGCTCGTGAACTGCCATCCGCTGATGACGCCTCCAAGAAGACCGTTCGTCTTGAAGGGCAGATCATAGATGCCGCTTACGCGGAAATTCTGTGTCCGGTTGAAATTCGACAGCCCCCGGTCCGCATGCGCATCGGTCGGGTTGTATATGGCGCCGCCGCCATCCAGCCCGTATGAACCAGAGCTGTTGTCGATCGACTTCGACCAGGTGTACGTCACCTGGGCTTGCCAGCCAGAGCTGAAGCGATGATTCAGACTGCTTTGCAGCGCGTGATAATGAGCGTCCGCTATTGCGTCCATCATTTGAAGGTACGCATAGGCGGGATTTAATCGCTGGTTTGCAACGATCGCGGTGTTGGTCGCATTCAATGCTCCGAATGTCGGCCTAGCCGAAGGACCAGTGAAGGGAATCGGATAATTGAAATCCTTCTGCGCAGGCAGGTGGACGCCATGCGAACCGATGTAGCCGATGGTCGCCACGGTATTACTCATAACTTCGCGTTGGACATTCAGATTCCACTGCATTTGGTATGGAGTCGTATCGCGCCCAAAGTAATCGCAGTTCGTGCAGCTCAGCGTGCCATCCGTCGGTATAAACGTACCCGTGGAGCGCGGGACGTGCGTAAAGGGGAATGGAAATTGAATCGGCGGGTTTGAACTTGTCGTCTGTGCTGTGGTCAAGAACGGAGGCTGGAGCCAGTGATTCGTGTCGCGAGAGTAAAGCACGCTATGGAAAACACCGAATCCTGCCCTGACGGATGTCTTGTGATCGGCGAACGAATCCCAGGCCAGACCGATTCGAGGATCAATGTTGTGCAGCGATGGGTTCACCGCCGTGGATTGAAGAACAGGCTCCCACTTGCCGTATGGCGCATGAATCAGGTTGTACTGCTCGTGCAGCACCGATTTGATGATGCTCGCCGGTTCATAGCGCAGGCCCACGTTCAATGTGAGCTTTCGTGTGAGCTGCCATTGATCGTCGGCATACATTGCGTAGACCCAGTAGCGATAGTCTTTCGTCGAATCGGCTCCCGGATTCTGAACATCCGATACCTGTCCGTTGAGAGTGTTGGCATTGCCTTGCATGAAGGCGGTCAAGTTGGGGAACACCCACTGCGGAGCAACCTGAAACGGAGCCCAGGTGTTTTCCTTAAGCTTGGTTGCCTTTCCGCCGATCTTGATGCTGTGCGCGCCCGAGGTCCAGATAAGGTCGTCTCCGAAAGAAAATTTATTCGGCACAAGATAGAAAGGCAGCGTCGCGCTGGCTGCCATCGTCGTGACGCCGCTGCCCACGTTTACAGAGCCGTCTTCCCGCGGAATCCCTTGCCCGGCAGTACTCACGGCATAGAACTGGCTTGCCGGGTCGCTGCCAAAAAACTGCATCGGATGGACGCCGGGACTCGTCCCGCCGGGAGTCACTGGTGTTGCGATCGTGCCGCGCGCTACGACTCCATTCAATATGATCGGGCTGCCGTAGACGTACGCGTCTTCGTAGGTCCGCGAGAATCCAGCGTGGAACGAGTTCACCAGCTTCGGCGAGAGAACGTGCCGCTCTTCCAAATTGACAAAATGATCGCGGGTGCGATCGAGTTCGGGCCAATATGGAATGTTGGTCGTGAAATCGCGGTTGGCGCGATCGAGAATGTACCGGAAAAAGATCGAGCTCTTGTCCGATACCTGGTAATCGATCCGGCCCAAAAAATAATTTTGATCGCCCGTATTCGGATCGTCCACGAGCGCTTGCCCGGTTGCCGAAGCAGTTCCATTCGCAGCGAACAGCTCAGATACGTAGTTGGGCATTGGGTACAACGCCATCACGTTTCGAACCGACTGCCGGACTGCCGGATTCGCGTTCTCCGTAACAGGGGCACCGCAGGTGCCATTGGGCAGCGTCGAGAGAAATTGGCGCGCGCAGGCGTCCGGTACGACAACTACATTGCTGACGATCTGTTTCTTCCGCAATCCTTCGTAGTTCCCGAAGAAAAACATTCGGTCCTTTTTGATCGGACCGCCGGCGCTCACACCGAATTGATTTTGGCGATACGTCGGAGGTTGCGCTGTCCTGTGGCCCGGCTTGACGACCGTGTCGAAGAAATTCCGCGCTTCCAGCTTGTCGTTGCGAAGAAATTCGTATGCAGATCCGTGAAAATCATTGGTGCCGGAGCGACTGGAGGCGTTGATGACGGCACCATTGCCCCCGAACTGTGCGGTGTACGTATTGGTGAGCGCCTGAAACTCCGCGATGGCTTCGACTCCGAGCGCCGTTCCCAAACCGCCGGCACCGGGACCGTTGTTCCAGAAGTTCACCATATCCTGGTCATCGAGCAGGTATGCCTGTCCGGATGGACGCGATCCTGAGATCGAATATTTTGCTCCGTTGCCATAGAAGGTACTGCCCGCGCCAGGCGCGCCGAGCGGAATCTGCGTCACACCGGGGGCGAGCGTTATAAGCTGGGTGAAGTTGCGTCCATTCAGCGGCAACTCGGTAATCTGCTTCGATTCGACGAATGCACCGAAGCCGGTCGATTGTGTTTCTACTTGCGAGACTGCGGCCGCTACCAAAACCGTTTCCGCCGTTTGACCCAGCGGGAGTCTGAAGTCGACAACCGGATTGCTACCGACTGTCAACTTGACGCCTTGATGGATAACGGTCTGAAAGCCCGGTTGCGACGCCTGAACCTCGTATTCTCCGATGGCTAACTCGGGAAAGCGGTATCGTCCCTGTTCATCCGAAATAGCGTTCTGCGTGATGCCGGTTCCCGTGTTCTTGAGCTGGACCACCGCACCACCAATTGCCGCTCCCGACGGGTCCATGACCGTACCCAAGATTGTTGCGGTTGCCTGAGCGCGAACCAGGTTCACATTGAGCGCGCCGGCGCAGAGAACGATTACCGCGCTGATCCACAAAGACTTTGTGTTGAAATACATTTGCGCTCCTCCACCTTTTTGACCAGTTTCATGAGGACGTTAGTCAAAATCAAGTGAATTGGCTTGCAGAAATCCTACTTCGATGAATTTGAAATTACGACAGGGCGGAGGGAAGCGGCGTACACGTCATCGGTCAACTAGCCGATTTGGTTCAGTAGCGGAATGCTTTTCGGATCGGGGGAAGGCGGTGCCGACTTTAAAAAAGCATAGATGTCCGCCAGCTCCGCTTCGGGTATTTGGTTCCCGAACGGAGGCATCGCACCTTTTGGCTTGCGCACGTAGCTTAGAAACGCCTGGAAGGTGATCGGGTTTTGCGCCAGGCGCGCACCGGCGCCCCCCTTGGCCCGAATAGCTGTGGCAGCTCACGCAGCCGCGCGCCTTAAATTGGTTCTTTCCATTTTCGATGTTGCCCGCCTGGGCTGACGTGCGTAAAGGGGAATGGAAATTGAATCGGCGGGTTTGAACTTGTCCGGGTCCTCCATCCTGTTATTTCTTCATGCGACTTCGACAATATCGTGACCTTTGGCGCGTAGCCATTCCGCAACGGCTCCGCGGGCGTTCACGTCAAGTAGAAATTTCATTGAGAAGATTGGTTGCGCAACTACCGTTCAAGCACGGTTTCGTGGGCAACCAAGGTATGTGCGTACAATAGGGCCGCCCGAATATCGGCCAGCTCCAATTGCGGATAATCCTCAAGGATTTCCTGTTCCGTCGCGCCTTTCGCGAGGAGCTCGAGAATCATTTCGACGGAGATCCGAAGCCCGCGGATCAGGGGTTTGCCCGCAAGAACGTTCTTGTCGAATGTAATTCGGTTCAAGAGTTCGTCCATAGCCCGATTCTAGGCCAAGCTGAGAAAAATCTTAAGCACAACATTTGTGTGTGTGCAACTGAGTGTGTATCCCGGCTGAACCGGTCCGTGAGATCGACCAGAAACGGGACCAGCTCGCCGGGCCGCAGGTCCACGGCGCGGAGTTGATTGGCCAGCTCACACCAACCTGCTCGACTTTACAGGTAGCACTTCGTCTTTCAGGCATTCCTATTGTTTGGCGCTTGGCGCATCGGTTGCGGCCGCGCTGTGCTAAGCCTCTGTCGCTCATGCTATATTGTCGTTGAGAACTCACCTCCAAGAGGCCCAATGAGAGCGACTGACCGGTTTACGTCCGCTGACCTCGCAGCGTTTCCCGAGAACGACGGGAAGCGTTATGAAATCATCGATGGAGAACTGTACGTGTCCAGACAACCCCACGCGTACCATCAGATGGTCTGTGGAGAGATTGTCGTGAAGCTTCACCAAGCATCGCAACATGGGGAAGGTCGAGCCTTAATCGCGCCCGGGCTCATTTTCGCGGACGACGAGGACGTAGCGCCGGATGTGGTTTGGCTCAGTTCCGGGCGGATGTCCACAATATTCGGTCCGGATGGAAAACTTCGTGCTGCCCCAGAATTGATCGTCGAAGTCCTGTCGCCGGGACCGGCAAACGAAAAACGGGATAGAGAAGCCAAACTGAATCTGTATTCCCGCCGCGGCGTCGATGAATACTGGATCGCCGACTGGCGCCTGAGGCGGGTCGAAGTCTTTCGCCGCCGGAATGCGCGGCTGGAGTTGATCGCGACGTTCGCCGAACCCGACACGCTCACCACACCGCTGTTGCCCTCGTTCTTTTGCCGCGTGGGCGATCTGTTCGTAGGCATTCCCGCTGAAACGTAATTTTTTGTCGGTCCTCGTGAAGCCATCCCGGCTCTTCGTGCGGCTCGCAGGACATCCGTGGGATCGACGCCCCACGATATTTCAACCAAATAGACCTCGGCGCCGTCATCGCGGCGACGGCCCCGGACCACCAGATCCGAACGCCAGACGTCGCTGGCATCGGGTTCGCCCAGAAGGCCGCGCTCGATAAGCGATTCCAGAAACTCATCCAGATCTTCCGATGAGAGAGCGCGGACGCGCCGGAGCCGTTTGCTAAAGTACGCTGGCGCCCGGTCCCGTACGGTGGTGCCGCCAGTCGTTCCAATCAGCGTCACACTGTCCGTTCCGAGTGGGCCGTTCAAAAGCAATTCCACCGTGTCGCTCACGCAACCGTGACGCAGGGCACGTCGTCGGCATCGGGCGCTTCCGTCTTATTCACCGTAACAAAACCGAACGGGGTACGGCGACCAAGACAATCACCGTGGACTCTGCCGGACAGGCCGTGTGGAGTTACCGGGCCGCCACGAAGGGGACCTATAGTCACGGCTCAAGGCGACATTCGGTTCGCAGACAGTAACATCGAGCGTCGCGACGTTTACTGAATCCGAAATGCGGACAACATTCTTTGCCATGACGTTACTATATAGTGACGCCCGTCAGCCGCCGTTAGCCGGGTTTTCTTCCCGAAAAACGGCAGGGCGAATCCTGGCCGCAATTCATCCGCCCGACGTGGCCGGAAAATTCTGTAGTGTCTCAGACTGCCCTCACGTGCGCCCCAATGTGGCCCCCGGCCCAACGCCAAGACCGTCAACCCAATGGCTCTGAACACGACCAATCCACCGGCGCCGGATCCGTGCTTTTGCCGCACGTGCGTCCAGAGTTCCGTATGCCGACCGGCCGATGCGTCGATTCCCAATCCGGCGCGTTGTGCCCCCCGATTCGTGCTGCTCAGGTGGGCTCCGTGGGCGTTCGCCACCTCAGCCCTGGGAATCTCGCATAATCGCTGTCGAGCGTGATCCACTCGCAGCCCGACTCGATGGCGAGAGCCGCGAACCAAGCATCCGTGAGACGCGAACCACGGGTGCGGGTTTCTATGGAGAGGCGTTTGAATATCTGCCAGTGCCGCTTGCCGGGATCGACGACGCTACAGTGCGGTTGTCCGAGCAAATCGTCGCAGAACTCGAACGCCTCTTCGGCAGGGCTCGGCCTCTTGAAGACGCGAGGGTTCGTGGTGATCCGAACCACGGCGCTCAACACTGCCGGCGACACGCCAAAGGGGACTTCGCCGGATATGATCCCGGTGAGCCATGCGCGGCAAAGCCTGTGTTGCGGCATATCTTTCCGAAACGCATAGATCAGGACATTGACATCCGGCAAAATCATTGGCGCTTCAATCGCTTCACGTATTCCAGGTCATCCATCTCTTGCAAAGCGGACGCGGCGCCAAGGTCGATTCCGGGCATCAGGCCCCCGCTGGCTTTGCTCACGCGTGGAAAGATACGTTTTCTTTTCATACTGCGAGTATCCGTCACGATCAACCGTAGCCCGTCTTCGATAAGAGACGTAAGAGTGCGGCCCTCGGCAGCGGCTTTGCGCCTGGCGCGGTCGAGCAGATCCTCAGGAAGCCGGATAGTTGTTCGTTCAGTCATATGTCAAGACATACCACGCCTTTCGCCGATATGTCAAAGCGGAACCGTGGACGGCACGATGGTTGCGCCGGCCCGCATGCGTACGCCGATCGGGGCTTCGCGCTATCGCGCTCGCGCTTCGCGCCCGTCTGCGGCTTCTTCGGTGGCTTCGCGACTTTTATTGATGCCGCAGCCATCCCCTCCTCTGCGAGGAGGGGATGATATATATAGAGAGACTTCAGCGGCGTGTGATGTTCACCTTCAGTCCCGGCGCCCAGTTCTTGAATTCGTCCGTGTAATAGAGATACGCACGGCTGGCGGGGCCGGTGTAGGACCCGGGAATGGCGGCAACAAGGCTCAGCGGAACATCGAACGTGTCTTTGGCCTTGAGGTAGCGCCAGTAGAGGACGACTTCCCGGCCGATGACTTCGTAGGCATCGATCCTGCCGGACTTAATCAGTTCTTTGAGCTGATCGTGCCGGACTTCCAGACCACCTGGAATTCCCACGATAGCCACAGGAGTGGGGATCGCCTGATCGCTCTTGTTGGCGATGGATACGACGGCTTCGGTGACACTTCCCTCCTGAACCTGTGAATCCTTGAGAACGACTTGAAGACCGACCTGCGCTTCCTTAGCAGAGTCGGGAAGCAGGCTGTTGTACTTGATGCTGATCGAGAAAGGCATACTCGAGCCGTCTTCCATCTTGAGCGCAACCGCGTGTTTGCCGGGCGCGAGCTGGCTGGTGAAATCCGGCATGACGAGCGCTCCCTGGCTGCCGGCTGTGAAGGCGAGAGGTGCGCCGACGGTCTTGCCATCGACGCTGAGAATGATCCGGCCTGGAGCTTTGGGCCGGGCGTTCGCGTTGTCATAGGCAACGATGGAGCGCAGTGCGAGAACCGTGGATTGTGTCGAGCCGTAGCGGCCGCTCTTGTTCGATTCGACGATCCACTGCAGGCCCTTCTGGACCTGGGCCGCATATGCGGGCTCACGCATCCAGGCCAGCACGGAAAGCGCCGTCGTCTCGATTGCCAGAGCGTCTCCGCCCGAGCGCGTAATGCTGGTAACCGCGCCCATGACATTCCCGGCGGTCCCCTGTTTTTTGACAAGCTTGTCCATCAACTGGCGGGCTCCCGCGCGGTCGCCCGTGGCCGCCAGAATGTTGGCTCCCAGAGCAACGATGTAGCTGTCCTCTGTAGAAACGGCGGACGCTTTCACAGCCGCGATCTCCTTATCCAGACCTTTCTCTCCGGATTCGATCAGAGCCCAGACAATGTAAGCGTTGGTCGTGTCCACAGGAGCGCCGCCGAAGCTATCGATGGCCTTCGCGTTCCGATTGAACCCGCCGTTTCCCTCGCGCCGCGAAAGCAGCCACGCGCGGGTTCGGTCGAGCATGTCCTTGTCAACAGCGCGTACGCGCGACATGTCGGTGAACTGCAGCAGGCCGTACGCTGTAAGGGCTTCGTGACCCGGATCGGCTCCGAACCATTCGTAGCCTTTGCTGCGGGATTCAAACCCGATGAGTTTTTTATAGGAGACATCCAAAAGGTTTCGGGCTTTCTCGATGGTGGCGGGATCCACGCCCGTATGTGTGAGGAAGTATTGTTGAGCCATCACCATTGGATAGCTGGTGGAACTGGTTTGCTCGAAACAGCCGTAAGGCTCGCGAAGCAGCGACTGAAGCGCGTCCGTCATGCTGGCAAGCGGAGTCGGATATACCGACACGCTCGAGGACAGGCTGCCGCGGAGAACGTCGGCGGGAAGCGTGAACTCGAACGATTTGGACCCGTTGCGCTCCAGCACGCCGCCCGTGGAACTCTCGTGCGGGAAACCCAGAGGCCGCACATCGAGCGTGCGGCCCACGCTATCGCGATACGCGCCGGCTTTGGCGTCGAACGTCAGCTTGGCAAGGCCCGTGAATTCGTGGCCAACGTCAACCTGCACGAAGCGGCGCGTGCGCTCTTTGGCCCCGAGTGTAGTTGGATTGCTGGCGACCAGCGTGAACTTGATGCCGCCGGGGCCAGTGACGGTCACTTCCGCACCGCGTAGTTCCCGGCTCATACCGTTGATCATGCCAATGGGAAGCTGGATCACATCGCCGCTCGTGACTTGAAGCGGGATCTTGGGTTCGATAGAGAAGGGCTGCACCGACGAGATCTCGCTCACGCTCGATCCCAGCGTGCCTTCCCGGCCGAACCCGTCGGCCAAAACTCGGAATGATGTTACCGAATCGCTGAGGTTGAACGAGACAGTGGCAAGACCAGCCGTATCGGTCTTGACGCCCGCATTCCAGTACACCGTTTCAGCGAAGTCGACGCGCGAACCTTCGGTCCAGTTTGGCCGAAGGGTGTGCGCGTATTCGCGAACCGTCACGATGTTGGCGCGCCTGAAGGCCTCGTCCAGGGCCACCGCCTTGGCTTGTCGGTCTGCTCCGCCGCCGTCCCCCAGCCGTTTTTGAACCTGGACATTCTTCTCCGCGTCCTTTGGCGCCTGTAGAACTTCGAATCGGTCGAAGACATCCTTGTCGTTGAGCGGAAGAGCGCGCATGCGGTCCTCCTCCTTAACGAGCGCGGGCGCGGCAGCAGGAGGAGGAGCGAATCCACCTCTCACTCCTGCCACTCCGGCAGCTTCCACCCTAGCGGCGGCAAAATTCAGCGCAGCGACCGTGAGCCGAAAGTCCTGCCGCACGGAACGGTCATGGGCCACCTCCGATGCTACGGTCATTGTCTGGAACCCCGGCAACGATGCGCTCATCCGGTATGTTCCGGCCTTGATATTGGAGAAAGCGTACGCACCGCCCGCGTTGGTGATTGCGGTGAGAACGTCACCGGTTGCGGTGTTCATCGCTCGAACAGTCACACCCGGAATGCGTGCATTGCTCGCATCCGTCACAGACCCGTTGAGAGATCCTGTTCCTGCAGTGGCGAACCGGCGCCAGCCTTGTGTACCCAACAACAGGTCGGTCGCAAGCGGAGCCTTGGGATTCGTTTCGTCGAGGTAAACATGCGCATCCGCCAGGTTCTGGACCTCGTTTTCCAGCAGGACCATGACCGGTAGAAGAGGAGCCTGTTCGCGCTTTTCAATCATCTCCAGAACGCTGGAGTCGGTGACCGTGAGGCCAACCATGGCACTGACGGGCTTGCCGGTATCGTCGATGGTCTTCACGCGTAACGTCACCTTGTCGCCGGGAACATAGTCGGTCCCATCTGGAACGACTTGCACCTTGAGTCTGTGTTCAGGCTGACGGAAGATCAATCGCTCGGCCATCGGCGACATGCGGTCGTTGTAAACCGTAACCACGATCACGCCATCCAGAAACTTCGGAACAGCGAGTGTGAAATCCGCTGGTTGATTCGCCCGCAGCGTGACCGGTTTGAGAGCGAGTTCCTTTCCTCGCTGGCTTAACACGATGAGATACGAGCCATCGGATGTAGCGCCGAGACGGACCACGACGTCTTTTAGCCTGGGTGTGATATCGGACGTCGATGAAATGACGACACCAGATGCTTTCAACGCCGGAAGCGCAAAGACCGTCTTGATACCGGCCGGTTCCGTGATGCGGAGGGAATACGTTTCGCCTTTAGCAGGAACGAAGGAGAATCGGCCACGGCCTTCATGCTCGGTGCGGAACGTCGCGACTTCCCGGCCCGCCGCGTTGACAACGACACCGGCCATATCTGCAGGCTTCCTGGCCGGTGTTCGACCTTCAACATAGACGCGGTTCGGCAGACCGGCAATCAAATCGCCGCCTTCCGGATAGATCGCCAGGTCCAGCGTCTGCAAAAGAATCGGGATGGTTTTCGTGGCGGTCTCCACAGTACCGCCGTCTTCGATGATCATCGCGATGACGCCTTCACCGCGCGCGATAGCTGAGGGCAGCCTGAAACTGGCGCCGGCATTGCCGGAGCTATCAACAGTGGCCGTACCTTTCCAGGTCTCTTCGCCGTCAATCCGGGCGCTGACCGACACTCTGGCTCCCGACGGAACACCGCCTTCGGCGCGCTCGACATGCAGATTAGCGGCCACCATGTCACCCGGGCCATAACCATCGCGTACAAAAATAATCTGGCTCTTGAGTCGCGGAGCACGGTAAGCACGGATGTCGAACTTGCGCTCAGCCCGGCCATCGGCCGCAGGATGAGAGATGCGAACCGTGTATTCGCCTCCGGCCTGAGTTGGTGGAATGTCCCAGGAAAACCCGGCGACGCTGTCGATAATCGAAGAGACACCCGAGGCGACGGTGTCGCCTTTGGGTCCTTTTATCTCAAACGATACTGTTTCGCCCAAACTCGTTGTCATCGGGGTATGACCCGCAGCACGCAGAAAAACGCCTCGAACGTACAGCCTTTCGCCGCTGCGGTAGATCGGTTTATCCGTCGAGACGTGTACGAGGTAGCGCTCGACGCCGCCGAACTCGGCGGCATTTTGAGGCGCCGCGGCGAAAGGCGGCACCCCGCCGCCAAGCACAAATCCGGCAGCAATGAAGAAGCCGCCGATGGACATGGCAGCGACGCTTTGAAGCAAATGATTGAATCTAAAGAAGCGGGCGGATTTCATAGTGGCCTCCCAGTCGATCCTCACTAACGATAACTGTCGTCAACGGCCGTTTCTTAGGCTGTTCCTCAAAGTGAAGGATGAAAATGAGCACACTGAATAGCTTTCGCCGAACTGACCATATAATTGAGGCTTCGCCCTATCGGGCTCGCGCTTCGCGCCCGGCGCGCCAGCTTCTATTAAGCTGGCGCGTCCACCCCTCCTCTGCGAGGAGGGGAATACCCGAACTCAACTTCTAGCCAATTCGCTCACATCTCCGTAGACCGCCGCTACAGTTGGGGGCAGGGAGAATGGCGTTTTTGACGCGACTCGATAGGAATGGTGAGATTCGCCCGGAGAAGAAAAAATGAACCAACAAACCGCAGCTTCTTTTTTCTTTACCTTCGGACCTGGGCACGCCTTTAATGGCAGGGTGAGAATTCGGCGAGCAATTCTAGTCCTGACGTTCGCAGCAATCCCGCTGATTGCTCAAACACCGGCCTACCGCGCGCCGCGCACGCCCGACGGGAAGCCCGACCTGAATGGAATTTGGCAGGCACTTAACGAAGCGAACTACGATATCGAACTGCACATGGCTCGGCCGGCTTTGGCAACGAGGCCGGGCCCGTACGGTCCGGTACCGGCCGCGCAGGTGCTGGCGCTTGGCGCGGTTGGCGCCGTTCCCCCCGGACCCGGAGTCGTCGAAGGCGGCGAACTTCCGTACAAGCCGGAAGCACTTGCCCAACGGAAACAGAACCGCGAAAACTGGTTGGCCGCCGACCCCGAGATCAAGTGCTATTTACCGGGCGTTCCGCGGGCCACCTACATGCCATACCCTTTTCAGATATTCCAAAGCAACCAAGCGATCTTTATTGCGTACGAGTACGCAGGCGCCGTCCGCAACATCTATCTGAAGGATCCCGGACGGCCTCCCGTGGACTCGTGGATGGGACAATCTGCAGGTCATTGGGAAGGTGAGACACTCGTCGTTGATGTCACCGGTTTCAATGACCAGACGTGGTTCGATCGCGCCGGCAACTTTCACAGTGATGCCTTGCACATCGTCGAGCGCTACACGCGTACCGGCCCCGACGTGATTCAATATGAAGCTACCATCGATGACCCGAAAGTGTTCACGCGTCCGTGGAAGATGAGTATGCCGCTCTATCGCCGGCAAGAGAAAAATGCACAGCTCATGGATTTCAAGTGTGCCGAATTCGTTGAAGAGTTGATCTATGGAAAATTCCGGAAGACACCGCTCAAATAGTTACCTCATCATTCTGACCTGCATACTGGCAGTCGCTGCTCCGCTCGCGGCTCAAACATCCAGGCCGGCAGCAGCCAGACCCTCATTGCCACGGACACCGGACGGCCATCCCGATCTGCAGGGCACTTACGATCTGGCCACATTGACGCCGCTGGAACGTCCCGCAGGCGCAAAGGCTGTCCTGACCGCGGAGGAGGCCGCGAAATTCGAAAAAGGTGTGGCAGTTCAACGGGAGGCTGCGGGCCGGGCCATCACCGGCGAGCGTTCGGCGCCGCCGAAGGGCGGTGACGGTTCGACCGGTCCGGCCGGAGGCGTGGGCGGCTATAACAACTTCTGGCTCGATCCGGGCTCATCGTTCACCATCGTGAATGGAGAAAGACGGACGTCACTCATCGTGGATCCGGCAGACGGTCGTGTACCGTCGTTGACGGCGGCCATGCTCCAACGCCAGGCCGCCGCTCGCATTGCCAGACCGACTTCGGACACGACGGAAAGCCGCGATCCAGGGCTGGAACCGCCGGGATCCTACGATGACCCGGAACAACGTCCACTGGGCGAGCGTTGCCTCCTGGGGTTCGGTTCGACATCCGGCCCGCCGGCATTACCGGACTACTTCTACAACAATCTTCATCAAATCGTGCAGACACCCAACTATGTGATGATCCTCACCGAAATGGTTCACGATGCGCGCATCGTTCGAATGAATGCCGAGCACGTTTCGAAAACCATCCGGAAGTGGATGGGCGATTCCGTGGGGCGTTGGGAAGGCGACACGTTGGTCATCGATACGACAAATTTCACCGACAAGACGAGATTTCGGGGAGCCGGCGAGAATTTGCATGTGATCGAACGCTTCACGCGCGTGGCGCCGGACGCGTTGCTGTATCGCTTTACGATCGACGATCCGGAAACATGGGTGAGGCCGTGGACCGGCGAATATACGTGGCCGGCGACCGACGCCCGAATTTACGAATACGCATGTCATGAATCCAATTACGCCCTGGAAAACATTCTGCGGGGCGCCCGCCGGGGTGAAGCGGACGAGGCTGAAAAAAATGCGAAGTAAATTATGGATTACATTTTCTGCTGCCATGTTCGTCATGGGGTCTTCGATACCCCTCCTGGCGCATCATGCCTTCGGAGGTGAGTTCGATCCGAACCGGCCGATCTTACTGAAAGGCAAAATCGTCAGGGTGGAATGGGTCAACCCTCATAGCTGGATTCACATGGAAGTCACCAAGCCGGACGGTACAAAAGAAGTGTGGATGATCGAGGGCGGAAGTCCCAATTCTCTGCTCCGCCGCGGCGTCACGAAGGAATCGCTGCAAGTCGGAATCGAGATCGTCGTCGACGGTTATCAAGCGCGAGACTACACCCTAAAGCGCGCGAATGGCCGCAACGTTACGTACCCGGACGGCCGCAAGTTGTTCCTGGCATCTTCCGCTCCGGACGCCGAAAAATGAATCGCTATATTCGCGCATTACTGTTCTTCGGTCTGTTCCTCGACGGAACCGGATTCGCCCAACCGGCTCCGAATAATTATGCCGATGACAAATCCTGGCTGTGCCGCCCTGGGCGCTCTGACGTTTGCGAAGCCGATCTGACGACAACGATCATCCTCGAGAACGGCAATTTGACTCGTGAACGGTGGAATGCGGATCCAAACGCTCCTATCGATTGCTTCTATGTGTATCCGACCGTATCGACCGATCTCACGCCAAACAGCGACATGGTCGCCGATCCTGCCGAGCTCAATGTCATCCGCCAGCAGTTCGCGCGATTTGCGTCGAAGTGCCGCCCTTACGCCCCCATGTACCGGCAGGTCACGCTGGCGGGATTGCGAATCCTTCTCGGACGCGGTAACGCGGGCGTAGCGCTTTCTCGCGGTCTGGCGTACGACGATATACGTGACGCCTGGAAGCACTATCTTGAAAATGACAACAAGGGACGTGGCATCGTACTCATCGGCCACTCACAGGGATCGCTTGTACTGTCCGCACTCATTCGCAATGAGATTGACGGCAAACCGATACA
>Ga0209376_1001606_pt1 | contig 22543 bp, 21 predicted proteins | sample GraSoiAngelo_134_FD_185891 | JGI IMG/M metagenome (GOLD analysis project Ga0209376, IMG submission 185891) | Grasslands soil microbial communities from the Angelo Coastal Reserve, California, USA - 14_0929_05_30cm (SPAdes) (version 2) | ecosystem: Environmental > Terrestrial > Soil > Grasslands ... | reverse complement strand
GGATCCGCGGGTCGAGGAAGGTGTAGGAGAGGTCGACGACGAGGTTGATCAGCACGTAGACCACCGAGAAGAGCAGGATCACCGCCTGGACCGTCGGATAGTCGCGCGCCAGCACCGCGTCCACGGTGAGCCGGCCGAGGCCGGGGATCGAGAAGACGGACTCGGTCACCACGACGCCGCCGATCAGCAGCGCCACGCCCAGCCCGATCACGGTCACGATCGGCACGGCCGCGTTGCGCAGGACGTGGCGGAACAGCACGGTGAGGTCGCCGAGTCCCTTGGCCCGGGCCGTGCGCACATGGTCGGCGTTGAGCACTTCCAGGACGCTGGTCCGTGTGATCCGGGCGATGAGCGCCACGTAGATGATGGCCAGCGCGATGCTCGGCAGGATCAGCCGCTGGATGAAGCCGGCGAACCCGTCGGCCAGCCGCTGGTAGCCCTGCACCGGCAGCCAGCCGAGCTGGATCGCCACCAGGTAGATGAGCACGTAACCGATCACGAACACCGGGACGGAGAAGCCGAGCACCGACAGGCCCATGACCCCGCGGTCGATCCAGGTGCCGCGCCGCCAGGCCGCGAGCACGCCGAGGGGCACCGCCAGCGTGACGGCCAGCAGGAGCGTGCACGTCGCCAGCGCCAGCGTCGGCTCCACACGCTCGGCGATCAGCTCGCTCACCTGCTTCTTGAAGAAGAACGACTCGCCGAGATCGCCACGGAGCACGCTGCCGACCCAGATCACGAACTGCTGCACGATCGGACGGTCCAGCCCGAGCTTCGACCGGATGGCGGCCACGTCCTGCGAGGTGGCGTTGTCGCCCGCGATGATGGCGGCCGGATCGCCGGTGGTGAGCCGCAGCAGCATGAAGACGACGACCGCCACACGCTCGGCGATCAGCTCGCTCACCTGCTTCTTGAAGAAGAACGACTCGCCGAGATCGCCACGGAGCACGCTGCCGACCCAGATCACGAACTGCTGCACGATCGGACGGTCCAGCCCGAGCTTCGATCGAATGGCGGCCACGTCCTGCGAGGTGGCGTTGTCGCCCGCGATGATGGCCGCCGGATCGCCGGTGGTGAGCCGCAGGAGCAGGAAGACGACGACCGCGACCACGGTCATGACGGGAAGCGTGGCGAGGAGGCGGCGGCCGATGTAGGGCAGCATGCCGGATGGAGCGCCCGCCGGCGCGCGGGGTGGCGCCCGCGCGCCGCCGCTCAGACCGCTCCTACTTCTTGCTGATGTTCCAGAACAGGGTGACCGGCGCCTCCAGCACGCCCTCCACGTTCTTGCGCAGTGCGAAGGCCCCGTACCACTGGCCGAGCGGGATGTGGGTCGGGTACTGGGTCGCCCGCACCTGGACCTGCTCGGCGATATGCTTCTGCTTGGCGGGGTTGGTCTCACGCGCGAAGGCGTCGCGCAGCCCCTCGATGTCCCTGTCGCACGGCCAGCCGAACATGGCCTTGTCGCACGAGGCGTTGAGGAAGCCCATCATCACCGGGTTCAGGATGTCGGCGGCCACCCACGAGGTGAGGAACGCGTTCCAGCCGCCGGCCGTCGGCGGATCCTTCTTGGCGCGCCGGGCAACCAGCGTCTGCCAGTCCATCGAGTGCATGTCGACCTTGAAACCGCCCTTCTCGAGCAGCGACTTGGCGACCGGGGCCAGGTTGTTCAGCACGGCCAGGTCGGTCGAGTGCATCAGGAGCACCGGGGTGCCGTCGTAGCCGGCCTCCTTCAGCAGCGCCTTGGACTTCTCGAAGTTCGAGTCGAGCAGGCCCTCCAGCGCCTTCGTCGACGCCATCGGCGAGCCGCACGGGAAGAACGACTTGCAGGTCTTGTAGTAGGCGGGGTCGCCGATCACGCCCTTGAGGAAGTCCTCCTGGTTGAAGGCGTGGAAGACGGCCTGGCGGATCTTGGGATTGTCGAAGGGCTTGTGCAGCACGTTGAACCGGAACGTGTACTGGTTGCCGAGCGGGTTGGGGCTGAACAGCCACACGTTGGCGTCGGCTTTGAGCACGGGGTAGAGGTCGTGCGGCGGTGACTCCAGCATGTCGACCTCGCCGGCCAGCAGCGCATTGATCGCGGTCTGGTGGTCGGGGATGTGCTTCCACTCCACGCGATCGACCTTGGCGACCTTGCCGCCGGCCAGCCCCGACGGCGCCTCCGCGCGCGGCTTGTAGTTGGGGTTCTTCACGTAGACGGCCTTGTCGCCCGGCTTCCACTCGTCCTTCCTGAAGATGAAGGGGCCGGAGCCGGTGGTGTCGGAGATCTGCGTGTTGGGATCGGTCTCGGCCACGCGCTTGGGCATCATGAACGGCACGTTGGAGGACGGCTTGCCGAGGGCGCCGAGCACGAGACCGGTCGGCTCGTTGAGCACGATCTTGAAGGTCTTCGCGTTGACGACGGACAGCTCCTTCACGAAGCCCATCATCTTCTGGCCCATCGAGTCCTTGGCCGCCCACCGCTTGATGGAGGCCACGCAGTCCTCGGCGGTGACCGGCCTGCCGTCATGCCAGGCCAGGCCGTCGCGCAGCGTCATCGTGTACGTCAGCTGATCCTTGCTGACCTCGTACTTGTCGACCATCTGCGGCTTGATGTCACCCTTGGCGTCCATCGAGAACAGCGTGTCGTAGTTCAGGTAGCCGTGACTGCGGACGATGTAGGCGGTGGTCCAGATGGGGTCGACGATCTTGAGGTCCGAGTGCATGACCACGCGCAGCGTCGTCTCGGCCTGCGCGGGGCCGACGAGGGCCAGCGCGCCGACTGCGGCGATGACGGCGACGAGTCGTCGAAGGTTCATAGGCTCCTCCCCGGGGTGCCGAGGAACATACCACACCGAGGGTGTAAGATCGCGGGGCACCGCGAGGAGGTTTCATGGAACGCGACCTGTGGCGCTGGGACGCCGTCGACCTCGCCGCCGCCATCCGCACGCGCCGCATCTCGAGCCACGAGGCCACGCGCGCGGTGCTCGAGCGGTTGGCCGCCGTCAATCCCGTCCTGAACGCCGTCACCGTGCTGCTCGCCGACCAGGCCCTGGCCGCCGCCGACCGCGCCGACGCCGCCGTGCGCCGCGGCGACGCCCTCGGCCCCCTGCACGGCGTGCCGGTGACGATCAAGGAGAACATCGACCAGGAAGGCGTGGCCACGCCCAACGGCGTGCCTGCCTTCAAGGATCTCGTCGCGAAGAGCGACAGCCCGCCGGTGGCGAACTGGAGGCGCGCGGGCGCCGTCATCGTCGGCCGCACCAACACGCCCGCGTTCAGTCTGCGCTGGCACACCGACAACGAGCTGCGCGGCCGCACCTACAACCCGTGGAATCGCGCGCGCACCCCCGGCGGCAGCAGCGGCGGCGCCGCCGCCGCGCTCGCCGTCGGCATCGCGCCGCTCGCCCACGGCAACGACCTCGGCGGCTCGATCCGCTATCCCGCCTATTGCTGCGGCGTCGCGGGCATCCGGCCGACGCTCGGCCGCGTGCCGGCCTACAACCAGACGGCGGCCGAGGAGCGTCCGCCCGGCACGCAGCTGATGTCCGTGCAGGGGCCGCTCGCGCGCCGCGTGCGGGACGTGCGGCTGGGGCTCGTGGCCATGAGCGCGCGCGATCCGCGCGACCCGTGGTGGGCGCCGGCACCGCTCGTCGGCGAGCCCGTCGCGCGGCCCATCCGGGTGGCCCTCACGGTCGATCCCGCCAAGCAGGGCGTGCACGCCGACGTCGCGGCCGCCGTGCGCGCGGCGGGCAACGCGCTCGCCAACGCCGGGTACGCGGTGGAGGAGGTCGAGCCGCCCGACGTCGAGGCGGTGGCCACGACGTGGACCACGCTCTGCATCAACGAGATGCGCCACGTCACACAGCCCTACATCCGCCAGTACGGCGGCGCCGACATCAACCGCTCGCTCGACTTCACGCTGGCCGCCGTGCCCGACGTCGACCTCGACGGCTACCTCAGGGCGCTCGCGCTCCGCGCCAGGCACGTGCGCGACTGGACGCTCTTCATGGAGCGTTATCCGCTCGTCGTGGGGCCCGTGTCCACCGAGCCGCCGTTCGAGGTCGGCTTCGACACCACCAGCGCCGAGCGCCACGCCGAGGTCTCGCGCGCCCAGCGGCTGCTCGTCGCCGTCAACCTGCTCGGCTTCCCCGCGGTGTCGGTGCCGACCGGGCTCGCCGGCGGGCTGCCGCTCGGCGTGCAGGTCATCGGCGCGCGCTACCGCGAGGACCTGTGCCTGGACGCCGCCGAGGTGATCGAGGCGCAGCGCCCGCTGCCCACGCCGATCGATCCCGTGATGTGATCGCAGCTTCTCTCACCCACGAGGAGGCCACCCATGGCCGGCGACAGCATCTATCGCGTGACCGACCTGGTCGGAACGAGCAAGGTGTCCTGGGAGGACGCCGTCAAGAACGCGGTGAGCACCGCCGCCAAGAGCCTCCGCGACCTGCGCGTCGCGGAGGTCACGCGCTTCGACGTCACCATCGACAAGGGCAAGGTGACGGCCTTCCGCGCGCGCGTCAACGTCTCCTTCAAGTACGAGACGTAGGGGGCGGCCGCAGGACGAGCAACGTGGTCCCCAGCGCGCACAGGTAGACGACGTGGACGAGGTTGCGCTCGAACGGGATCGCGAACAGGTCGTGGAGCTCGCCGGCGATGAGCAGCCGCTGCACCCCGCGCCCGATCAGCAGCAACGCGCCCCAGGTGACGACGGCGCGATAGCGCAGGGGGTCGACGATCGTGTAGAGCAGCAGCGCGCCGACCATCGCGACGTAGATCCCCAGCGGCTTGCGCGCATAGTCCAGTTCCGACGTCATCGTGTACGAGGCGCGCGAGAGCAGCCCGGTGACGTCCGTGGAGTTCCGGGAACCCAGGGAGAGTCTTTAAGCCTCAGCCGCCCCGCGCGATCTCGACGTAGCAGGTGTTGAAAGTGGCGGCGGCGGCGGGCGAGGCGCGGTCGTCGGTCAGCACGTTGGCGCAGCCGTGCGTGTCCCCGCCGCGCGCATCGGGGGTGAACCAGGCGCCCTCCTTGATGGAGACGACGCCGGGAGCGACGCGGTCGGTCACGCACGCGGGGAGCATGGTGGCGCCGCGCTGGTTGAACACGCGCACCGCCTCGCCGTCCACGAGGCCGCGCGCGGCGGCGTCGGCGGGATTGATCCAGACGTCGTCGCGATCGGCCCGCATGAGGATCGGCTGGTTGTCGTGGATCGAGTGCGTGCGCGCCCGCGACTTCGGCGTGACGAGCCGCAGCGGGTACCGCGCGTCGTGCGCGTCGGGGATCCAGGTCGGGATCGGCGAGATCGGCCCCAGGCCGTAGGGATCCGGGTTCGCCGCGATGGCCATCGAGTAGATCTCGATCTTCCCCGACGGCGTCGAGAACGGGTAGCGCTCGGGGTCGCGGATCTCCCTGGCGAAGGCCACGGCGTCGTCGGGCGCGGGCAGGCGCGCGAGCCCCTGCGCGCGGAACGTGTCGAAGTCGTCGATGGTGTCGCGCGTCAGCTCGCGCAGCCAGCCCTCTTCGTTCTTGTCGCTGTAGTCCTCGATCCCGAGGCGGCGCGCGATGTCGGCGCAGATGTCGAAGTCGTTCCGGCACTCGTCCACGGGCGCGATGGCCTGCTTCATGAAGATCACGTAGTGGCCCGCCCCCGCCCACGGCGTGTGGACGTCGTTGCGCTCCCAGAAGGTCGTGGCCGGCAGCACGATGTCGGCGTAGCGCGCGGTCGGCGTCATGAAGTGGTCGTGCACCACCATGAACTCGAGGCGCTGGGCCGCGGCCGCCGTCTTGTGCACGTTGGGCGCCTGGTTGAACAGGTCGCCGCCCACCGAGTAGACCATCTTGATGTCGGCGGGATAGCCACCGGCGCGCCCGCGCTCGAGCACGTCGGCCAGCAGCGGCGTCGCCACGCGCGCGCCCGCCGGATTGGGGCCGGGCGGCAGGCTCTTGATGCCGCCGCGCCCGGTGGCGCCGTTGCTGACGCCGGAGTTGCCGCCGGGTGTGCCGACGCTGCCGGTGATGGCGGCCAGCGCGTAGGCGGCGCGGTGGAACTGCTCGCCGTTGATCGTGCGTCCGGGCGCGTAGCCGCACTGCAGCGCCGCCGGCTTCGTCGTCGCGTACTCGATGGCCAGCTCGATGGCCAGGCGGCGGATCGTCTCCGCGGGCATGCCCGTGATCGCCGCCGCCCACTCCGGCGTCTTGCGCACGCCGTCGGCGAGCCCGAGCAGGTACGAGCGATACGACGCCCCTTCCGGCGCCCCGGGCGGCAAGTGCGCCTCGTCGAAGCCGAGCACGTGGCGGTCGAGGAACGCCTGGTCGTGCCGCCCCTCGGTGACGATCACGTACGCCATCGCGATGAGGGCGGCGGCGTCGGTCGAGGGGCGGATGAAGACGTGCTCGTCGGCCAGCTCGCGGCTGGTGCGCGTCAGTCTCGGATCGACGCACACGATGCGCGCGCCGTGCCGCTTCGCGAGCCTCAGATACTGCAGGGTGCCGGTGCCGAAGGTGCCGTCGCCCGGGCTCCAACCCCACATCACGATGAGCCGCGAGTTCACGTAGTCGGTCGGCTCCCGGCCGCCACTCTTGTAGTCCGCCTTGGCGCCGTAGGTCATGTGCACCGCGAAGACCTCGGCCTCGGCGGAGATGTTCGACCACAGCTCCGTGCAGCCGCCAAAGCGGTGCAGCAGCCGCTGCGCGGTGACGCGCGCGTTGTGCAGCATCGAGAGGCTGCCCGTGCGCGAGCAGTCGAGGATCGCGGCCGGGCCGTACGTGTCGCGCACGCGCCGCATCTGGCGCGCGACCTCGTCGAGCGCCTCGTCCCACGCGATGCGCTCGAACTCGCCAGCGCCGCGCGGGCCCTTCCGGCGCAGCGGGTGGCGCAGGCGGTCGGGATGGTTGACGCGCTCCATCTGGCCGAAGCCGCGCACGCACGCGTGCAGCGGCGGCATCTCGGGCGTCCACTTGCGCGGATCGGTGCTGATCTTCACGATGCGCTCGTCGCGCACGTGGGCGTTGACCACGCAGCGACCACCGCAGTTGTGGCCGCAGGTGCTGGTCACCACGCGTTCGCCCGGCGCCGCGGCGACGCGCGGCGCTTCGTAGAGGATGCGGCGGCTCATGCCCGGTCAGGATACCATTGGGCCATGCCGCGCCCGCCGGGCAGCCTTCGCGCGCGTCTGGCCGCCGCCCGCGCGCGCCATCGCGAGCGCCACCGGCCCTCGGGCTTTGGCTTCGCCCTCGCCGACTCGATCGACTACCTCGACGCCGCCACCTGGGACGCCGTCAGCGCCGGCCAGAGCCTGTTCCTCCAGCGTCGCTATCTCGGCGCGCTCGAGCGGGCGTGTCCCGACAACCTGGCGCCGCGCTACGCGCTGATCTTTCGCGGGCGCCAGCCGGTCGCCGGCGTGGTCATGCAGATCGTGACCGTCGCCGGCACGCGCCTGATGAAGCCGCTCGCGGCGGCCCCGGGCCGGGGCGGGCTCCGCTCGGCGCGCGCCCTGCTGAGCCGCACGCTGAGTCCGGTCGTGCGCCGCGCGGGTGAGGCGGTGCGCGAGCGCGTGCTGGTCTGCGGCAATCTCCTGTCGTGGGGATTTCACGCCGTGGCCTTTGCGCGCGACGAGGATCCCGCCGCGATCTGGCCCGCCGTCGCCGAGGCCATGTACCGCGTGCGGCGCGCCGAGCGGCTCTCCGGCCAGAGCGACTTCGCCCTCGTGAAGGATCTGTCCGTCGCGGAGCGCGACGGCGCCGAGGCGCTGCGGCGCTTCGGCTATCGGCCCGTCGAGTCGGATCCCAACATGGTGCTCGAGATCCAGCCGGAGTGGCGGTCGTACGACGACTACCTCGGCAGCCTCAACGGCAAGTACAGGAACGCCGCGCGCAAGATCGGCAAGGATCTCGCCGCGGCCGGCTGCGTGCTGGGCCGCCTCGCCGACGTCGGGCTGGAGGCCAAGCGCGCGCACGCCCTCTACCTCAACGTCGTCGAGAACGCGCCGGTCCGGCCCGTCACCCTGCCCGTGGCGTTCTTTCCGACGCTCGCCGAGTCGCTCGGCGACGACTTCCGCGCGACGCTCGTGCGCCGCGAGAGCCAGCCCGTGGGCTTCATCAGCGTGCTGCGCGACGGCGACACCGCGGTCGCCTACTACATCGGCTTCGAGCGCACGCCGGGCGTCGGCAACACGGTCTACCTCGCGCTGCTGCACTCGGTGATCGACGACGCGATCGAGATGCGCTGCCGCCGCGTGTCGTTCGGCCGCACCGCGCTCGAGCCGAAGGCCGGCCTCGGCGCGCGGCCCGAGCGCCTCTGGCTGTGGGCGCGCCACCGCAACCCCGCCCTCAACGTGTTGATCCGCAACCTCATGGCCGCGGTGCCCCACGGCGAGGCACCCGACCGCAACCCGTTCAAGAACGCGCCGGCGCCGCGGGGGGAGTGATGCGACGTCTCGCCGTGCCGGTGATCGCGCTGGCGCTGGCGGCGTGCGCGACATCGGCGCGCTCGCCGAGCCCCGGCGTCGACACGGCCGCCGTCGAGGAATGTCGAGAGTTCGCCGAGAAGACCGTGCCGCGCGAGCCCGTGCGCGGCAACGGCAGCGGCGGACGCTCGACCGTCTATCTGTCCCAGGACGCGGAGTCGCTCCACACGCTCTTCGACCTGTGCATGAGGGCGAAAGAGGCGCTGCGCTGAGGCGCTAGGGGAGCGTGACGATCACGTGCGAGCGCGAGCGGAGCATGGTGTCGACGCCGGGCCGCGCTCGACGGTCCTGCCGCCGCCGGTCCGACGGCACCGGGACGTGCTCGCCGCGCCGTTGTCCGACCCGACGGTCGAGGAGCACCTCGGCCTGCGCCCGGCCCGCGAACCGCTCACGCAGATAGGAGTAGAGGTCCGGATGCTCGCGCGCGACGATGACCAACTGACGGGCCATGCGTCATCGCAGTTCGGTTGCCTTTGACCGCAACCTGTTCGGCGCGTACGTCCAGGTATGGGCGATCTTCCGGCCCTGGAGCCGAGTGACCGTGCAGCCGACAACCTCCGACGGCATGGCTCGCCAGCTGACGAGGACGTCATCGCCGACGGTCAGCGCGCTCTCGATCGTCAACCGAAGGTCGGGGAGGGACTCTCGAATGCTCTGCATGGCGAGACGGGCATCCTCGGGGCCCCGGAGCGCCGACGCCGTCTGGTGCATCTCGCCGACGTAGCCCTGGTCCAGCAGGGCGGTGCAGCCCTCGACGTCGTGATCGTTCCACGCGTCGAAGGCTTTCTGCACGATTCGGAACGCCGCGCGCTCGCTGGGGCTGCTCAGCTCCCCGGCGCCGACCGCCGACGCCGCGGGCGCGCCGGAGTCGTTCGGGTCTCTGACCCTGCGGACCGTGACGCCCTTGTCGAGGATGCGATCGCGGATCTCGACGACGTCGGTCTTTCCCGGGTGCTTGATCATGTCCCTCTACAACAGCACGGGGCCGAGCGGCCGCCTACCCCCGGCCCGGCGAATTTGAGACCCCTGAATGGGGGGACGTCGCCTTGAACTGGCTCGACGCGCTGGAGTAGCCTACCGCCTCAAGTGAAGATCGGCTTTCACCTCACCCCGTTCTGGAGCCCGACCGATCGCCCGCCGACGAGCATCATCGACGAGGCCATCGAGGTCGTCCACGCGGCGGCCGGCATGGGCTTCGAGTGGGTCTCGATCGGGCACCACTGGGTCTCGCATCCGACCGTGTGGCCCCAGCCGATCCCCCTGCTGGCACGGCTCGCGCCGGAGACGGGCCGCCTGCGGCTGAAGACGTCGATGCTCCTGCTGCCGCTGCTGAATCCCGTCGACGCGGCGGAGAACGTGGCCACGCTCGATCACATCACGCACGGGCGCCTGGACGTCGGCGTCGCCATCGGCTACCGCGAAAAGGAGCTGGAGGCGGCCGGGCTCACGCGGAAAGACCGCGTGCCCAGGCTCGAGGAGTCGCTGGACGTGATGAAGCGGCTCTGGCGCGGCGAGGACGTCACGTTCGAAGGGACGTACAGCAAGCTGACGGGGGCGCGGATGGGCTTCACACCGTGCCAGCGGCCGCATCCGCCGCTCGAGATGGGCGCCCAGAGCACGGGGGCGACGCGGCGGGCGGCGCGGCTCGTCGACGCGGTGTTCTTCGGGCCGCAGGTCTCGTGGGCCGACGTCGGGCGCCTCGCCGGCGTCTATCGCGAGGCGCGCGCGACGCAGGGACCGGGCACGCCGGGGCGCGCGCTCGCCTCACGCAGCCTGATCGTCGGCGCCAGCAAGGAGGCCGCGCGGGCGGCGGCGCAGGCCTATCTCGAGCGCACGTTCGCGATGTACCGCGGCTGGGAGATGCAGGAGCCGACGATGGTGCCGCTGCAGCTCGGCTTCGAGGCCAACCTCGACGACTGGACGATCAACGGCACGCCCGCCCAGTGCGTCGAAGCGATCGCGCGCGCGCACACGCTGGGTCTGGACGGCATCGGCCTCACCATCTACAGCCTGCCGCGCGGCGTGGCCGCCCGCGTCGAGTGCCTCCAGATGATCGCCGAAGAGATCGTGCGCCCGGCGGCGGCGCTCGGCGCCTGAGCATGCTGCGTCCGTTCGCGCTCCATCGGCCGGCGAGCGTGGAGGAGGCTTGCGGCCTGCTGAGCCGCCTCGGCGAGGACGCGGTCCCGTACGCCGGCGGCACCGAGCTGCTCCTCCTGATGAAGGAAGGCCTGCTGCGGCCTCGCCACCTGGTCGACGTCAAGCGGATTCCGGGGCTCGACGCCATCGTGGACGGCGGCGCGGACGTGACGATCGGCGCCGTCGTCACCCATCGGGCCGTGGAGCGCTCGGCCGCCGTGCGCGCGCGCTGCCCGGTGCTGGCCTCGGTCGCGCGCCACGTGGCCAGCTCGGCCGCCGTGCGCGCGCGCTGCCCGGTGCTGGCCGCGGTCGCGCGCCACGTGGCCAACATCCGCGTGCGCAACGTCGGCACCGTCGGCGGCAACCTCGCCTTCGCCGATCCGCACAGCGACCTCGCCACGCTGTTCCTCGCACTCGACGCGCGCGTGCAGCTCGCCTCGCCACGCGGGCGGCGCGAGCTGTCGCTCGACGACTTCGTGCGCGGGCCGTGGGAGACGGCGCGCGCCGCCGACGAGCTGCTGACCTCGGTCACGCTCACGCCGTGGCCGGAGCGGACGGCGGCCGCCTACGTGAAGTTCGGCGTCCACGAGCGCCCGACCCTCGGCGTCGCGGTCGCGCTGCGCCTCGAGCCCGCCGCCAACGGCGCCGCGAGCGTCGCGGAAGCGCGGCTCGCCATCGGCTGCGTCGACCCGCGGCCCGCGCGCGTGCCGGCGGCCGAGGCGAGGCTGCGCGGCTGCCCGGTCGCCGACCTCGAGGACAGCGTCGCCGAGGTGGGCGCGCGGGCCGCGGCCAGCGTCGATCCCGCGGACGATCTCTACGGGTCCGCCGACTACAAGCGCGAGATGGTCGCCGTCTTCACGCGGCGGGCGCTGCGCGCGGCCGCCGCGCGGGCGCGCGGCGTGGAGCCGGTGGCCCGCTACCAGTACGCGGTCGTCGCATGAACGTCCGGCTCGTCGTCAACGGCCGCGCTCACGAGGTCGACGTTCCCGTGCACGCGCTGCTGCTCGACGTGCTCCGTGACGGGCTCGACCTCAAGGGCGCCAAGCGCTCGTGCGACGCCCAGGTGTGCGGCGCGTGCACCGTGCTCGTGGACGGGCTGGCGGTGAGCGCCTGCACCTACCTCGCCGTCGAGGCCGATGGTCGCGCCGTGACGACGGTCGAGGGCCTGGCCGAGGACGGACGGCTCCACCCGATCCAGCAGGCGTTCCTCGACTGCGGCGCCGTGCAGTGCGGCTTCTGCACGTCCGGGATGCTGCTCACGACCAGGGCGCTGCTCGAGGAGCACCCGGCGCCGACGCGTGACGACATCCTGCACGACCTTCGCGGCAGCCTCTGCCGCTGCACGGGCTACCGCAAGATCGTCGAGGCGATCGGCGCCGCCGCGCGCGCGCCGGCGGGCGCGCGGGCGCCCGAGACGAGGCGCGACGCCGAGCCGGTCGGCGCACCGCCGCTCCGCGTCGTCGGCCATTCGGTGCCGCGCATCGACGGCGGCGAGAAGGTCACCGGCCGCGCGCGCTACGTCACCGATCTCGCCATGCCCGGCATGGCCCACGCGAAGGTGTTGCGCTCACCCTACGCGCACGCGCGACTCGGGCGGGTGGACGCCTCCCGCGCCCGCGCGCATCCCGGCGTCCTCGCGGTGCTCACCGGCGGGGATCTCGCGGGGCAGTGCGAACCGTACTACGGGCCCGCGTTCCGCGACCGGCCGCTGCTGGCGATCGACGTCGCGCGCTACGAGGGCGACCCGGTCGCGGCGGCCGTCGCCGTCGACGAAACGACGGCGGCCGAGGCGCTGGAGCTGATCGACGTCGACTACACGCCGCTGCCGGCTGTGATCACGCTCGAGGAGGCGCTGGCGCCCGGCGCGGCCCTCGTGCACACGGGTCAGCCGCTGGCCGGCCACTTCGCCGACCTGGCGACGCTGCGCCCCGAGCCCGGCACCAACGTCTGCCACCGCTTCCGCTACGCGCGCGGCCACGCGGAGACCGCGCTCGCCGAGGCGCACCTCGTCCTCGAGGACACGTTCCGCTTCCCGCGCGTGCAGCACTACGCGATGGAGCCGAACGCCGCGCTCGCCGCCTGGGACGAGACGGGCGCGCTGACGGTGTGGGCGTCGACGCAGAACCCGTACTCGGTGCGCGTCGAGCTGGCCAAGATGTTCGCGGTGCCGCTCGCGCGGATCCGGATCGTCGTCCCGCATCTCGGCGGCGGCTTCGGCAGCAAGACCTACGCGAAGCTGGAGCCCCTGGCCGCCGCGCTCGCGCGCGCGGCGGGCCGCCCCGTCCGCCTCGCGGCGTCCGCCGCCGAGGCCTTCCAGACGGTGCGACGCTGCAGCTCGCGGGTCACCGTCCGCGCGGGCTTCGCGCGGGACGGCACGCTCGTGGCGGTGGACTGTCGCGCCGACTTCGACGTCGGCGCGTACGCCGACATCGGACCGCGGGTGGTCCAGAAGGCCACCTACACGGCCACCGGTCCCTACCACGTCGCGCACGTGGCCCTCGACGCCCGCGCCGTCTACACGAACACCACGCCCGGCGGCGCCTTCCGCGGCTTCGGCGTGCCGCAGCTCGCGTGGGCGCTCGAGTCGTTGATGGACGTCGCCGCCGACCGACTGGGACGCGATCCCGTCGATCTGCGCCGGCAGAACCTCCTCGCCCACGGCGAGGAGTTCGCGCCGGGCGACACGCCCATCGACGGCAAGCTCGAGGAGAGCCTCGGCCGCGCCGCCACGGCGATCCGGTGGACGACGCAGCGCGACGCCGGCAGCGCCCGCGGCGTCGCCGCGATGCTCAAGGCCTCGGTCGCGCCCAGCGTCTCGGAGGCGATCGTCCGCCTGCACGCCGACGGCAGCGTCACCGTGCTCGCGAGCACGGTCGAGATGGGACAGGGCGCGCGCACGATGCTGGCGCAGGTCGCCGCCGAGGTCCTGGCCGTGCCCGTCGCGCGCGTCACGGTGGCCACGCCGGACACCGCCATCACGCCCTACGATCAGACGACGAGCTCGAGCCGCTCGACGGTCATGACCGGCCGCGCGGTCATGGAGGCGGCCGAGGACGTGCGCGAGCAGCTCTTCCGCGTCGCCGCCGGGCGCTTCGGCGCCGCCGCGCGCGATCTCGTTCTAGAGGACGGCGCTGTGGTGGCCGGCGACCAGCGCCTCCCGTATCCGGAGGTGCTCGCGCTCCGCTTCGGGATGAGCGGCGGCGAGCTGATCGGCCGTGGCGTCGTGGCGCCCGGGCGCACCGCCGCGCCGCTCGGCGGCAGCACGCCCTTCTGGGAGATGGCGGTCGGCGCCGCCGAGGTCAGCCTGGACGAGGAGACGGGCGCCGTCCGCGTCGAGCGTTACGTCTCGGTCGCCGACGTCGGCCGCGCGATCAATCCCCTCGTCCTCGAGGGGCAGGACGAGGGAGCGGTCGTCCAGGGTCTCGGCCACACGCTGCTCGAAGAGATGGTCTACGAGGAGGGGCACCTGCTGAACGGCACGCTGCTCATCTACCGCGTGCCGCGCGCCGAGGACGTGCCGCCCGCGCTCGAGTGCCGCTTCGTGGAGAACGCCGACGGCAGCGGCCCCTTCGGCGCCAAGGGCGCGGGGGAAGGCAGCCTGATCCCCGTCAGTCCCGCCGTCGCCAACGCCCTCGCGCGGCTCACGGGGCTGAGACTCCGCGAATTGCCGCTCACGCCCGAGCGCGTGTGGCGCGCGCTGCGCATGCGCGAGCGAGGCTAGTGGCCCACCTCGCGCCTCGATCGAGCCTCGCGCGTTATGGCTGGCTTTTGCACAGGCCCCGCCGGTTTTCGGTCCCGCCCATGTCGTGGACCCAGAAGTTGGCGGTTCCTGCCGTCCCGCCGCCGGCGGTCTCGTCGTAGCAGTCGACGGGCGTGTTGTTGAACGCCTTGTTGTAGGCGATCTGATTCTGCTGCGACCCGGCGAAGGACGCGACGCCGTTGTCGAAGTTTTCGTGAACGTTGTTGTGCGCGATGACGAGCGCCACCGCGCTCTCGTCGATGTCGATTCCTACTCCGTTCTGGAAGACGTCATTGTGGTCGGCACTGACGTGCGCCGACGTCTCGAACAACAGGACGCCCGAGGCGGTGTCCGTCGAGTCAGAACGCTTGAACAGGTTCTTGGAGATGCGGTTGTACTGGACGTCCGCGCTCGCGCCGCGGCCGATCTGGACGCCATTCTGGGCGATGATATTGCTCAGGCCTTCGCCGCTGATGTCGTTCTGCGTGACCAGCGCGTAGGAGTCGGCGTTGTCGACCACGACGCCGCCCTTCTGGTAGAGGTCGATCGAGTTGTTGCGGATGGTGGCCGTCCCGACCTGGAACTCGAATCGGCGGCCGACGAGGATGCCGATACCATCCTGGCAGCCAAACAGCAGCGGATTCACGTCGCGGATCCGGGTGATGTGGTTGCCGTACAGCGTCGCCGACCCGTTGAAGATCCGCACGCCCGTGTGGCGGTCGAGTGCCTCAGCGCACGCCCCAAAGGTGTACGGCCCGCTGATCGTGAATTGTCGGATCGTCACGTCGGCGGCGCCGTCCACCAGGACGATCGAGTTCGGCCGCGTCATCAGCAGGGGCGCCTTGATGATCGCCTGGAGCGGGACCTGCGAGAAGAGCAACAGACCGTCCTTACCCGGGCCGATCCGCACCTGCTCTTGATACGTCCCCGGGCAAACTTTGATCTGGTCGCCCGGGCCCGCCGCATCGACGGCGGCCTGGATAGACGTAAATGCCGCATCCGGGCAGTCGGCCGCGTCGTCATCCACGATCAGCATGTTCGGCCCGTCGCCGGGGGAATCTGCGGCCGCGCCGACCAGACCGACCGAGGCCAGCTCGGTTTCCGGAACGCCGAGAATGCTCAGGTCGACCTCCCCGAGCAGGAACGGGGCTGCGGCCAGGACGTTCGGCGCCGCGAGCGCGCCGACGCCCGATCCGGTCGCGTCGAACGGGACTGAACCAGCCGACGCTCGGCCCGCGCCCAAGGCAATGCCCGCCACCGCCACGGCAAAAATCACGAAGCGCGATCTCGTGGTCATCGCATCCTCCTGCGAACTCGTTGCCTCGCGGCGAGGATGTGGCGCTGGCAAGACAGGTGCCAGCCGGCCGCCAAATGTCCAGGAGAAGAAAAGGCCCTGGCGGATAAACAAGGTCGGTCATACAGCGTGCCCGTTGCGAGGAACGGCCGAATGCGATTTTGTTGCTCTTGTCGAGGAAATTTCTTCTCACCGGCGACAAGCGTTGAGGGCGGCGCTCGAACAGAAGAGGGCCGGTGCTGACCCGGCCCTCGCGTCTTCTCGCACACTTCCGTGTAACTGCAAGATCGAGTGTGTCGCGCACGACGTCAGCAGTGCAAGGAGCGCGACCGTGCGATCGAGGTCGAGGACTATGCTCCAGCTGCCCTCGTACCGTCCGACGGTGTGCGGCCTCTCATCGCGGTTCACCTTCGGCGGGCGTGTCGGCAGGAAACTCAGAGCGCATGCGCTTCCAGACGATCAACTCCTCGCCGCTCCGGTCTCTCTGGATCCGTCCGCGCCAGACTCCACCGTCGCGGTCGACGGCGATGGCGTGACCCTGGGCGTCGAGCGCTACCTGGACGAGCTGCGGCTGTGGCATGACTCACACCATCCCCTCTCGTGGGAACGTTCGGGCGTAGAGCGCAGTCACGCGGGAGAGGCCGCTCGACCCGGCTCCTTGACCCGCTCGAGGACCGGATCCTGGACGAAGGTCGCGTAGCCCGGAATGACGAGAGTCACCTTATCGCCCGGGTCCAGCAGCACGTCGAGGTCGGCGACCTTCTGGGTGAACGTCACGAGCATCGGTCCTTGAGCGGTGGTGACCTTCACCAGGAGCCGATTTCCTTCTCGCTGCTTGCGTACCACCTGACCTTCGATACGTTCACCCGACCCGCTGGCGGCCTTCGGCAAGTACGGCGCGATCAACGCGGGTCCCCGGTTCGCCGCGCCGAAGCCGACGACCATACCGACGACGAACGTGCCGAGGAGGATGAGCCATCCCCTCATCTCGCGGCCGCCCCGTGCTCCTCGGTCATTCAATCACCAGATCCGCCCGCGTTCATCCAACGGTACGGATGTCGAGCCGCTGCCCCCACAAGCCGACTCGTTCATCGTCGCCCATCCGCCAGAACGCGTCGATCGTTGCATCGGAGCGGAAGGCGTCCATGAGTGCATCGGACTGCATGACCCGCAGCAGAGCGGCGCGAGCGAGAACGTCGATCTGGCGCGTGCCACGGTTCACCGTCGCGATTCGACCCGCCTCCTCGCCCTCCAGAGCATCAATCACCCAGTGCATGTGCTCGACGTAGCTCCGCAAGTCGAAGAGCTGCAACAGGATCGCGCGCGTCTCGTCGTTCGCGAGCGTGAACGTCTGCGAGATGCGGTGCGCGAACTGGTTCCTCGTCTTCTCGGGCTCCGGCTTCACGAGTGCCTCGACGGCCCGCACGAACTGGTGGAGTCGGTCGCCGTCTTTGTTGGGCATCAGCGTCCCGTCGAACAGCACCTTGAGGCCACGCCGCAGCCGCCCCCAGTCGGCACCGCCAGTGTCGACGCCGCGCAGTCGATCAATGAGCCCCGCGGCGCGCCGCAGCTCATCAACGCCCAGCCTGAACGGCGGCAGGCCGAAGCTCGGCCGGTAATCCTTCAGATCGGAGCATTGGCGGACGTTGATCTCGCCGGCAACATCCGCACCCGTCAAGGAGAAGCCGCGCCCGTACGCCGGGACGCCCTGCAATAGAATGCCGTAGAGGAAGTGATTGAGCGTCTCGACGAGCCGGTTCTCGTCGTCGAGGCTCTTCGGCTTCGACGACGGCATCGTCGTGTAGAGCGCAAAGTTTGCGTCGCGCAGCGCATCAAGCTCGAGATCAAGCTTCCTGACGGCCCAAAGGCGTGGGCCGACCTGAAGTTCTTCGGGCACGTTGTCGGCAACGCCGTAGAAGGTGAACGCGAAGCAGGCGAACTTCTCGCCGGGCGCGATGCGCATCGGCATCAGGTCACGCGCTCAGTGATCCGCACCATGGTCGGGCCTCCGTCGTGATGCTGGGTGCGTGCTCAGCCGATGAAACGTACCTCGCGGCTGCGCGCATCGCTCGTCAGTCGCTGGAAGACATTCTACGCCGCGGTACCACTTGTGAGACTTCGACCGCGGGGCACGCCCGCCAGATCACTCAGGCGCGACCGTACGTCGCGACCAGCCCGCCATCGTTTCGACGCAAACTCGACGCGAGGGCCTGCCGAGGTCGAGGGAGCGCCTCAGAACTCGTTGTAGAGGTTGGCTCCCCGGGCTGGGCTCGAACCAGCGACCCCCTGATTAACAGTCAGGTGCTCTACCGACTGAGCTACCGGGGAACGTTCGTCAGCGGAACTGCATGGTACCCGATCTCGCGGCGGCCCTCCAGCCGCGGGGGAGGCTACGAAGGGTTGGCGTCCGGGCGGCGCGACTCAAAGGCGTAGGCTCGGCCGGAGGCCCGGCGAGGCGCCATCATCACGGGCGTGCCCCGCCGGGCGCGCGCGCGCCGCCAGAGCCAGAGGGAGAGCTCGCGTCCGAGGTAGGCGACGATCGGCGACAGTGGTCCGAGTCCCGTGGAAGCCGCAAGGAGCCCCGGACGTGCCCGCATGCCGTCCCTACGGTACGGTCGGGGGCGGCGGACACCGAAGAAAATTCGATAGCCGATTCGGGCCGACATCGCCTTCTTTGACCCCGATCGCTGCGATACAGTGGTCGGCGACCATGCCGTCCTCGATGCTTGTCCGCGCGCTGGGGCTGGCCACGCTCGCGCTGTTCTTCCTCGGCGCGTTCACGCCGCTGCCGGTCTTCCTCTACGCGATGATCTCGGTCCCCGTCCACATCGAACGCGCCGACGCGATCGTGGTGCTGGCCGGAGGCGGGGTGTTGGCGAGCGGACAGCTCACGGACACGTCGCTGCGACGCACCGTGCGTGGTATCACTCTCTACCGCGACGGGCTGGCTCCCTTGCTGGTCCTGTCCGGCGCGGCGGGGCGGAGATCGGAGGGCGCCGCGCGCGCCGTGCTGGCTGGGAAGTGCGGAGTCCCGGACACGGCGATCCTCGCCAGCTCCGCCGGCCACACCACGCACGAGGAGGTCGCCGTGCTCCGGCCGCTCCTGCGAGCGCGAGGCGTCAGGCGCCTGATCCTCGTCACGGATGGCGCGCACATGCGCCGCGCGATGGGACTGGTTCGAGACGCCGGGTTCGACGTCGTCGCCGCTCCGGTGGCCGAGGTGGCAGCGCCGACCCAGCCGGAGCCGCGCCTGCGGCTGCTGCGCGCCGCGCTCCGCGAGGGCGTGGCGCTGGTCTACTACCACATCGCGGGCTACCTCTGACGGAGGAGAAATGACTCCTTACCTGGCGGTCGCACTGACGTCGCTCGTGGCGTATTTCATCGCGGTGAAGCGGCTCGGTTGGCGGCCAACCGATCTCGGACGGGCCCTGGGCCGGATGGCCGAGTCCCTGGGTACCGGAGTGATCTTCGCGGTCGTGAACGTCCTCGCGGCCGCAGGCCTCGTGCTCGGCTTGCGCATGCTCACGAACCGTTTCTTCTCGCTCTACTCGCTCGACGATCTCGTATGGCTCGCCGTGTCGATGTTGCAGGGCTGGGCCTGGGGGCTGTGGCGGGACAGCAAGGCGGCGCCGCTGAGATAGCTCGAGCGCGGCGGCCCGGGGGCAGCGCGACGGTCAGCCGATCTCGCGGCGGCCCTCCAGGGCCTTGGTCAGGGTGACCTGGTCCGCATACTCGAGGTCGCCGCCGACGGGCAGGCCGCGCGCGATGCGCGTGACGCGCACGCCGAGCGGGCGGAGCAGCTTCGCGAGATAGAGCGCGGTGGCTTCGCCCTCGACGTTGGGGTTGGTGGCCAGGATGACCTCGCGCGCGGGCCCGTCCTCCAGGCGCAGCAGCAATTCGCGCACCTTCAAATCGTCCGGCCCGATGCCGTCCAGCGGCGAGAGCGCGCCGAGCAGGACGTGGTAGCGCCCCTTGAACTCGCCGGTGCGCTCCATGGCGAGCAGATCATTCGGCTCTTCCACGACGCAGAGCACGCCGGCGTCGCGCGTGGGGTCGGCACAGATGCGGCACGGGTCCTGGTCGGTGACGTTGAAGCAGATCGTGCAGTAGATGATGCGCTCCTTGACGGCGGCGAGCGCGCTCGACAGCTCGCGCACTTCCTCCGCGGGGCGTTTCAACAGAAAAAACGTCAGCCGCTGAGCCGTCTTGGGCCCGATACCGGGCAGGCGCTGGAACGCGTCGATGAGCCGCGCGACGGGCTCGGGGTAGAAGGCCACTACATGCCCAGGCCGGGGATCTTGAGCCCGGCCGTGAGCTTGCCCATTTCCTGCTGGACGAGGTCGCGCGACTTCCGCAGCGCCTCGTTGCACGCGGCGAGCACGAGGTCCTCCAGCATCTGGGCGTCGTCCTTGTTGATGACCTCGGGATCGATCTTGATGGACGTCAGCTCCTGCTTGCCGTTGGCCTCGACGGTGACCATGCCGCCGCCGGCCGTGGCCTCGACCTTTTTCTTGCCGACCTCTTCCTGCAGGGCGAGCATCTGCGCCTGCAGCTTCTGCGCTTCCTTCATCATGTTGCCGAAGCCCTTCACTGGCCTTCTCCTTCCGGCAGGCGCGGCCGGACCGCGACCACCTCGCCCTGGAAGATGTCCTTGGCGGCCTTCACCGCCGGATGTCCGCTCGGGCCCGCGTCGGTCTCGCCCTGCATCGCGATGTCGACGCGCTCGGCGCCGGCGACGTGGCGCCGCACGAGCTGCGTGAGCAGCTCCTTGTTCGCCGTGTCGCCGAGCATGTCGCGGTGGAAGCTCGTGCCGGCCAGCACGATCGTCAGCGTGCCGTTGGTGACTCCGCGGGGCGCCACCTGGGCCAGCATACCGCCCAGCATCGGCTTCTTCTTGTTGACCTCGTCCACCACGCGCTGCCACGCGACCTCGAGCTCGGACGACGCCTCGGGGGCGACGGCCGGCGCGGGGCGCTCCACGGCGGGCGCGCGCTCGACGGGCGGGGGCGACACGCGTGGCGGCGCGGACTCCGCGCGGCCACCGCCGGGCCGCGACGACTCGAACGGACGGGTGGCCATCGGCCGCGGATCATCGCCCAGCAGGCTGCCCTGGGTGCTCGCGGGAGCCGGCGCCGTCGCGCCGCCGCCCTGGCGCAGCCGCTGCGCGGCCTCGTCCACGCGCTTGAGCACCTCCTCGAGCGCCGGCGGCGCCGGGCGGCGCGTGGCGCGCACCGTGGCCATCTCGAGCTCCACGCGCGGGTGCGGCGACTCGCGCATCGCCTCGTCGGCGTCGAGGAACGCGCGGAGCACGTAGAGGATCTCGTCGAGTGCGGCGGCCTCGCCGAGGCGTCGCAGCTCGTTGCCCTCGGCGTGGGTGACGTCGGCCAGCTTCGCCGTCGGCGCCGCCTTGAGGACGAGCGCGCGGCGCAGCAGCTCGACGACGTCGCGCGTGAAGGCCGCGAGGTCCTCGCCGTCACGCGCCGCGCGGTCGATCGCCTCCAGCGCAGGGGCGGTGTCGTGCGCGAGGAGCGCGGCGGCGAACGCGCGCACCTCGGCGGGCGCAGTGGTGCCGAGCAGGCTCGCGGTGGTGTCCGCCTCGAGGCGGCCGTTGCCGTAGGCGATGGCGGTGTCGAGCAGCGACAGGGCATCGCGCAGCGAGCCCTCCGCCGCGCGCACGACTGTGGGCAGCGCCGCCGGCTCGAAGGCGATCTTCTCCTCGGTGAGGATGTGCTCGAGCGTGGACGCGAGCGCGTCCGGCGCGATCGGGCGGAAGTCGAAGCGCTGCACGCGCGAGAGCACCGTGGCCGGGATGTCGCGCGGATCGGTGGTGGCCAGCACGAAGACCACGTGCGCGGGCGGCTCCTCCAGCGTCTTGAGCAGCGCGTTGAACGCCGCCTCGGTGAGCTGGTGGACCTCGTCGATGATGTAGACCTTGTAGCGGCCGCGCGACGGCGCGTACTTGACGTTCTCCCGGAGGGTGCGGATCTCCTCGATGCCGCGGTTGGAGGCGCCGTCGATCTCGATCACGTCCACCGAGACGTGGGCGTCACGGCACACCGCGCACGCGCCGCACGCCTCGGCGCCCTTGCGCTCGGGACACAGCAGCGCCTTCGCGAGCAGCCGCGCCGTGGTGGTCTTGCCGACGCCGCGCGGGCCGGCGAAGAGGTAGGCGTGCGCCACGCGCCCGGACGCCAGCGCGTTGCGCAGCGTCCGCGTGATGGCGTCCTGTCCGACGACCGCTTCGAACGTCTGCGGCCGCCACTTGCGGGCGAGGACCTGATAGCTCACGTGGCCATCAAGGTGACCGTGCACCCACCTTCGAACGATCCGTACTGCGAACTCCACGGGAAGCCTGCTCCAGTCAGGTACTCCCACGGCACACGAGAGGGTCGCCTTACCGTTGCTCCCTTCCGGGTCTGGCGGGGTTCGGTGATTCTCGTTGCGTGGGGCCCAACCTTCAACGCCGCCCCCTGAGGCTCATTCAACACGGACCGCCCTCGGAATGGGAATTCGACCCCGCTGAAGCGGATTGCGGGTCACAGGGCACCGCTAACTCCCCGTCTAGCACGGCCACGTCAGAATTGATCGAGCGCATCGCTTCGCCGACCGTCGGGCGCCAGAGCCAACCACGGCGGTCGCCGCCCGACCGTCGAGCGCCGGAGCAACCACGGCGGTCGCTGCCCGACCGTCGAGCGCCGGAGCCCTGCGCAGGAGCTCCGACGGGAAATATGGTTGGCGGAGGGGGCGGGATTTGAACCCGCGGCACAGGGATTACCCGTGCACGGCATTTCCAGTGCCGCACCTTCGGCCGCTCGGTCACCCCTCCGCGTGTTCGCCAGAACAGCCCTCGCGGGTTCTCCGCCCGAACGTCGAGCGGCGGAGCCCGGCCACGGCGGTTGCTGCCCGACCGTCGAGCCGCGGAGCCCTGCGCA
>Ga0209376_1001605_pt1 | contig 22550 bp, 11 predicted proteins | sample GraSoiAngelo_134_FD_185891 | JGI IMG/M metagenome (GOLD analysis project Ga0209376, IMG submission 185891) | Grasslands soil microbial communities from the Angelo Coastal Reserve, California, USA - 14_0929_05_30cm (SPAdes) (version 2) | ecosystem: Environmental > Terrestrial > Soil > Grasslands ... | reverse complement strand
GGGAGTGCCCCCGAGAACTTTCCCATCGCTTACTTTCTACTATCTTCGGTTGATACGGTATGCTTTCGTTGTCTGTCGTTCGTGGTGCACGTTATTTTAAGATCGTCAGTCCTGTCAAGCAGAAAGGCGAGAAGGCGCTTTCAGGAAAACGCGTCTGTCCATGGTTGCCCCCTCGATCGAACAAAAATGTTGCGCCGCTAGCTCGCCCAGCTTAGCAACTGCTCCAAGCCAGCGGCAGCGTTGGATACCGTGCCGCGCGGCAAGGAAGGTCCGATAGCGATGGCTTCGTTGTGACCTTCGAACCAGACCAGGAACGAAGATTGTTCGGCTCCCGTGAGCCGCTGAAGGTTCAACCAGTTGTAATAGGCGCCCATGTCCGCATCGATCAAGGAGCCGAGAGGATCGAGTTCGGCAGCTTCGCGGCTGACGGAGAGCATCTCGTTCATGGGCTTCTGGCGGTGGCGCGGGGCGAAGCGGACCAGCAACGTGAGCGGCTGGGCGCGCCGGAGGGCTTCGCGCGCGGTCCATTGCGCGAAGGTGGTGCTAAAAATCTGCGTGCCGGAGCCTTCGGTCAGCATCTTGACCTGAAAGCGATCCAGCACGGCGTCGCCCACTTTGACGAGACCGAGATCCGCAGGACGAAGTTGCGCGAGGTGCGTGCGCAGCGCCTCCGGCCCCATGCCGGGGCGCTGAATTTCGATGCGAATTTTGGCGGACAACGCAGCGCGCACGGGTTCGAGCGCGTGGTAGGAGACGCAAGTAAGCCCGGGATCGTGAGCCGCAGCTTGGCCGCCATCGATGTACCAGTGAGCGTAGGGAAGCGCATGCTCCTTGGCGCGGGCGGCGACCACGTTCAGCAAGAGTTCGAGGCCGTTGTCCGGCTTGACGCCGCTGAAATAGGCGCCGTGCGCGCGGAGCTTGCGAAAGAGGGGCTCGTCATATGCGGCGACTCCTTGGCCGATGACGGTGATTCCGAGGCGCGGCACGGGCGGCGGCTGTGGCGGCACAGCTGCGCGCAAACGATCGGCGTAAGCGAGCGCCGCGGTTCGAAAAGCATCCAGTTGATGGGTGGTCCAGAGATGAGAGGAGAGTTGTTCCACAAACTGGCCGGGGGCATTGACCCAATCGAAATTTTCGAGCTGGGAGGAAAGACGGATTTGCGCGAAGCCGCGCAGCCAGTCCTTGATTTGTTCTGAAGAGAGAGAGTTCAGGTTGGCGAGTTCTTTTTCCAGGGCGCGGCGCTCGGCGGGAAACTTGAAATCGTATTCAATGACTTCTCGCAACAGGCTGGGCAGGAAGCTCAGCGGCAAGCGTTGCAGCGCGGAAACATAGCTGCTGACTAGTTTCCTTGCTTCCGGCGAATAGCCATTGAACTGCTCCGGTTTGAGATCGGAGGGAAGCATAAATTTACAAAAGTTCCGGTATGGGTTTGCCTTGCGCGAGCGAAGCGGAAAATCCCAGCATGGATCCAAGAGTTGGGACGAGATCGGTGGAATCCATCGGGCGGTCGAAAACCACGCCCTCGCGAACGCCAGCGCCCAGCGCCATCATCCAGGTAGTGCGCGAGAGCGCATCGCCGGTGCGATGATGCTGGAATCCGTTGCCGCCGGAATCGTCATCCGAGTCGCGGCCGAAGTCCGGCAGAATAAACAAGGTGGTTTTGCCGGCATACTCGGGCTCGCTCTGGATGGTTTTCCAGAGGTCGGCGCAGAGCCGGTCGGTGCGGCGGATGCCGTCAATGTAGAGGGAGTAGGCGCCGGCGTGAGCGATATCGATATCGTGCATGGTGATCCATAGAAGGCTCGGGGCTTGCTGTCGCATGAGCTGACGAACGATGTACACGGAGAGCTCGTCGGGGCTGGACAAGGTGAGCGCATGGGCCTTGAAGTCGTCGACGGAGAGCTTCAGCATCATTCCCAATTGCTGCAATTCAAATTCGCTGCCAGCGAGTTCCGGAGTGTGGAAAGGCGTCTCATAGTTATCGCGGAGCAGATGCTCGTAGTCCGGGCCGCCGCCGGAAGTTGCAGCTGTCAGAAGATGCTTCGGCAGAATTACTTTTGCGCCCAATCCCGGGCCGTAGGAACGGTGGCTGCTTTCTCCAATGCGATTGAACCCGTTGCTGGGAGCGACGACCCAGGCATCGGAGGCGGGGCGCTTCAAGTCCTTGCGGAAATATTCGAAGACGGTCGGATGTTCGGGAGGAAGGGAAGCAAAATTGTTGATGGTTTCGTAGACGCCAGTCGCCAGGCTGGCGGTTGCGACGTAGTGGCCGAGGATTCCTCGATTGACCATCTGCGTGAAAAAGGTGGACTGAGGGATGAGTTCGCGCATGAGGTGCGGAATGTATTCCTGGCCTTCAGGGGCGAAGGTTTCCTGGTCGCGCGCGCCGCCGCCGAAGGTGATGACGACCACTTTTCGCTTGCCGGCAGGGATGCCCGTTCGAGCGCACAGACTAGAGGGCAGAAAGGAACTGCCCAATGCAATTCCAGCACCGGTACGCAGAAATTCGCGGCGAGTCCAAGCGAGTTGGCGCGCGAGTTCTTGAGGACGGGATGCTTTCCCGGCGGCCAGGCGAGGCCGCTCCATTGCGTTTCGCGATGAAGGATGAAAACTCATTCAATCTGAACGCTTTCCGTAGAAACCACGACGCGGCTGAATCGGTGTCAAGACATCCATCAGACGCGCTGAAACTTTTTTCATGCCCGCTCCGCGAAACCCGAAGTGCATCACGGTTTCGCGGCGGGGGAATCCTTCGCCGAATAAACAAATTGCCGAATTTCGGCGCGTTGTTTGTCTAGGTCGGCGAGGTGCTGTTCGCGGAGCCGCCGATACACCTGGAACTGCTGCTGGGCACGGTCCTTTTCGCCGGTGCGAACGTAAGCCTGGCCCAGACGATAGTGAGCGTCAGCAAGATCGGAATTGAGCTCAAGCGCGCGGACATACTGCGGGATGGCTCGGGCATGCTTATTTTGGTCGGAGTAGAGATTGCCGAGCTGCAGGTGGGCTTCCGCCAGCTGGGGGTCGAGGGCCAGCGATTTGCTCAGCAGGGATTCGATTTGATGGAGATCCAAGCTGGGATCCTGGGCGCGCTTGCCCTTCCATAGGCTCATTGCGTAATAGTAGAGAGCGCGCGCGTTGTTTGGCTGCAGCTCCGCGAAGCGGCGGAAGCGCTGGATCACTTCGTCCGCCTGGCTGGGGGAGCTATCGTAGGCCCTGGAGAGAAAAAGATAGCAACCCGGATCGGCGGGATTGAGATCGGCAGCCTTCAGAAGCGATTTGACAGCGTCGTCATAGTTGCCGCGCGCGTAGAGAGCCATGCCAAGACCGATCATCAGGCGCTGCGAAGCGGGATAGCGCTGGCAAGCTTGCTGGAAGACCTCGACGGCGGGTCCGACGGTGCGATGGAGAAGGAGTTCACTTCCCCAGTCAAAGAGGTTGCTCTCGGTGGGATCCATGTGGGCGGCGATTTCGTATTCATTTGCCGCGGCCACGAACTGCCCGTCTTTTTCTTCCACTTCGCCAAGCAGATTGTGCAATTCCGCGGCGTTCTTGCGTTTCAGAAGATCCTGGAGCAGTTGCCGGGCGTCCGCGAGCCGGCCGATTTGAATGTAAGCGAGAGACAAGTCGTAACCGTTATCGTAGGAGGAAGGATCGATTTGCTGGGCCTTTTCTAGAAAGGGCGCGGCGTCAGCGACTTTGCCGGAGCGAACATAGGCTTCGCCGAGGTTGTGATTGGTGTCGAAGCTGGGCGGGTCAAGCTCTACCGCTTTCTTGAACTGCTCGGTGGCGAGACCGAGTTTTCCCAGATGCGCGAGATTGACGGCAAGGTTGGTTCTGGCGGGCGCGGAATCCGGCTTCAAGTGCACGGCCTTCTGGAGATGTTCGGTGGCTCTGGTGTCCTGCGATTGCGCGGAGTAGACCAATCCAAGGAGTTCTTGCACTTCAAAACTTTCAGGAGCTTCGCGCACTAGGTTCTCCAACTTTGCGGCGGCTTCGGGATAATGGCCCGAGTCATATTGAGCGACAGCCGCCTGGAATTCGCGATCCAAATCGCGACTCTGCGGGGGGCCAGCAGTGGCCGCCGCCAGCCGGCACGCCGCCAGAGCCAGGAAGAAGGCTAAACAGACCAAGCGGTTTCGTATCATCACGATGATTGCAGATTACCACCGCCGAGTGGCCGGCGGGAGCAGGAGACTCAGAGAAAGCCAGGGTGAAAACAAAGGGCGGCCCCAGCCGATGGGAGCGCCCTTTGCGGGGTGTCACTGGGGGCCTAGTAGTAAAGCTTCAAAGCGAACTGGATCTGCCGGGAGTCATAGGGAGCGTCGCGGGTGGAGCCAATTTCACCGAAATTGGAATTGCTGAAATTGGTGGATCCGGAGATGGCGACCACACCGTTGCCGCCGAACCCGGGAGCGTTAAAGTTGGGATGGTTGGTAATGTTGAATATCTCCGTCCGAAACTGGAGGCGCCTGCGCTCGTTGAACGGAATGTCCTTGAAGACGGAGAAGTCAAGGCGATGGAATCCCGGTCCGGGAACCTGTGCTGGGCCACCGCCCAGCGCAGAAATCCCACAATTGACAAGCGGCGCTCCAATCGCTGCCTGTGTACACTTCGGTGGCTGAGTGAAGGCTTTGGGATTTCCAAACCAGCTAAGCTTTCCATTTGCGTCTGTATGCAGACCCACATCCAAGGGCTGCCCACTCACAAGGAGATCGTAGCAGCCTGTCCCCGTGGCGGTGCCGTTGGGGCAACCAAGCGTGATTGGCTGGCCACCTTGCAGGGTGGTGATCCATTGAACGCTCCAGCCGCCTACGAGCTTGTCCGCAGCACCCGCAGCGCTAGACATGAATTTCTTGCCTTTGCCGAAGGGGAGTTGATACCCGCCACTGAAATGGAAGACGTTGCGGATATCGAACGAAGCCAGTCCGCGATCCTGCTGAATCCCCACACCTGGAACGTCGGGAGCCCGATACCCCCTAAGGCTTCCACCGTTTAGCAAATCCCCAGCGTCCGATAGTGTCTTCGACCATGTGTACGTGGCGAGGAAGTTCAAGCCGCCCGAAAATTGCTTTTCGACCTTCGTTTGCAGTCCATGGTAAGCACTACTGCCCTCGGTTGCGGCGTAGCTTGCGCCCCGGCTAAAATCGTGAAGCGGCAGGAATTGTGACGTCTTCTCGCCGGCTGGCAAGCTGGCAGGCAAGATTTGGGTGACGTTGTTGGAGCCCGGAAACGACTCCAAATGCCGCGCCAGCGACGTCACGTAAGCTGCTTGAACCGACATCGAGTGAGTCAGTTGATACTGCAGGGTGAGATTGCCGCTCATGGAGTAAGGAGTCTGGTAGTTGTATTGGATTCCACGTAACGACAACCCGGATGCGAGAACCTGAAGTGGACTGAGTGGGTTGCATGAAAAGCCGGACTCAAAGGTCGGAGTGTTGCCCGTCGCGGCAGTCGCGGGACAGCCCACATAGTTGGTGGGGATTTGAGAGGGAATTGTGGCCGTTCCACTACTGCTGTCTCCGTAAGAGAAATTGAACTGGAAGGGATAGTTCTCGCCGATGTTGGGCGAAAACCCGCGGTTTTCAAAGCCGTTGTAGAACATGCCGAATCCGCCGCGCACCACCAACTGGGGGTTAACTTGATAGGCGAAGCCCACCCGGGGTGCAAAATTGTTGTTCTGAGAATTGCCAAGCCCTCCGCCGTAAGCATCGGTAGCGAGACACTTGATACCGTCTTGAGCAAGCAAAGTGGTGAAGCTTACAGAGACGAAAGTGTTGTCGCAGGAGTTCTTCCCCCCGGGCATTAAGTAAGTTGGACCGTTGAGCGGGCCGCCCGAGGGAATGAAGTTAGCCTGATTTCCATGGTGCTCGTAAACCAGCCCAAAGAAATCCCAGCGCAGACCGAGGTTAACGGTCAGCTTGCGAGTAAGCTTGATGTCGTCGTTACCATACACACCGTAATAGTTTTTGCCGTTGTCGGTAAGAGAGATGTTGGAGAGGTAGATCTGAGTCGGGCCACCGAGGAATCCAACTGTGCCGCCATTCGCAGCGCCAGCCGGTGTCAGCAGGAAATTCGCGATGCCCGTGTTGCTATTCGAGTTGTTGGGGATGTCCGTGTAGTTGCCGTTGAAATCGAATTCTCCACGCGACCAAGGGGGTTGCAGCGTCGAGAATTTAACGTGCTGATACTCGATTCCCATTTTGAAAGTATGTTTGCCGTAGATCTTGGTGACGTCGTCGGTGAGTTGGATCGTGGAGGTGACTTCGTCCGAGGGCAGGAAGGCATTGCTGCCCAGTGTCTGCAAACCGTTGATTCCGAAAGCGGGAAGTCCGCCATTCAGCGACTGCTGCGAGACGCCCAGAATGCCATAGGTCGCTGGGATGTTCGTTAAGTTACTGGCCTCCGGCGAATAGCGCGAGGTGTGAAGATAATTCAAGCCGGCGCGAGCTACGTTCACCAGGGAGGGTGAAAACGTATGGGTATAGCCGAGCGCGCTTTGCTGCGCATTCGCCGTTTGCGTTCCTTGCTGGAAGCCGCCGCCGTCCGCAATCCCACCAAAGATGCCTGGAATAAGTTGGGGGTCGTCGACAAAACTAAAGCGGTAAAACAGAGTGTCCTTTTGGCCAAAGTTGATGTCCATCCGCGAGTCAAACGCGTTGCGATGTTCATCGAGCTTAGGTGAATTGGCGAAATTACTGGAAATCCCGGCGCTTGTCGGCAAGGGATAGAGCTTCAAGAGGGCAATAGCGTTCGGATCTATCCGTCCGGCGGGAATCTGGTTCAGGCCGCAAGCTGCGGTAAAGACTAAGGTGCCCGGGCCGCAGGAGGTCCCGAATGGGTCACGGACGAAGCCGCTGGACACCGCGGTCAATCCAGATACGGAGTCAACCGCACCCGCCGTGACCGGCCTGGTGGTTGTAGGATCGAAGATGGTTCCCGTCGGGACCGTCCGACCGAGTGCGTCCTTTTGTGTTCCGCTCTGAAAGTTAATGAGGTCCGATAGGTTTGTGAAGCCGGAGTTTCGCTCTGCTGCCGTGGGAACACTGCCCGTGAGAATCGTTCCTTGGATTCTCCGGAATCCCTCGTAGTCGCCGAAGAAAAAGACCTTATTTCGGCCGTCGAACAGGTGCGGGATGACTACCGGCCCGCCTGCGGAAGCGCCAAACTGGTTCTGGCGCAATTCACCTTTGGGTCTGCCACCGGCATTTTCAAAAAAATCTGCGGCGTCGAGCTTGTCATTGCGGAAAAACTCCCAAACCGCGCCGTGTAGCTCGTTGGTGCCGGATTTGATCGTGGCGTTCAGAACGGCAGCACCGGAGCGGCCGTATTCGGCGCTAAAACCAGTCGTTTGGACTTTGAATTCTTCAATGGCATCCACCGGGGGCAGCACCACAAAGTTGGTGCCGTTGAGGAAGTCCACGGTGTCCGAATTGTTGTCAATGCCATCGAGCAAGTAGTTATTTTGGGCAGGCCGGTTGCCATTGGCTGCGAAGGCGCCGCTAGCGGCGTTGCCGCGCGTGTCGGCCTGGGGCGTGTTCACACCAGCAGCAAGCTGAGCCAGAAAGGTAAAATTGCGCCCGTTCAGGGGCAAATCATTGACACTGCGCGAATCGACGACCTGACCGACGGACCCGCTTTGGGTTTCGAGCACAGGAGGAGCCGCGGATACTTCCACGATCTCACTCACCGAGCCAGGCTTGAGCGCGAAATTGATCACTACGTCGGCGCCCACGTTAACCGGGATGCTCGTTTGCGTCATGGTCTGGAATCCTTGGAGGGACGCCGTGAGCTTGTAACTCCCGATTTTGACAGGCGTGAATTTGTAACTGCCATCCGGCCCTGTGCTGGTGGAAAGGGCCGCACTCGTGCCTTCGTTGGTGAGCGTAACTTTAGCGCCGTTAACCGGCGCCCCCGAGGCGTCGGTCACCGTCCCCAGAAGGGTGCCAGTATCAACTTGAGCGCGAAGAGGCTGCGCACTCAAGAGCAGAAGCCACAGCGCGGCGGTCATCGTCAAGGATGCGCGCAGAAACCCGGATGAAATGGCCTTGCGATTCATAACCGTTCCTCCTCAGTCTCTTTGCAGCAGTGCTCAGCAGTTCTGGCAAGCGCTTGCACTCCAAGCCGACCCTCGACCGTCACATGGGAAGCGAAAATACACTCCCCCGAGCCTTCCTCGAACAGTTTCTGCGGACGGCGGCTGGACCGATCGACCCGTCGAACGCGCGAAGCAAGAACAGATACCGCTCCGCGGCACCAAGGTATGCTTTTCTTGAGACCCCGGAGCGCCAGAATGGATGTGTGACGCGATACCAACCGGGCCCCCCAACGACTTAAACGCTTAACCGAGTGCCACACCGCTTACACCGTTCAATGCATCTTGTCAAGCAATTTGTTTCATCTATACTTCCCCGGTGGTTGGCGTGCTCCCGAATGCGGGAGGCAAACCAGGACCGCCTGCGAGCGGCTTGAGTAATCCAAATATGGGTCTAACGATTCGTGATGTGGCGAAGGCTGCAGGGGTATCCACTGCGACCGTGTCCAATGTTCTGAACAAGACGGGCAAGGTAGGGCGGCGCACGCACCTGCTGGTACTCTGGACCGTCAAGCGTCTCGGATATTTTCCCAACGTGCATGCGCGGCACCTCGCTTCGCGCGACAGCCGCACACTCGGAATCATTGTGTCTGACATTGAGAATCCGTTCTTTCCTGAAGTGATCAAGAGTTTCGAAGTCCGCGCCCAACAGCTTGGTTGCGACGCCATTCTCAGCGACACGAATTATGACCCCAGCAGAACTCGAAAGGCCGCCGAGAGAATGATGGAGCACAACGTCCGCGGTGTTGCGGTGATGACCTCCGAGATCAGCTTGCGATTGATTCACGAACTCGCGCGCAGAAGAATTGCCGTTACTTTCCTGGACCTCGCGCCAGTACGCAGTTACATGAGCAATTTGAGAATCGATTATTTCTCTGGAGTCGAGCAGATCGTCAAATATCTGCATACCAATGGACATCGGCGGATCGCCTTCATCGCCGGGAGGCCCAGGCTTAAGTCCAACCTGGCGCGCTTGCAAGCGTATGAAAAGTGCATGCAAGATTTGGGACTCGAGCTGGGGCCGATAATGCGGGGCGACCTCCGCTTCGAAGGCGGATTGGCAGCGGGCCTGGCAATCGCAGAATTAATTCCCATGCCTACGGCAGTGGTGGCCGTCAACGATCTCACCGCGGTGGGAGTCATCAAGGGCCTGCTGAAAGCCGGCTGCCGCGTCCCGCAAGATGTTTCCGTAACCGGCTTCGACCACACCCGGCTGGCCGAATATAGCAATCCCTCAATCACCACGGTGGACGTACACCGGGACATGCTGGGGAAGATGGCGGCCGACGCTCTTCATGAACTCTCGCGCTCCGCTGATCCTCAAGGCAAGGAATATCAAATTCCCGCCGAGCTGATCCTGAGAGATTCTTCGGGACCGGCTCCCTTTGAATAGTTTCCTTATTATTTGGAACGGTCTGCCCTGGGTGCTAGCATGCAAGAGTTCAGGCATCGCCGCCCGGACACCTAAGAATGGCGCGTCGCAAAGACGAAAAAAGCGGTTTCTCACGCAGGAGTTTCTTGAGGAGGATGCGGTGGGCCCCTCTGCTTTTTCTTCCTGCTCCCATCCAGGGATTTTCCTTCCCCTCAGTGCGACACGAGAGTTCCCGAGATCGTAACGCCAGTTTTCCGTTCGCTGATTTTCGCCTGACGCCACACTATCCCGCGAAGTCTCCACTGGAGGATGTTTTGAGCCGAGTTGTACCCGGCTCCGATGAATACCTCACAGAAAAGCACGCTTTTGAAATCATGCGGCTCCTGGCTGAATGGGGCGAAGCGCTAAAGTTCTCACCGCCGGCTCTCGCCGCCCTGGCGAAATTCCTGGACGCGTCGATTGAAGCCAGTTCGCTGATTCCGACTCAAGAAAAAGCTTTGCGCAGGGGAAACGGCGTCGATGTCTATCGAAGGTGGTTTTCAACCACTGGGGTAACGGGCCGCGAGCGATTTCTCCAGGAAATTCAGAGTTATCTGGCGCCCCTAGCAAGATTGGAGACAGCTGAATTCGAAATTGTCGGAATCAAGGAAGGTGCAGGATTATCGCGGACGGTCGAAATCCACATTCGGTATGACCTGGTCGGAACACGGAAGGACAATGGGCGCGAGGAGCGTATTGGAGCTTGGAAGACTGAGTGGACACGCGATGGATCCGACGCGTGGCGAGCTATTCGATGGGCAGCCACCGATGAAACGCTGAGCCGGGCGCGCGAGCCGGTTTTCATTGACATTACTTCTCATGCTCTCGGCCAAACGGAATCTTTCGGGAAGCAGATGCTCCATGGAGTTGATTATTGGCGCACAGTTCTGGACGGAGCGTGCGGGATCGACGTTTATGGGAACAACGGTTTAGCCGTCGGAGATTTTGACGGCGACGGATTGGATGATCTATATGTCTGCCAGCATGCGGGACTTCCCAACCGGCTCTATCACAATCGCGGCGATGGCACGTTCGACGATGTGACCGAAAAAGCCGGAGTCGCTGTGTTGGACAGTACGGCTTGCGCGCTGTTTGCTGATTTCGAGAATAAGGGACGACAGGACCTGCTGGTAGTTTGCGGGAGCGGGCCGCTACTCTTCTTGAACCAAGGGAACGGAAAATACTCACTCAAGCGCGATGCCTTCCAGTTCGCGAGGCCTCCGCAGGGGACGTTCACACATGCCGCCATCGCTGACTACGATGCCGACGGACTGCTGGACATTTATTTCTGCGTGTACAGCTATTACCTGGGCCTGGACCAGTATCACTATCCCGCTCCGTATTTTGACGCGCGGAATGGCCCGCCGAACTTTCTGCTCCACAACGAAGGGAATGCAATGTTTCTGGACCGGACTGAGACGGCGGGGCTGAACGTGGACAACGATCGGTACAGCTTTGCGTGCGCCTGGGGCGACTACAACAGTGATGGTCTTCCGGACCTCTATGTAGCCAACGACTTCGGACGAAACAATCTGTACCGCAATAATGGCGGAGGAGAATTCACCGCCGTCTCTGCAGAAGCAGGCGTCGAAGACGTCGGAGCGGGGATGAGCGCTACCTGGTTCGATTTTGACAACGACGGGAAACCGGATATCTACAGTGCTGCGATGTGGTCAGGCGCTGGCATTAGAGTTTCTGAACAAGCGCGGTTTCACGAAAATGATCCGGAGAACATACGGGCGCTTTACCGTCAGCACGCGCGCGGCAATTCGCTGTATCGCAATCAGGGTAATGGGAAGTTCAAGAACATTGGGAACGCAGCCGGAGTTGACATGGGCCGCTGGGCCTGGTGCTCGGACGTATGGGACTTCGATCACGATGGCTATTCGGACCTTTACATTGCGAATGGCTATATTTCGAGCCCAGAGAATTCCGCAGGCGACAAGAGCGACCTTTCGAGTTTCTTCTGGCGCCAGTTGGTGGCCAAGTCGCCCCAGAACCAAACGCCGTCGTTGCGCTACGAACAGGGTTGGAACGCCATCAATGAGCTGATCCGGTCGGACAACTCCTGGAGCGGGCGGGAGAGGAATGTTTTTTACGCGAATAATCGCGACGGCACGTTTTCGGAAGTCTCAGGAACAGTGGGCTTGGATTTTCTTGAGGACAGCCGGGCGTTCGCGCTCGCCGACCTGGACCACGACGGACGATTGGAAGTCATACTGAAGAATCGGAACGCACCACAGCTGCGGATCTTGCGCAACACCATGAAGGATATGGGCCAGTCGGTGGCCATCCGGTTACGCGGGCAGAAGAGTAATCGAGATGCCATCGGCGCGGCAGTAACAGTCGAAGCCGAGGGACATCGTCAGACCAAGTATCTACAGGCCGGTTCCGGGTTTCTATCGCAGCACAGCAAGGAGCTTTTCTTTGGCGTTGGAAAGGTCCCAGGAACTGTACGTGCCTCGATTCGCTGGCCCAGCGGGTTGACTCAGGCATTCGAGCATTTGCCTGTTAACCATCGAATTGAAATCCAGGAGGGTTCCGACAAACTTGTGGCCAATCCCTTTCAGATTTCGCCTGCTTCTTTCGCGCGGACTGGCAAATCGCTGAAGCTGGAACTTCTTTCTTCGTCAGCGGAAACATGGCTCATCGAGCCTGTGAGCGCGCCGGAGTTTTCCTTGCCCGACCTCGCGGGCAAGACGCAGGAACTGCGGTCGTTGCGAGGCGCCCCGCTACTTCTCCATTTTTGGGCAACCGCGTTTCCGCCCTGCCACGAACAATTGCAACTCTTGCAGAAATATCAGCCAACTTTCGCTGCCGGCGGCCTTCGCATTCTTGGCATTAACGTGGATGATCCTGGCGATGCACAAATGGCGCGAACATTCGCTGCTAAAGAAGCGCTAAGTTTCCCCAACGTGGCCGCAACCCAAGAGCTAGGGGGCATCTACAACATCATTTACCGTTACCTGTTCGACCGTCGCCGGGATCTGCCTATTCCGACTTCTCTCCTGCTCGACAAGGACGGCATGATTGTTAAGGTTTACCAGGGACGGGCGCATCCCGAGCGGCTGCTGGAAGACTTGAGATCGTGCCCGCGCACGCAAGCCGAGCGTATTCAGAGGGCGCTTCCTTTCAATGGGGTGCTCTACCAGCGTGCGTTTCAGCGCAACGACTTCACTTACGGGGTGGCCATGTTCCAGCGCGGATATTTGGAGCAGGCAGCGGCGTCATTTAAACAGGTCATCGCGGCCAAGCCGGAAGATCCCGAGGCCTATTACAATCTGGGAACGCTCTATCTCCGGAAAAACGATTTGCGCGGCGCGCGCCAATATCTCGATCAGACCGTCAAGCTGCGTCCGGATTATCCGGAGGCGTGGAACAATCTGGGAATGGTGGCCGCGCAGGAAAGCCAGGCGGACGAAGCTATCCGCGACTTCAAACATTCACTGAGCTTGAGGCCAAGCTATGCCATCGCGCTTACGAATCTTGGGAACGTGTATCGGCGGCAGGGTGACTTAGACGAGGCGGAAAAACTCTTGAGCCGCGCGATGGAAATTACGCCCGATGATGCGGAGATCAACTACAGCCTCGGAATGCTCTACGCGCGGCAAAACCAGCTCGAAAAAGCTGCTCGGTACTTGGAAACCGCAGTGACCTTGCGGCCGGATTATCCCGACGCGCTGAACAACCTGGGCGTCCTTTTTGTCCGTGAACGGCGAAATTCCGACGCAGAAGAGCGATTCAAGACGTGCATTCGCGTCGCTCCAAACTTTGACCAGGCCTATCTTAATCTGGCCCGCCTTTATGTGATTTTGGAGGAAAAACAAAAGGCCAAAGAGGTATTGCTCGCGCTGCTGCAACAACAACCGCAGCACAAGGTGGCTCAGAAAGAACTGGAGATGCTACAGTGACCTTGCGGCAACTGCGATCAGAGCACTCAGGGAGGCATACTGGAGGATGAAGTTCAGTGTTTCAATGCGGCCTTCATGGAGGTTTACGGGTAGAAGGCCCAGATTTAAGGGCATCCTCCTGCTGTCCCTGATTTTCTTGTTTCCCGGAGTATCCGAAGCGCAGCAATCTGTCCCCAGCAGGAAAAATGCCACGCCAACGGGGAAAACCCAATCACATTTTCCGGAAGTGGAAGAACTGCTTCGCCAAGGCCTGATAGAACAAGCCAAAGAAAAAATTCAAGAAGAGCTCCAGCGAAATTCCTCCAGTGTGGAGGCGTACAATTTGTTGGGAATTATCTACAGCGACCAAAAAGAATACGCCAACGCCTTGGAAGCGTTTCAGCATGCGCTGAAGCTTGACCCCCACTCCACGAGAACTCGCAACAACCTCGGGAACGTGTATGTCGCCGAGCGAAAACCAGATCTAGCCGAGAAAGAGTTCCGGACAATCTTGGGTCTGGATCCCGCGAATCGTGATGGCAACTACAACTTGGGCCTGGTCCTGATGGCCAAGGGCCAGCCTACCGAAGCCATTGTCCACTTTCAGCGTGTGCGCCCCGCGAACGTCCAAACTCGGTTCAACCTTATTCGCGCGCTTCTCCAGGCTCGCAGAACTGCCGAAGGTCTGAAAGCTGCAACCGAGCTGTCCGCTCAGAATAAGGAGGACGTCCAACTGCATTTCACTCTTGGCGTGTTGCTGGCTTCTGAAAAACAATATCCGGCAGCCCAACTCGAACTGGAAAAGGCCATTGCGCTGCAGCCGGAAACGTTCGAGATTCTCTTTAATCTTGGACAAACTTATCTTCGCGGTGGCGACTACGCGAAAGCCGAGCAGACACTCAATCGGGCGCTGAAATTGAAACCCGATTCACCCGAGACGCTTTATCTGCTGGCGCAAGTCTACGCGGATCAAACGAGAGCAGTTGATGCTCTGGATCTGCTGGTTCGAGCGCACAAGCTGGCTCCTCTGAATACGGACATCATCTTTCTTCTGGCGCGGGTCAGCATGTCGCAGAATTATTTTGAAGATGCGATCCCGCTCCTGGAATCCGGTCTGAAAATCGCGCCGCAGCGTGTCGATCTCTACGCCGCGTTGGGCGAGAGCTATTTCATGTCCGGCAAGGCGGAAAGGGCCATCGAAGAGTTTAAGACACTGATTCAACTGGATCCGTCGCCGCGATCTTACACATTCATGGGACTCTCGTATCGGCATCTAGGGCGCTTCGATGAAGCCCGGAAGTATTTTCAAGAAGGACTCAAGAAGGATCCGCGCAACGCCTCCTGTCTGTTCAACCTAGGCTACATCGAGGAGCGTCAGGGAAATCACACGCGCGCCGAGGAGTTGTTTCAACAAGCGCTTCGCTCCAACCCCGATTTTTCCGAAGCGCTCTTGGAATTGGCGAATCTGCGAATTGCCAACAAGAGATTGGAAGAGGCCGCGGAGCTGCTTCGACGATATGTGAAAGCCAGCCGCAACGCCGCCTCGGGATATTACAAGCTGGCAATGGTCGAGAGGAGCCTCCATCAGCTCGCGGCCGCACAGAGGGATTTAAGCGTTTTTCAGACGCTTTCGAAAGACCCTTCGCCGGGGCCGTACCCGTACCAACATCTTTTCGACTACCTTGATAACCGCTCCAGCCTTTCGCCTCAGGCGCGGACTCAACTGGATTTGACCGAGCTGACCGAGCAGATTCAGAAACATCCGGACCAGCCGCAAGACCTCTACCTGCTGGCCGAAGCTTATCTGAAACTGGGAAAACTCGAGGATGCTCGAAAAACCATTGCGCAGCTTGATCAGATCAGCTCAGGCGACTACCGCACACAGACCGGAGAGGGTGTACTGCTGGCCCGCTACCGTTTGTACGACGACGCCATTCAGCATTTCCAATCGGCCTTCGGCGCCAACCCGGATTCCGACGACGTGAAATTTGATTTGATGGATGCCTACTTTCGCAAAGGCCTCTACCCGCAGGCGCTCGAAGCTTCGCAGCAAGTTTCGCCGGCGGGTCAACAGGACGATGCTTACCTGGCGCTGCTCGGTGACATCCATGCGCGTCTGGGCGACACGGCCCGCGCCAAAGGAATTTTCCAAGAGGCCATCCGCCGCAATCCTGACAACGACCAGTATTACCTGTCGCTGACTCTCGTCGAACTCCGCGAAAATAATGTCAGCGGCGCCGAAAAGACGTTGCGGAAAGGTCTGGCGCGAATTCCCAGCTCCGGAAAAATCCTCTGGGGCTTGGGAATTGTCTCGGTGTTGGAAGGGAAGACTCCGCAAGCCGCGGAAAACCTCGAGCGCGCCGTGGACCTTTTGCCCGAATGGCCCGGGAGCTATTCCACGCTGGGCGTTTTTTATTATCAAACGGGAGAAATTACCAAAGCCCGGGAAGTACTGAATCGTTTCAAGGGCAGCAACGCAGCCGGTGGTTTGGATGTGAATCGTATTGAAGAAGCGCTGGACCAAGCCCCGGTGACGTCGTCTTCGCTCCGCGAACCCATGCCCATGGTTGCCAGGCAGCAGCTGCTTCAACTGGCGTTGTCGCTCGCTGACCGGACACTGTGAGCAGACCGGGGATGGGGAAAAGCACAACGAGCAGCAGGGCATTCAAGCTTACAAACAACTGGAGCGCAATCCTCGCACTCAGTGCGATGAGTGTTGCCGCTATCCAACTAAGAAGTTCCGCTGGGCAAGCTGCTAAAACGCAGGACGCGCGAATCACGGTCCGGTATACCGATGTTCGACAAGCAGCCGGAATCACGTTTCGCCAGGATTCCACGCAAACCGAAGAAAAGTATTACCTCGAAACGATGGGCACCGGCGTCGGCTGGATTGACTATGATCAGGACGGCCTCATGGATCTATACTTTGTACAATCAGCAGCCACCGACATTTACAAACCGCCGCATCCTCTGCGCTCGGCGCTTTACCACAACAATGGTGACGGAACGTTTACCGATGTGACGGAAAAAGCCGGCGTCGGCGGTGCGGGCCACTATGGTCAGGGAGTCGCCGTCGGCGACTTCGACAATGACGGCTATCCCGACCTGTACGTCACCGGCTACGGCCGCGCAATCCTTTATCACAACAACGGCGACGGAACATTTACCGACGTCACTTTCAAAGCCCGTGTCGCCGACGAAGGCCAGTGGTCAACCAGCGCCGGATGGTTCGATTACGATAAGGATGGCTGGCTCGACCTGGTGGTAACGAATTACATCGAGTGGACGCCTAAGACAAATCTGTGGTGTGGCGAGCGCCGCCCTGGTTACCGCTCTTACTGCAATCCCGGCAACTACAAAGGGCAGAAGACCAAGCTTTATCACAATAATCACGACGGCACGTTTACCGACGTCAGCGATGTGTCCGGTGTTGGCAAGCCCGAATCCAAGGGCATGGGGGTCGTTCTCGCCGATTTTAACAATGACGGCTGGGGAGACATCGCTATCGCCAATGATACTTGGCCGAATTTTCTTTTCCTCAATAAGCACGACGGAACGTTTCAGGATGCTTCCTTCGTCTCCGGTTTGGCGGCGAGCGAAGACGGCCGCTACGAAGCGGGCATGGGCATTGACGCCGCGGACGTGGACGGTGATGGTTGGCAGGATGTCTATGTCACGCACCTCGATTTTGAATTGAATCGTCTCTACCACAACAACCGTGATGGAACGTTCGACGACTGCACCTATCGCTCCGGCATCGGCAACAAAGCCATGCTGTTGAGCGGTGTGTCCACGAAGTTTCTGGATTACGATAACGACGGCTGGCCCGATATTCTGCAGTTGAACGGCGCCATGCTGGACAACGTGAATCTGTACCACAGCGAAGTGTCCTACCAGGAACCGCTGTTGATGCTCCGGAATTTGGGACAGGGTCGGTTTGAAAAAGTTTCGGATTCTTTAGGCCCAGACTTCATCCGCCCCATCGCTGGCCGGGGCCTGGCTACGGCTGATTTCGACAATGACGGGGACATGGACATCGCCATCAATAATCGCGGTGACTATCCGGAGCTTCTTCGCAACGATGGCGGCAACGCCAATCATTGGCTGGACATTCTGCTCATTGGTACAAAATCCAATCGCGATGGAATTGGCTCTTCTCTGAAGCTCACCTCCGAAGGCGTCACCCACGTCGAACAGTCCAAAGGCGGCATGAGCTACATGTCGGCCAGCGATCCGCGAATTCATTTTGGCTTGGGCAAGCGCGCGAAGATCGAATCTCTGGAAATCACTTGGCCGAGCGGGCAGATAGACAGGCTGACGACTGTGCCCATCGACAAGATCATCGCCGTCAAGGAGGGCGCGGGAATTGTGCCTCGCAATTTTCCCAAGGTGCCAGGTAAATGAAGAGAGACAGCCGAAGACGCTCTGCAAGCGAATTGGTTCGGTCGCCAAATTGCAGCTCGGCAACTTGCGCCCCGGGTGATCACTGACTATGAATCTCTTGCGCCGCCGATTTCTCGGCTCGTCCTTAATCGTTCTTGGCAGTTCACTATTAGAGGCGCTCGCAACTCCGCTCTGGAGATGGCCTGGCACGAAGCGCCTCGAAGCGGCAACTCTTCCAATTCCATCCACTTCAAATTCACCGGCAGCCTCGCCGGTCCAGTTCGTCGACGTAGCTCGCGAGGCCGGCCTAACCGTTCCTAATGTCTGGGGCGGCGCCGATCACAAAAAATACATCATCGAAGCGAAGGGCAGCGGACTGGCTTTTTTCGATTATGACAATGACGGCTGGCTCGACATCTATCTCACGCAAGGAACCCGCATCAATACCGACTGGCCACCCGGCAAAGCTCCCACCTCGCATCTTTACAAGAACAATCGCGATGGAACCTTCACCGACGTCACAGAAAAGTCCGGCCTCGCCCGCACCGGCTGGCAGACAGGCGTCTGCGTCGGCGATTACGACAACGATGGCTGGGACGATCTCTTCTGCTGCTTCTGGGGACACAACATCCTTTTTCACAACAGTGGCGACGGCACCTTCACTGATGTCACGCGCAAAGCCGGCGTCTACGACGACCAAATCCGCTGGGGAGCCGGATGTACGTGGCTGGACTACGACCGCGACGGCCGTCTCGATCTCTTTGTCTGCAATTACATCAAGCTCGATCCGGAAAAAACTCCCTCCAAGACTGACCCGCCGCAGTGTCAGTGGAAAGGCGTTCCCGTAATGTGCGGTCCGCGCGGTTTAACCGGCGACACCAACGTTCTCTTCCACAACAACGGCGACGGCACCTTTACCGATGTCTCCGCGAAGTCCGGAATCCTCAAGCCCGGCCCTCGGTATTCCATCACAGCCGTCTCCTATGATTTTGATAATGACGGCTGGCCCGATATATATGTCGCCGTGGATTCCGAACCCAGTATGCTCTTCCACAACAACCACGACGGTACTTTCACCGATGTCGCGGTCATCGCCGGCTGCGCCTACAGCGAGAACGGCCACGAACAAGCCGGAATGGGCGTTGCCGTCGCCGATTATGACGGCGACGGCTGGCTTGATATTTTCAAGACCAACTTCGCCGACGACACGTGCAACCTCTATCACAACAACGGCGACGGAACCTTTAGTGACGTTACATTCTCCTCGGGCATCGGCATCAACAACCAGTACGTTGCTTGGGGTTGCGGCTTCATTGATTACGATAATGACGGTTGGCCGGACATCCTGCAGATCAATGGACACGTCTATCCCGAAATCGAGGGACATGAGCTTGGGCAGACCTACAAAAATCCACGCTTGGTCTACAAGAACATGGGTGAAGGCCGCTTCAAGGATGTCTCGTCAGAAATGGGACCTGGTATCAGCGAGCGCTTCTCCAGCCGCGGCGCAGCCTTCGGGGACTATGACAACGATGGCGACATCGACGCTCTGGTTCTGAACATGAACGACCCGCCTTCACTGCTTCGCAACGACGGCGGCAACCAGCAGAATTGGATCAAGATCAAGCTGATCGGCACAAAGTGCAATCGCACCGCCATCGGCGCGCGCGTGCGGGTTGTCACCGGCAAGCATGCCCAGATGGATGAAGTCCACAGCGGCTCAAGCGTTATGTCGCAGAGCGATCTGCGCCTGCACTTCGGTTTGGGAAAAGCTCAAACGGTAGAGCTCATCGAAGTCAAATGGCCGACCACGCAGAAAGTCGAGCAGCTCAAGCAGGTGAAGGTGAATCAGATATTGACCATCCGCGAAGGCAGCGGGATCGTAGCACCCCTCAACTCCAAGACTAAATAGAGTATTCCGATTTTCAAGGTGGTGAAAGGGCTGCCGGCTGGTCCTGTAAAATAATCAGGAATTGTCGAAGTTCCCGCCTGCGGCTCTCGATTGCAGCGGTTTGCGCTTTTTCAATCTTCTCGTACGCCCGAAATTCCTGCTGTGCTTTCGATTCTTCGCCAATCCGTTTGTAGGCGGAACCCAGACGGTAGTGGGCTTCGCCGAGCTGGGGGTTTACTTCGATGGCCTTCTTGTAATCGCGAATGGCCTGCTCGAAATCGCCCCGCTCGGAATGCAAAATCCCAAGCTGTAAATATGCCTCGCCAAGTTGGGGATCAATGTTCACCGCTTTTTCGAGCAACGCTTCAGCCTGCTGCAAGCCCGCGGCATTTTTCTCCGATCCCCGGTCGCGTTTCCACAGCGTCACTCCGTAATAATAATTTGCGAGAGCATTCCCAGGCTGTTCCTGCGCAAATCGTGCTAGCTTTTGTTCCACACACGCCAGCACTCCGGTCGCCGCCTTCTCCATTTTTCCCAGGAAAACGTAAGGCGCAGGATCCGCGGGTTTCAAATCTGAAGCTTCGCAGAGCCGCCCCGCTGCCTCCTCCCTTTTGCCCTCGGCGTACAGCGCTGCGCCAAGCCCCGCCAGCATTCTCGCGGAGTCCGGATGCGCGTGAGATCCCTTGGTGAAAACTTCTACCGCCGGTCCATCCGCTCGGTGAAGCAACAACTCCGTGCCCCACTCGAAGTGATTCTGCTCGCTAGGATCCATCAGAGCCGCCCGCTCATATTCCCGTACCGCTTCCAGTGGATCACCCAATCGTTCGTTGAGTTCGCCCATCAACCGATGCCCGTTGGCAGTATCCGCCTTCGCCAGCATCGTTCGCACTTGCTCACGAGCTGCAAGCAGTCTTTCCTGAGATTCGCCGTAGTTCAGTGACGGCGCCCCGGCTTTGGTATCCCCTGTCGATTTTTCAACCAACCCTCCGTTTTTGAGCGCCACCGTTTCCTTTGCCAGCGCTTCACTAGTTCTTGCATTCACGTCCGACCCATGCATCCCCGTATTATTCCAATCCGTGACTCCTGCAACCGTGAAGCTCGGCTTGTCTTCAAATTCCATCGCTCCCGCCGCAGAGCCCGAAGAAGAGGGTGTGCCTGAACCGCCAGGATGATCCGCTGTCAATTCTAAGACCAGATCTACGCGCTTCTTGTCTCCCGCGATTAGAACCAAGGGATTCGAGACGCCCTCGCACCATCCCGATGTTTTCGCCCTCAGCGTATATACTCCTGGGCGCACTCCCGAAAAAACAAAACTCCCATCTGCCTTGGTCTTCGTCTCAAGAGAGTTCGACCGCTCCTTTTCCTCCAGCAGAACAGATGCCCCCTTAAGCAGCTTGCCAGCCGAGCTGCGGACCGTGCCCTCCACAATGTTCGCCTCTCCCTGCGGTAGGGAAGCACTTTGCGCCCAGACCACCCCACTAAAAATGCCCAGCAGCACGCCAACTTCAGCCATGAGGGCCACAAGAAATTGCTTTTTCAGTGGATTAGTTGCGTCGAGGACTTTGCGCGAGAAATTCATCATGCAGACCATCTCACTTGTGGGGGAACCAGCGTCCTACCTCGTTTGCGCATTTGAAGGCATTCTATCCCCGGTTATTACCGCCCGCAAAGGGTCTCAGACGGGCCGTGGGGCGCGTGTTACAGGCAAACTCTCCCCCGAAACTCCGATTACAGGTTAATCCAGCTGGCAACTCGATCTGCACCCAACACGCCGCGAAATCGTTGAGGAAAGTTCAGGAGGCCAGTGATGGTCGAGGATGTACTTGGCGCTCGATCTCGGAAACCTTTCCCGAACGTCTGGACACTTCTAGATCGTAGAAGTTCTGAAGATTCAGCCAAAACTCAGCGTTCGTATGGAAGTATCGCGCCAGACGCAGGGCAGTCTCCGCAGTGATCCGGCGGCGCTCATGCACGATTTCCCCTACGCGCGTCGCGGGAACATGTAGTTCGAGCGCAAGCTTGTTGACTGTCAAGCCAAGCGGCTTCATGAAATCTTCACGCAGGATTTCACCGGGATGCACAGGAGGCATAAGCGTTTCGGTCTTGTTCATCTCTAGCTCCTTGCTTAGTGATAGTCGACGATTTCCACGTCGTAGCAATGGCTATCGCGCCAGACAAAGCAGATGCGCCATTGATCACTGATTCGGATCGAGTGTTGCCCTTTCCGATCTCCTCGCAGCGCCTTCCATTGGTTCCCCGGAGGCGAAGCCAAGACCCGCAATTCTGTCGCCGCGTGGAGTTGGAGCAACTTCCGCAAGGCAACGCGCTCGATGGCGCGGAAACGCTTGCGGTGATGATAGTGGAAAAGCTTGTCTGTTTCCCTCGAGCCAAGGCTCTGGATCACACGTCAACACGCCTCAGTTAGCATGCAGCGGTCAGTTCAAGGGCCGGCAGATATATGGCCGGAAACTTAGTTAGATCCGCGTGCGGCTCCTCAAAGCTTCTTTTTTCCCTACACGGATGGGTCGCCAAAGTGCTCGTTAGGTTCGAGAATCATCACCCCGTGCGGGTAGTCGAAGATGACTGTAAATCGCCGCAGCAGTTGCGCCCCGATGATCCCTGCTAGGCCAGGCGTGGCCAAAATGCCCGAAGTATTTTGGGAAAATTGCGTGAGTGGCATGGAGACCAGGAATCCTCCGAACCTAATAGCCGGCACCCATCCAAGGCGGGCACTGAGCTCGCCTCCCACGGCAACCACATTGGGGACTTCCATGGTCTCCTGTGCCGATAGAAACTCTGGATGTGCTTCGCTGAAGGCCTTCGTGAGCCAAAGCGCGGTCGTCGCGCCGGAATCGATCAAGAAGATACCGGTGATTGCTGTCC
>Ga0209376_1001601_pt1 | contig 22580 bp, 15 predicted proteins | sample GraSoiAngelo_134_FD_185891 | JGI IMG/M metagenome (GOLD analysis project Ga0209376, IMG submission 185891) | Grasslands soil microbial communities from the Angelo Coastal Reserve, California, USA - 14_0929_05_30cm (SPAdes) (version 2) | ecosystem: Environmental > Terrestrial > Soil > Grasslands ... | reverse complement strand
TCGCCTGAGCCTTCGAATTATACGATCACTGGTTCGGGTTACACTCCTGCCATCGGCGTCGCCATCGGAAACAGCTCTGAAACGGTTACCGAGACAGTCCCTCAGAATTGGAATCTCACGGGAGCGGGCTGCGCGCTCGAAGGCGGAGGCAGTACCGGGTATTTTGACAGTGCGAACCACAAAGTCACCGGTATTACGATTGAGTCCGGCAAGACGACAACCTGTACATTCACGAACACCGAGAACATACCGAAGATCTCTCTCACGAAGAGCGCGAGCTCGACGAGCTACAACGCGGTGGGACAAGTTATTACGTACACGTATAAGATTACGAACACCGGGAACGTCACGCTGGCTGGACCGTTCAGTGTAAGCGATAACAAGCAACCTGCGGTTTCGTGCCCAACTGGTTCGCTGGTGCCCGGCGCATCGATCACGTGCACCTCCACCCGCACGATCAACCAGGCGGACATCGACGCCGGCTCGATCACCAACACAGCGACCGCTTCCGGCAATGGTGTCACTTCAAATCAAGCATCGGCGACGGTGACTGCCGTCCAGACCAAGGCCCTCACGCTCGCCAAGAGCGCAAGCCCCACAACGTACAGCAAAGTCGGACAAACCATCACGTACACCTACACGGTCACGAACAGCGGGAACACCACCCTTTCTGGACCGTTCAGCGTGACGGACAATAAACAGGGGACGATCAGCCCGTGCGGCAGCGGTCCACTGGCACCAGCTGCTCAGACGACCTGCACCTCAACGTACACGATCACCCAGACCGACATCGACTACGGCTCGGTCACCAACACTGCCACCGCTTCCGGCAATGGTCTCACGTCCAACTCGGCAACAGCGACCGTGACGGCTACGCAGGCGCCCGCTCTTACACTTGTCAAAAGCGCAAACCGAACCATCTACGACACGGCTGGACAAATGATCACCTACACCTACGTTATTACTAACAGTGGGAATACGACCATGGCTGGACCGTTCACCGTGACCGACAATCAGCAAGGTACGATCTCGTGCGGAACCGGTCCACTGGCGCCGGGTGCTCAGACGACCTGCACCTCAACGTACACGATCACTCAGGCGGACATCGACTTCGGCTCGATCACCAACACTGCCACCGCATCCTTCGGCACCATCACGTCCAACACTGCGAGCGTTACGGTACGCGCCAATCGGACGATGTCCGTCGATTTGGTAAAGACCGCGACGCCGAACTTCAGCAGTCCGCCGGTGGCGGGCGACACCATCAACTACAACTTCAAGATCACCAATACGGGCACTGTCACCCTTACGGGAGTGGTCCTAACCGACGCAAGCCTGAATGAATACGCGAGCGGTGGGTTCTGCAACGCAGTGACGACGCTCGATCCAGGCAAGTCCACAACCTGCTCGGGCACCTACACGGTCCAGGCTTCGGACATCAGCGGCGGACATGTGAGTGTCACTAACGGGGCACAAGCATGCGGGAACCCGCCCAGCGGTAGCCCCGTCTGCGATTCTTCCAACGTCAGGGCATTACAGTAGAAAAAACGCTGTCCCTCTCCCTCACGCGGCGCGGAGCGCCGCGTGAGGGTCGCGCAAAGCGTTCTTGAGGCTTCGCCCTATTGGGCTCGAGCTTCGCGCCCTCTCCCAGAGGGAGAGGGTAATTTTCCGAATGCGAACCGGTCGTAACACCTTCTCCTGAATCTCAAAATCCCCCCAGCATCGGATTGGAAATAGCACCTTCGTGTGAGAAACGTTCGCCCTGGCTGCTTATACCTCCGTGGCATCACCTTAGGTCAATTGAGGCTACACCTACCGGCCATAGTTGAATAGCAACAGCAAGAAGGGCCAATAGGCCAATGTGGAACCCGCGCCGCATCTCGGAATGGGCGCAGGAAGTTCGACAGAAGGAAAGAATACAAGCATCAGGAGCGCCCGGTCTCCGGGAGTTCCCGGAACAATCAGTGTTCTGATCTGAGGAAAGATCAATCGATGGATAGGATTCCAAGAATATATTCAAAAAAGATAGTGGCCGGAGTGTTGATACTCCTGGCCGGCGTATTAATTTGGTCTGGTTTTAATACGTTGCGTCTGAAAGCGGCGAACATACCGGCATCGTTCTTTTCGACGAACCCGTTCTTCATCATAAATGATGCGCAAGGCGTCAACGACGTCCCTGGTCAGAAAGACTTGACCAGGATGGGCCGATGGGAACACGACGGATACCTTGACGTTTTCTGGAGTTGGGACGAGATCCAACCCAAGTCTCAAACCTTTGACGCCTGCGCTCTTTTCGCCAGTACGGGTTCGGGCAACCCTAACTATGCCATTTGCGCTGAGCTCATCAATGTGGGTGACAACCAGAACAACCCCAGCCCCCGACTGAACACTGCCGGCGGTTTCCCCAGGTTTTATAGTTGCAATGGTACCCAGCCGCTGAACTGCGGAGGAGCGGTGCAACTGACGCTGCCCGCAAGCCTTCAGATGGGTGACCTGCAAACGCTGGACCCCACCAAGGACCTGATCACGGACACCGATCCGTTTGGTGCTAATGTGCCCCTCGGGCCAGGTGACGCTTATCCAAACGACACCACGGTGCGGATGAAGATTTTGAAAACCGACCTGCCCGGCAAGCTCATTAATGTCTGCACCTATGAATCCGCATCGCCCACGAGTAGTGCCAGTGACTGTCTGGCCAATCCAGGTGGCGGCTTCCTTAAGATTGTAAAGAATACAACCGTCGGTGATGGGACGTTTACCTTTGATGTCAACCCTGTTCCATCGTCGAACGCAGGCAGCCCTTGTAACCCGGTCGTTGCTGGGTGCGTTTCATACCAGGTCCAAACCCAGAACTTTACAGGCAATGTAGGAATTTCGATGGGGATCAGTCAAAACTCCGCAACTGTGACTGAAGAGGATCCGGCGCCTGCCTTCTCCTTCACAAATGCCAGTTGCCAGTACGAGAACGACGGCCCGACGGGAGCTGTGAACACCAGCACTCGGACTGTAAGTGGAATCGGAATCCAGGCGAGCACGGTGACAGTATGCACCTTCACGAACGCCAAGCAGCGCGCTCACGTTACCGTGACCAAAGTTGTTGTCAATGACAATGGCGGGACGGCTAGTGTGCCGAACTTCACACTAAAGGTTGGTAACAATGTAGTGACCTCAGGCGTGTCTGCCGACATCGCCGACGGTACATACGCCATTACGGAGAGCGGGCCATCCGGCTATACGTCCTCATTCAGCGGCGACTGCGACGTGAATGGCAACATCACGATGGGGCCAGGCCAGTCGTATTCGTGCACAATCACTAACAACGACATCCCGCCATCCCTGACGCTGTCCAAGATCGTGAGCAACAATTATGGTGGCTCAGCCGGACCAGCTGCATTCACCGTCAGCGCGTCCGGACCCACACCGATTTCCGGAGCGGGCGCCGTGACCAGCGGTTCCAATTTTGTCGGAGGAACATACACCCTGAGTGAGAGTGGACCAGGCGGCTATTCCGCCGGCTCATGGAGTTGCACCGGCGGCTCGAAAAATGGCAATCAGATCACTCTGATGGCCGGGCAGACTGCAACCTGCACCATCACCAACTCCGACATCCAGCCCCAATTGGTCGTCAAGAAGACCGTAGTTAACAATAACGGCGGAACCGCCGTTTCTTCCAACTTCACGATGACTGTGACGGGCAACTCGGCGAACCCCAGTTCATTTCCGGGTTCCCCTACTGGTACTTCGGTTTACTTGAATGCAGGCAGCTATTCGGTTGCCGAAAGCGGCCCGAGCGGCTACGCGGGTTTGTATTCAGCGGACTGCTCCGGCACGATTGCTGTCGGTGAGGTAAAGACCTGCACGGTCACCAATAATGATGAGGCGGGAACCTTTACAATTATCAAGCACGCCGTTAATAGCTACGGGGGCACCGCGACGGCGAACCAGTTTACAATGGTTGTTAGCGCAGGCCATCCCAGCGACAACAATTTCCCCGGCTCGGAAACCGGCGTCCCCATTCTTATCGACGCGGGTAGCTTCAGTGTGACAGAGACCGGCGGGCCCAGTGGTTACATCGCCAGTTACTCCGGATGCTCCGGTACGATGACAAGCGGAGGAAGTGCGACCTGCACCATCACCAACAGTGACATCGCCCCGCAGTTGACCGTCATCAAGAAGGTGATCAATACGCATGGGGGAACCGCGCAGCCAGGCGCCTTCTCGGGTTCGATCAGCGGCACTGCCGGAAGCTATATGTGGTCCGGCGGTTTAACCACCAAAACGCTGGCAACAGGTAGCTATAGCGTCACTGAGAACCCGGTAACAGGCTATACGGCTTCCTACTCTGCCGATTGCAACGGCACCATCTCGATCGGACAGACGAAGACCTGCACGGTTACCAATCAGGACCAGACACCGGTCTTGAATCTAATAAAAGTAGTGAATAACGTGAATCCATACACCAATGACGGAACGGCGACTCCGACTGCTTTTACAATCCTCACCACGGGCGGACCGACCAACATCAGCGGCCTTGGATTCGCCTCCAGTGGATCAGCATTTTCGGCAGGTACGTATACGTTGGGCGAATCGGTACTGGCCGGGTATGCAAATGGGGGCTGGACTTGCACTAAGAACGGCGGTACGCCGACGGCCGCTACCTCAATCAGTTTGAGCATTGGGGACACGGCCGCGTGCACCGTTACGAACAATGCCGTGGACGTTCCACCAAGCATTTCCGTCAGTAAAGTCGGAGACAAGACGAACCTGACGCAGGCGGGAGGCCCCGTCACGTTTACAGTGGCGGTGAAGAACACGAGCAATCCGCTGGATCCGTTCTGGATAACGTCATTAACCGATGACATTACTGGAAACGGTAACCCTGTTGATGTGACGACTGTTCAGGCGTATAGCGCGACAGCGCCGTACATCAGCGCTACGACCTGCGCTTTGACGCCGGCCGGCAGCCCCATCGCTCCCGGTTCAACCTACAGCTGCCAGTTCACCGTGCAGTTCCCCGTCCTGACGAACAACTCTACTATGACGTACCACGACATCGTCAGGGTCACCGGCCGTGCGGACGACACTCTTTCGACTACAAACACAGCAACCGGTCAGGCCGACGCGTTTGTCACCGTAGCCGTGCCGATGCAGGTCACCGATTCGTCGTTGTGCGTGTTCAATACGGGTTCGAATCCGTCGATGCGGCAGTTCGATCGAAACTTCACGCAAAACGGATACTACACACTGGGAGCAACAAACCCCGGCCAGTACTATTGGAACGTGAACGTCGAGGGCACGCCGGGAACTCAGAAGTCGGTCACGCTGACGCTGCCCTGGCCGTTCGTTACGCAAGGAAATATGCCGGTGCACGTCTATGACGGCGTTTTCTTCAATCCGACAACGCAGTGCTACATTCCAGGCCATGAGGTTGCGTCGGTCAACAATCTGGTGCAACTGGTCACGTACATCAATCAGACCGGAAATACGCCGCTAATGGACGTCACGTCACCAACCGATTGGGGATATCCGTACACGGCAGGACCGTCGACATTGACAACGACGTCCTTCACTCCGACGCCGACGAAGTTCGTGACCGTTACGATTACGTTCACGATGCCGGCAACGGGATTCGCCTACGTCAACCAGCACCTGGACGATGGCTTGAAGGGACCGAAAGTTGATGTCAACGGCGACGGCGTTATTGACAACATTCCGTACAACAAGGACGGCAACCTCGACGCGACGAATGCGACCAATGTTGCTCAGATTCTGATCCCCGACAATGTCAAGCACACATTCTCGGTGGCTGACGAAACCGGCCCATTGGGCAGCGACGCGGTCTACAACAACAACTGGTTCAAGAAGGGGGCAGTCGGCTTCTATGGATTCGTTTCGTATAACACAGTGTACATGCCCGGACAAACCGTTCAGGTATGGCAAGGCTCCAAACTGGTTGGTTCGGCGGTGACCGACAGTGCTGGGTACTACACCATCTCTTATAAGGCTACCGGCAAAGACACGTACACCGTCACACTCGTGAATCCAACGTCGAATGTCTTAGTGCAGTCGGGAGGAGGAACCATCTCCACCCCGACGACCCAGTCGGTAACACCTAAGTCGAATGGAAGCCAAGAAGTGGACTTCCTCTTGATGCCGTAAGCCGGGAACCTTCGGCTCGCCAGCCCGCTCTCGCCTGAATGCGAAAGCGGGCTGGCGAGTTGAACGTTCTACTTCCATGAAAAAAGACCAAGAAGAAAATCGTTGATAAGGAGCTAAAGTGAGTACGATAGCAACAGATGCCCCGGGTTTCCGGGATTATTACGAAACCCTTCAGTTGAGCCCGAATGCGGATGAGGAAACAATCAGCCGCGTGTTTCGCATTCTCGTCAAGAGGTATCATCCCGACAACGCGGACACCGGAAACACCAAAAAATTCAATGAAGTGATGGAGGCGTACCGGGTCCTGTCGGATCCGGAAAAGCGAGCCGCCTACGACGTCAGATACGATGAGAATCGCGCCACCGTTCTGAAGCTTTTTGACGAAGCTTCCGCATCCGACAGTTTTGAGTCGGACCGGCGCGTTTGTGAAGGCATCCTGTCACTGCTGTATGTCGCACGACGGCGTGATCCGGACCGGGGCGGCGTCGGCGTCATTCAAATGGAACGTCTGCTGGGATGCCCATCCCAGCACCTGGAATTTCCTCTCTGGTATCTGCGGCAAAAAACCTGGGTCGAACGCCTGGAAAATGGTCTCATCGCCATAACCGCCGCGGGTGTTGACAAAATGCTAGACCAGAACAATATCGTTCTCCGCCGTGACCGGCTTATTGCCGAAAAATCCATGGGAGGCGCGCCTGATCTGGCCAGGGAAACGAGGGAACTGAACGGGCTCGGGCTGTTGCGATGACTCGCAAATGTTGGATTGGCGGCGTTCATAGGATGGTGTGAATAATTGAATCAAGCACTGTAGGGGCGGTCTATGACCGCCCGGGTTTCGTTGATTCGAGAAATCCGGGCGGTCACAGACCGTCCCTACAGTTGTGCAAAGCTGCTCGGAACCCAACAGGCGAGCAAACTTGAACGAATCAGGCGTCTCGCAACTTGTGGGACGTTATCTCAATAGCGGGACCATTTCCAGGTCCTCGACCGCATCGGGCGCGCCACCCGTTGCTTTCTCGGCGATAAGGCGGTCACGCCGGAAAATGATATTGTTTTGCTCGAGGAGTTTGTCGACGCCTGTCGCCGTAATGGCAAGGAGACCGTTTTCGAGGCGCTCGACCCAGGTTTTTTGCCGCAGATACCAGAGAGGAAATTCCAGGTGCTGGGATGGGCATCCCAGCAGACGTTCCATTTGAATGACGCCGATTCCGGCCCGATCCGGATCACGCCGGCGTGCGACATACAGCAGCGACAAGATGCCTTGAAAAACGCGCCGGTCCGACTCAAAACTGTCGGTTGCGGAAGCTTCGTCAAAAATCTTCAGAACGGTGGCGCGGTTCTCCTCGTATCTGACGTCGTAGGCGGCTCGCTTTTCAGGATCCGAGAGGATCCGGTAGGCATCCATCAGCTCATTGAATTTTTTCGTGTTCCCCGTGTCCGAGTTGTCGGGATGATACCTTTTTACAAGAATGCGAAACACGCGGCTGATTGTTTCCTCATCCGCATTCGGACTCAACTGGAGGGTTTCGTAATAATCCCGAAAACCGGCCACATCTGCTACGCTCCTGGGCACCTTTGCCTCCTTGCGTCACGGTATCGGCCAGTCCGCAAGTTTCCTTTAGGGGACTATGGTGCTGCCTTTCTCGCAAAACGGCATCGTCCAGCCAGCACTGACGGACGACTTCCGTCCGTACTTTAGTTCGATTTTCAATAACCAGCACAGTCGGCGAAAATTCCTGCAACGCCGTAGAGACACGCGTTCCGCGTTTGGGCCACGGCGAAATGCAATCATAAGGATTATGGATTGGTCGTGAATGCTACTGACAGGCCGATCCCAATGCCATATGCCACAAAACATTCGGACTTCACGGGGGCGACATAAAGACTATAGAAGAGACTATAAGGAAGCAAAAAAAGCCCAGGCGAGCTACGGGCTTGTCGGTAAGCCCGCCTTTAAATTTCTTGGCAATGCGATCCGGTACTCCAGGCCGCCTCGGTTTATGTTCTCCGTCGATCGATTGGCCGCTAAGCAATAAGAAATTAAAAGGCTCTCGACTCAGGAGCCGGTAACTTCACGACATGTCCCCTGCTATTATCCCGGGTGTTATCCCGACTGTTATCCCGACTGTTATCGGCCGGCGCCCCGCGTTTTTCCGGCGCTCCTTGTCCGCGTGCCATCAAATGCCGGAGGGTGTTTAATCCTTTTGCGCTGCAGCAGATGAGCTCAATCGTGAACAGCGTTGTCGCCAAAATGGTGTAACAAAGACCCATTGTTTCAAAAATATTCAAGGCAACCTCCGTGGAACTTTAAACGTCCTCAATAAAAATCGGCAGGAACAGCAGGAAGCTTTAACAGGCTGCTGAAGAGGTCGAGTCGCGCAACTATAGGGGTCTCCGCGAAGCGCAAGCGCAGCGCGCAGCCTCAAGAAACAGACAGTCTCTGCAGCGTATCGGCGTTTCGGCTGGCTTTTCAGCAGCCTGCTAGCGAGAGTTTACCGAGAGCAGAGAATTCGACCGTAAACCTAGAAGGACGAGGGATTTAGGCGTGATGAGTTGCCTTTCCTAGGTTTTTTCTTTGTTCATTCAAACCGAGCATTGTAGCGAGTGGTTTTGGGGAAAGTTTGTCTGGAGCCCACAACTGCAGCGCGCTGCGGTCCGTTTTCTCCCCTAGGGGGCTTTGCACAAGGAATATATCGCGGGCGCTCATAGAGCGCCCCTACAGTCGCGAACCCCAAGCTGTAGGGGCGGTCTATGACCGCCCAGGATTTTTTGTGCAAAGCCCCCCTGGGCCGGATAGAGGAAGGACGAACTGCTGAATCTGGCGCAACTCGTCTAGCCATAACGAACTCAGGCCGGTGCTTGAGGCTTGTACTTCGTTGAAACACCAGGTGTCCACGGATGAACGTTTCATTGGCGGATGAATGCTTTCATCCACCGATCAACGCTTTCACTGGCGGATGAATGCTTTCATCCACGGTTCAACGCTTTCATTGGCCGATGAATGCTTTCATCCACCGATCAACGCTTTCATTGGCGGATGAATGCTTTCATCCACCGATCAACGCTTTCATTAGCGGATGAATGCTTTCATCCACGGTTCAACGCTTTCACCGGCGGATGAATGCTTTCATCCACGAATCAACGCTTTCATTGGCGGATGAATGCTTTCATCCACGAATCAACGCTTTCATTGGCGGATGAATGCTTTCATCCACGAATCAACGCTTTCATTGGCGGATGAATGCTTTCATCCACGAATCAACGCTTTCATTGGCGGATGAATGCTTTCATCCACGAATCAACGCTTTCACCGGCGGATGAATGCTTTCATCCACGAATCATCACTTGATCAGGCGGCGGCTCATGGCTTGCCTGGACCACGGCACGAGAACTGCCAGCCAGATAGTAATCACAATGAAGCCTTGAGGCTGAAGCGGAGTGCCGAGCGTCAGCGTTCGCATTAGCGAGACGATGGATGTGAGCGGGAGCCCCCAAGCCAGCCACTGCAAATAACGCGGCAGCATGCTCAAAGGAAAAAAGACACCGCAAAAGAGAAACATCGGAAAAACGAGCAGGTACTGCGGGTAGGAAATTTCCTCGATCGTTCTCGATTTCGCCGCCACCAACAGGCCGAGCGCCGCGAACAGCGTAGCGCCCGCAAAACAGAGTGGAATAGCGGCAAGAGCGCCCGAACGGCTGAAGTCACCCATCAGAATCCCGATGCCGATCACGACAGAAGCGGAGAATGTCGCTTTCGAGGCATCCCACATGATCTCCGCCCAGAGCACTTCCGAAAGTGTTATCGGTGTTACGGCGATCGCTTGAAATATCCTCTGGTAGTACATCCGAACGAAGCTTCCATATGCGGCCTCAAAGAATCCCTGAAACAGCAGTGTCTGGCCCACGATACCCGCGAATATAAACTGGCGATACGTCAGTTCGATTCCCAGGAGTTGCACCGTTCCGACTAGTGAACCAAGGCCGAAACCGAATGAGAAAAGATAGAGCAGCGGCTCTGCGAACGTCGTGACCAGGCCATAGGCAAGGCTCTTACGATAAACATCAAAGTGCCGCAGCCATACGCAGCGGATCGCGCCGAGAACGGTCATGCCTCACTTCCGTTTTCCAGATGTTTACCGGTGAGTTTCAGGTACACGTCTTCCAGATTCGAAGGTCTCTTCCACCGCACGCCGGGCCGGATCTCTTCCTCGACCATCTCTTCCCCGATACGACGCGCGATCAGCTCCTGCGGCGGCGCGCAATCGAGGATCTTGCCGCGATGCAGGATCGCAACACGGTCGCACAAACGTTGCGCTTCTTCCATGTAGTGAGTGGAAAGCAGAATCGCGAGATTCCGGGCGCGGCATTCCAGAATGATTTCCCACAGTACCCGCCGGACCTCGGGATCCATTCCCGTTGTCGGCTCATCCAAAACCAGCACCTCCGGATCCGAAATGAGCGCGCGCGCAACTTGGAGCCGCCGGCGCATTCCTCCGGAGAGCGATTCGACCAGGTCAGCGCTCTTTTCACCGAGTCCGAAACGTTCCAGGAGAGCCTGCGCACGAGGTTTCACGACTTCCGGCTTCCGCCCGAAATACGTCCCATATCGGATCATCTGATCCAGAACGGTGAAATCGGAGTCCAACGTGTCCTCTTGAGAGCAGACACCGAGCGATTGTCGCGCCTTGCGAGGCTCGCGAAAAACGTCGTAGCCCATGAGCCAAATCTGTCCAGCCGTTGCCTGATAAAAGCCGGTTATGCAATTCATCGAAGTGGATTTGCCGGCGCCGTTCGGTCCAAGAAGCCCGAAGCACTCTCCTTTTTGAATTTCGAATGAGATTCCGTCCACCGCGCACAGGGGCGGTCCACCGTGGACGCGATACTCCTTGCGAAGATTGCGAACGATCAATGGCGGTTCGCTGCGGAACATCCGAGCAGGCTATCATATGAACGTTTGGGGCGGCCTCATTCCCCTCCTTGCAAAAGGAGGGGAATGTACTCAAACTGAAAAATGCCGGCTCCCATGAATCTGCTGCTCGTCAATCCACCCATCTATGACTTCACAGCGTTTGATTTTTGGCTGCGTCCTTACGGGATGCTGCGCGTGGCCGGGCAACTCCGGAGTTGCAAATTGACGGTATTCGATCATCTTTTTTCCCGCAAGCGGGACGCCTTTGGCCGCGGGCGATTTGATCAACAACTCGTCCGTAGACCCGCACCTCTGGCCGACATTCCAAGACGCTTTTACAGATTCGGCCGCCCGCGTGAAGATTTCCGCCGCCTATTGCTGGAGCAGATGTTCGATGTTGTGCTGGTGCAAACGGTGATGACCTATTGGTATCTGGGTGTGCGGGAAGTCATCGACCACGTGCGCGAGCTCCAGCCGCACGCGAAAGTCATTCTCGGCGGGGTTTACGCGACTCTATGCCCAGCCCATGCAGCGTCGCTGGGCGCGGATCAAGTCGTTCGAGGTCTTGACCTGAAGCCGCTTGGGCTGCCGCTGTCGGAGGGACTTCCCTTCTGGGAAGGCGCTGATCGAGAGGTGGGCGTTCTCAAGATAACGGAAGGTTGTCCATTTCGATGCACCTACTGCTCAGTGCCACTCATATATCCAAATTTCGCCGCACGACCGCTGGATGTCTGTTTGGAAGAACTCCGGCACCTGGCTCGTTTGGGGGCGCGCCATGTCGCGTTCTACGATGACGCGCTGTTGTTCAAAGCGGACCGCATTCTTATTCCATTTCTTGAAGCGATCCTCCGGGAGAATTTAAATCTGTCATTTCACACACCCAACGCGCTCAACGCGCGCTTCATCACGCCCGGGATCGCGCGCCTCATGGTGCGCACAGGTTTCAAGACTTTCTTCCTGGGATTCGAGTCCAGTGCATACGCGTGGCAGCGCAAAACAGGCGGGAAGGTGTACTCGCAAGAATTTGCGGATGCCGTACGGACACTGCGCGAGGCAGGCGCTAGTTTGATTACCGCGTACATCATCATCGGACACCCCGACTCCGAAGAGCAGAACGTGGAAGCTTCGATTCGCTTCGCGGCCGAGCAAGGGACGCGTGTAATGCTTTCCGAATTCGCCCCCATCCCCGGCACGCCCGACGGCGAGTCCTGCCGCGCTTACACGGACCTCGGCGAGCCGCTCAATCACAATAAGACGGCATTCACTTTGCGGTCACTCGGAGGGGAAAAGGTCAACCGGCTGAAAGCGCTAGCGAGAGGGAATAGTTGAACAGAACCATTCCCTTCCTCGCAGAGGAGGGGACTGGACTTCGCCCAACGCTAATCGCCAAGCCAGGTCCAATCCGATATTTCGAAATCTCGGATTTGAGTTGCAGGATTTGTCCAATTTCAAGATTTCCCTTCCGGCCCAAGCTCTAACTCAATCCTCTTCCCCGCAGCATCGATGGCCTTGATCGTGAACGACCGTATTTGACCTTCGTGGTAAGTCTCCGCGGGCTTGGTTCCGCCCTTCCACGCTGCAGCCAATCGTTCCGCGAGCGATCCGCCCGATGCAGACGCCGGCCTGCCGGTGGCAGTCTCCTGGACCCGGAACACACCTTCCACGCCTTCGGCCAACTGTACCGTCACCTGATCACCTTGCACCTGTATCACGCGGCCGGTGACATGATCGCCGACTGAAAGCTGTCCGATAAACTGCTCGGCTGGAGTCGCCTCGAGCTGCTTCATCCCGAGCTTCAATCGTTTCGCATCCGGATCCGCCGACAGCACGATCGCACGCACAACCTGCCCGGGTTTCACGATTTCGCCTGGATGCTGGATTCGCCTTTCATTCGTGAAGTCGGAGATGTGGACCAGACCTTCAATTCCCTCCTCGACCTCTACAAACGCCCCAAACTTCGCAAGTTTTGTAATCTTGCCTTCAACTACTTTTCCATTCGGGTAACGATCCTTAATGGTGTCCCATGGATTTTCCAAAACCTGCCTCAACCCCAAACTAAGACGCGATGCCGCGAGGTCCACTTTCAGCACCACAGCCTCGACGCGCTCGCCCTCTTTGAGGACTTCACTGGGATGCTTTACCCGCCTGGTCCAGGACATCTCAGACACGTGGATCAGTCCTTCCAGGCCCGGCTGGAGTTCGACAAAGGCGCCGAAATCTGCCAGCCGTGTAACGACTCCCGTGACGCGATCGCCCGGATTCAATCGCGATGCCGCTTCTTCCCAGGTGTTCTGCCGCATCTGGCGCGCTTCTTCTTCCAGGACCGAGCGGCGATCCACCACAACATCTTCGTCGTTGATATCGAGCTTGATGATGCGACAACGAATTTCCTGCCCAACCAGTTGTTCCATTTCCGCGGGCGTGCGGGCGCCGCTTCGCGAGGCCGGAAGAAAGGCGCGCGTTCCCACGTCCACAGTGAAGCCGCCCTTCACGGTTGCCGTAATCCGGCCTGCGATGATTTCCTTGTTTTCAAAAGCACGCGTCAAGGCATCCCAATCCTGTGGGCGCCGGCCGGCGACACGAGAAAGCGTCACCATGCCCTCGTTGTTGCGGCCGGTGATCGCCACGTCAAAGGTATCACCGCGTTTGACACTTAAGTTACCGTCGCGATCGAGCAGATCGGCGGACGGAATTACACCTTCCGCTTTCGAGCCATAATCGATCAGGACGTAATCGCCGGATATGCCGACAACAGTGCCGCGGCGCGGACCGCCGGAAGGCGCCCGGCGCCCCGCCGCTTCGAATTCCTTCAGGATATCGCCGAACGATGCGTCCGCCGCCTCTTCAGGTGGCTCCCGAGAATCATTTTGCATAGTTCAAGAAAACCATTCGGTGCTGAGGTAGCGTTCGCCCGTGTCGGGAAGAATCGCGAGCAGGCGCTTTCCCCGGCCGAGTTCCTGCGCCACGATGCAACTGGCATGAAGAATGGCCCCCGATGAAATGCCGCAAAGGATGCCTTCCTGCTCGGCCAGATGGTGGGCGGCAGCGGTGGCATCCTCGTAAGTTATCGTTAAAACCCGATCAATAATATTTCGATTCAAAATCTCGGGAACAAAGCCGGCACCGATGCCTTGGATTTTGTGCCAGCCGGGCTTTCCACCCGACAGCACGGGGGAGTCCATCGGCTCAACGACAAAAAGCTTCATGTTTTCGATCTTTTGTTTAATGGCTTCACCTGTGCCCGTAGCTGTACCTCCGGTTCCGACTCCGACAACCAGCGCGTCGAGTCTGCCGCCGACGACATGAAGGATCTCGCGAGCGGTCGTTTCCCGATGGATTTGCGGATTCGCAGGATTTCGGAACTGTTGCGGCATAAAGTAGTCGGGATGTTCTCGAAGTATTTCTTCGGCCTTGTTGATCGCGCCCTGCATGAAATCCAGCCGATGAGTCAGAATGACGCGCGCGCCATAAGCCCGCAGGAGGGCAACTCGTTCGATGTTGACGTCATCGGGCATAGTTAAAATGACCTTGTAGCCTTTAGCGGCGCACACCATCGCCAAGCCGATTCCGGTGTTCCCGCTGGTCGCTTCGACGATGGTGCCTCCAGGCTTCAGGCGCCCTTCTCGCTCCGCCGCCTCGATCATGCTGAAACCAATGCGGTCCTTCACGCTTCCACCCGGATTGAAAGATTCCAGTTTCACGAGCATTTCTGCCCAGTGATCTTTTGGGATTCGTCTCAACCGTACGATCGGTGTGTCGCCGATGACGTCACAGATGCTGTCGTAAATTCTGTCGTGCATAGTCGGTTTCTTCGGCAAGGCAGATTATCACAATAGGCTGAAAACAAGTCGATGCTGAACTTTTACATCAATCGCGCGGGAAGGAATCTTTCAAAAAAGCGCCGGTCACGTCTCGAAACAGCGAAGGACGAACTGCGGGACTTGTATCACGGCGAACGCCGGGCGGCCTGACCAATGCCGATCTGAGGCTGATCACGAAGCGCGGGACGGGTTGGGTGTCCGTCCCGCACCACAGGTTAGACTTGGAGGTGAGGGGTATTGGATATGTACAAACAAGCTTCGGGACCGATGAGCGAAAGAGGTCGAAAGCACTCATACTCCTCGATCCCGAAGAGACTTTCAGTTTCCCACCGAAAGATGCGGTTGTGAAAGCAAAAAAATGTAAAACCAGCGTGATTGCATTGACATCGCGGTAGCGGCAGTCTATGGGAACTGTCAAAAAATCGACAACAGCTTTAGCTGGTGAGAACGAACAAGAGCCACGTGGCTACAGGCGCAGTGAGCACCATGGCGAAGCCCCAGAGGACCATGCCACTATACAGCCGCTCGTAATCGCTTTCCGGACAATTGCCAAGTACCACAGCTCCAAGATTCGAGAACGGTGTGGAGTCCACGACTGTGGCCGAAATCGCAATTGCTATAACGAACCCCGCGACTCCTACAGATCCTGTTCTGAGCAATGGCACAGATAAAGGAATAAGAGCGCCGAGAATGCCTGCGCTCGAGGCGAAGGCGGAGGTCAAAGCCGCCGTCGCACAAACGAGCAACGCTCCAAATAATGGAGTGCGGAGACCGGCGACGCTATTGCCGACCATGGTGATCGTGCCCGTTCTCTGGAGCAACGCCATATAGGTGACAATGCCGCAGATCAACAACACGGTGCTCCAGCTCACTTTGTTCAATGCGCCTTTGCTCGTCGATGGAAACAGCAAGTGCAGCAGCACTCCGCAGGCGATGGCAAGCATTCCAAGATCGAACCGGAAGACAAGCGCGCCTACGGCAACGACAACGATGCCGGTTAGGGTAACGACGCGGACGATGTTCACCCCGCTTTGGGGCGCCGACTGAAAACCGGCGGGCATAGCACTGCTGACTCTCCCAATTGGCATCGAACGTGGACCAGATTTGGTGAAGGAGCCGACCATGCTTTCTTCTTCTGCCGATACACCAACAACGACAGGAGTGCGCACCCGTTGACGCCGTCTCAGCTCGAGGCCCCCGAAAAGCAGATAGATCGCGACTCCAAGAATGATGTTGTAGGCAAAGTTGGCCGCGAAGAGTGCGAGAGGATACGTCGGCAGCCCGTTTCGCTGGACTGTCCCATTGACGATGACGCCCAGCGCATTCACGGGTGAGAAGTTGCCGGCGCATGAGCCGTGCAGCACCATGAGTCCCATCAGCCGCAGATTGATGTCGTATTTTTTTGCCAGGGGCAGTGCAATTGGAGCCAACATCGCAACTGCGGCCGGTCCCAATGCCCCGGCTGTCGTTGGAATTGCCGCCACGAAGAACATGACCCACGGGATCAGCGCCGTGCGGTCGCCCACGAGCCGAGCGAGCGAGTTTACCAACCATTCGATTGTTCCATTCACCGAGGCTATTCCGAAAAGATAGGTGACTCCGAACAGCAGAACGAAGAGGTCGGGCGGAAATCCGGACAAAATTGTCTTGGCATCTTCTCCGGCAACGATTTCCCCAACTGCGAACGTTGCTACCAGAGCGAGGGCGCCGAGGTTTACCGGACGCAGCGTGCCGAGCGCAAAGATCACGAGCAAGGTAAAGATCGCTATAAGATGGACCGACATACTGCTCCGCGCGCAAATTGTGGCATAACGCCGTGCACTATCACCACACCTCAATGGCCGTGGCCCACAACCTCACGCAACGGTGGTGAGAGGCATGTTAATATCTATTATTCACGTCTTTGCCGAATGCGAACGTTTCACCAGTCTGTCCGAGTCGTCACGTATAACATTCACAAATGCCGGGGGCTCGACCGCCGTGTACGGCCGGGCCGCATCGTCGATATTCTCGGTGAGATCGATGCCGATATCCTTGCGCTTCAGGAGGTCCGGAGCGTCGAAGGACCGAGCCGCGAGGCCGATCAAGCTCGATTTATTGCGGAAGAATTGGGATTAGATTTCGCATTCGGCGAAACCCGGCATCTGAACAGCGAACGCTACGGTAATGCCATACTCACGCGTTTTCCGATCCACATCCGCCGGAACTATGACATTACGGCGATGGGCCACGCGCCAAGAGCATGTTTACGGACGGACATCCAGGTCGACGCGGCGACCCTGCATGTATTCAATGTTCACTTGGGCACTGCATTCTTAGAACATCGCGCCCAAGCCCGCCGGCTATTCGATGAACACATCGTGAACCACGAAGAACTGAGCGGCGCACGCATTGTCTTGGGTGATTTCAACGAATGGCTGCGCGGCTCAGTATCCAGAACGCTGCGCTCACATCTGAAGTGGGCGGATATCCGTCACCATCTGCAACGATCGAGAACGTATCCAGGCGTGTTGCCGCTTTTGCATCTCGACCACATTTACTTTGACCCTGTCCTCACGCTGGAGCGGCTGCAATTGCACAGAAAACGTAAAGCGGTCATCGCCTCCGACCACTTGCCCTTGGTCGCCGACTTCCGAATCGAAGCAGACTGAACATCCACGGCAGAGAGCATTCCCCTCCTCGCAGAGGAGGGCGCGGAGCGCGAGCCCGGCAGGGCGAAGCCTCAAGAGAAGCTGCGCCATTAAAAATGTCGCGAAGCCACCGAAGCGGCGCAGACGGGCGCGAAGCGCGAGCGCGATAGCGCGAAGCCGTAATAGTGGTCAGCTCGGCCCAAACGTGCCGCCGGTCTGACCACCCCGGCCGCTCCCTTAAAGGAGGCTTCGCGGATATCTTCTTGAGGTCGCGTACACCCCAGCTCTGCGAGGAGGGGAATATACGCTGACGGATAAAAACAACGCGTTTCGAGTCATACCTCCAACTAGAACCAATCATTTATAATCAGCACATTTAGGAGACTAAATTGAAGACCATAATCGCTTCCTCAATTGCCGTCCTCGTCCTGGTGTGTGCTCCTCTTGAAGCACAATGGGTGAAAGTGCCTCCGGCCAAGCTCCCGCAGACGTCTGATGGCAAGCCGGACCTTTCCGCACCTCCACCCCGGTTGCCGAACGGCAAACCGGACCTGTCGGGAATTTGGAGACCCGAAAACACATATGACGGCAAGCCCGCGAACTTTGCGGCGAACCTGCAGGTCGATAACATCCCGTACCAGCCTTGGGCCCAAACGCTGCTCGAAGAACGAAAGACCGGCATCCATGAGAACGAAGATTCATCGGCACTGTGCCTGCCCCAGGGCGTGCCTCGCATGGACGCAGCTCCGGGACAATGGAAGGTCGTTCAGACGAGTCCCGATTTCATTGTCATACTGTATGAAGCTTTCGGCATCCTTTGGCGTCAGATTTTTCTCGATGGACGGGAAGTCGCGGAAGATGCTCCTCCAAGCTGGCTGGGATATTCGACGGGCAAGTGGGACGGCGACACGCTCGTTGTGGACACGAAAGGTTTCAATGGAAAGTTCTGGCTGGATCAACAGGGCAAGCCGATAACCGACGCGCTGCACGTCATCGAGCGGTTCCGCCGGAAAGATTTCGGCCACATGGATGTTGAAATCACGATCGACGACCCGAAGGCGTACACAAAGCCGTGGACCTTTATGGAGCACGTGCGTTTGTTGACCGACACGGAACTCATGGAAGCTATCTGCAACGAAAACAATCTTGACCTGGAGCATATCCCAGGCGGCAAGTTGCGGTAGAGTACACCACAGCACTTTTCGGAGGCGATATTATGAGAGACATCGTTAAAGACTATCTGGACGGCCTCATTCCGCGCCGGGCCTTCATGAAACGGATGTCGCAAGCGGGGTTCGGAGTTGCCGCGGCCGCATCCGCACTGAAGTCTCTGGAGCCTTTAGCACGTGCGCAGTCAGGTCGCGGCGCACGTGGCCAGGCTCAAACGTCTGCGGACTCTTCGGCGGGAAGTCTGACAAAGCCCTTCGAGGGAACCGGGGGAGAACTGCTCGCCGAACAACTCCGAGCTGCCGGCGTGAAGTTCCTGTTCCTTGGAAATGGGTCTGGGCTTGGATCGCTGTGTGACGCGCTACTAGACCGGCCCGACATGCAGATCATCCTTGCCATCCACGAGGACCATTGTGTCTCCATCGCCGACGGTTACTCTAAGGCTTCCGGAAAGCCCGGCTTTGTGATGTTCAGCCGCGTGGGGACACCCCACGCCACCGCAAACATGTACAACGCGATGAAGGATCGGAGTTCGCTCATCATTACTTCAGATCACGCTGAAAGTGACAGAGAGGGACGAGATGGACTGGAAGACATCGACGACTGGTTGGAAACAGTCGAACAGTTCACGAAATTCCGCTGGGTCGTTCGCGAACCCGAGAGAATCCCGGAATGGACCATGAAAGCTTTCAAACTGGCCACCACGATGCCGGGCGGTCCGACCTATCTGCGCTTCCCGCGCGACATCCTTTATAAGAAGAAGGTGCGGGCGGGGATCTACCCGTCCGGTACATTCAACATCCCGATGAGTCTGCGGCCCAGTCCTCGCGAGGTTGAGCAGGCTGCCCGGATACTGGTCGAAGCCAAAAGCCCGCTTCTTAACGTGGGGTACGAGGTGACGGCGTCCGGAGCTGTGGCCTCCGTCGTTCAACTGGCGGAACTGCTGGCGATTCCGGTGACGCAATCCACAAGTTGGGGTGCCGATTTCCCAACGACCCATCCGCTTTTCTTGAGATCCAGCGCCTGGCGTTACCCGGAAACGATCGATGCTTATTTGAACATCGGCGGGACGATGGACGGCTCCGCGTCCGACGGCGGCGGCCGGCTCCGCGGCGCGAAAATCATACACGCGTGCGTCGACGCGGGACACCTGGGGACGGCCTATCCGGTTCATGTGGCCCTTGCTGCCAACATCAAGGAGACCGCCACGGCATTGGTGGACGCGATCAAAAGCATGGCGACCAGCCAACGTTTGACACAAATCCGTGAATCCCGACTGGCTGCGGCGGAGGACTTTACCAAACGAATGCGCGAGTCGGCCGAATCGATCGCGCGCCGGCAATTCGATCGCGTGCCTTTAACGTGGGAGTGCCTTTCGTTCGAAATCAATGCGGCGTTGGATCGCGATGCTTACATCGTCGAAGAATTCGGTACGGAAGGTCCGAAGTCGCTCCAGTGGTTCCCGTTCGCAGAAGGCGAAAAGACGAAGATCGGCAGGACCACGGGATATTCGTTGGGATGGGGGGTCGGGGCCTCGATCGGTGTCAAGCTCGCCAAGCCCGATAACCAGGTGGTCTGTCTGCAAGGCGACGGGGGCTTTCTTTTCGGGCAGAGTGAGGCGCTCTGGACGATGTCTCGCTACGATGTTCCCATCATCGTGGTGATCTTCAACAACCGCTGCTACAACGAGACTCGCGCCCGAATGTATGCTCAGGGAGGACGCCAGTCCGAACTAAGAAAGGACATGCTGTCATACCTTGGCGATCCGAATGTCGATTTCGTCAGCATTGCCGGCGCGTACAACATCAAGGGCGAACAGGTGCAAAGCCGCGAGCAAATCAAAGCCGCCATGCAGCGCGCTGTGAAGGCGACCCGCGACGGACGTCCTTACCTGATCGAGGCGCTCGTTGAAAGAGGACAGTCCGGCGCCGAGGCCTGGTACCCTGCTTATTCTGTGGCGAAGACGCGAACCAGACGTGTGTGAAGTGCCCCGGTTGTTCCGCTGAAATGACTTCCATGACAGTCGAGGCGCATTTAACTGCGCCCTTAACAATCGAAGTGTGCATTCCATGTCAGGCGTTCTGGTTTGACAAGTACGAAGATCTGAAGATCTCTGCGGGTTCCACGCTGAAGTTGATTCGGTTAATCGGTGAAAACTCTTCAACGGCCAGAATACCGCCGGCGGAAATCCTTCGCTGTCCTCGGTGTGCCTCGCGCCTCCTGTTGACGCACGATCTGCAACGGAACACAAAGTTCAGCTACTCGAGATGCGGTAACGAGCATGGCCGCTTTATTGGATTTTTGGACTTCCTTCGCGAAAAGAATTTCATTCGCGCACTATCGCCAAAGGAAATCAACCAATTGCGGCAGAAAATCCAGACCATGAATTGCTCCAACTGCGGCGCGTCGATCAACCTGGAAACGGATTCGATTTGCGCGCACTGCGGCTCGGCCATTTCGATACTGGACATGGAGCAGCCGCAAAAGATGCTGAACGAACTCAAGCAGGCCGCAGAGCCTCGGCCGATCGATCCGACACTACCTTTGGAGCTGGAGCGAGTGAAGCGCGAAACAGAACACTGGTTCGGCCCGACGGAGCCGAAGCCGGACTGGTTGAGACAAATCCGCACGTTAACCGACCTGCTGTTTGGGGATAGGCGGAGGGACAGCCCCGAATAAGGTCTGAAGTTCAGGGACCGCACCGGCGGCAGTCCAGGCGGGCATCCCTTGCCGCCATACGAGTTTAAGCCAAATGGGCTAAGCCAAACGGGGGAGTTACATTAAGAACCTCCCATAGTAGTTTTTGTGCCCTCGACGTTCAAAGCCATTCGTAGTTGAGAGGATGTCTTTATGTCCAGAACCTTGAAGGACTGGCTAGAGACTGAAGTGCAGCCGTTTCGGGGCAAGTCGATCAGTTGGATTTCACAGTACCACTTCTTTCGGGATCCGATCCGTCCGGCGTATTCGGACCTGAGCTACTTTTTCTCTCCCGCGGATGGAATCATCCTCTATCAGCAGACGGTGGGTCCGGATGACTGCATCGTGCGGATCAAAGGCAGAGCCTACTCGTTGCGCGATGCCTTGCGGGATCCCGATTACAGCGCGCCTAGCCTGGTCATCGGAATCTTCATGACGTTCTTTGATGTTCATGTCAACCGGGTGCCGTACCCCGGAAAGCTTTCATTTAAGGAGTTGGATAGCATCGACACCTACAACTATCCGATGCTAGACGTAGAGAAAAGCATCTTGCAGGACCTGCGCGTTCCGACCGATTCGATGGAATATCTGCATCACAACCAACGCGTGGTGAATCGGATTCATTCTGCGGTGTTGGGCCAATGCTATTACGTGCTGCAGATTGCGGATTATGACGTGGACTGCATCACGCCCTTCAATATGAAACAGAACCAGCCGGTCGGCCAGGGACAGCGTTTTTCCACGGTACGTTACGGATCGCAAGTGGATTTGATCGTTCCGCTGTCCCCCGCTTTGACTTCGTTACTGTTCAGACCATAAGCGACCACATTGAGGCCGGCGTTGATCCCCTCATCCGGCTGACCGAAACAACGAAACTTAAAAGGAGCCACCGCTCATGAAAACCCGCAACACAGCGTCGCGGCGAGCGTTTGTAGAGGACAACAGCCGGGTGAGTCAATCGAACCAGAGTTTGCTTGTGACGCCTCCGGCGGTCGTGACCAATCGAACATCCACGAAACACCAGAGCCGCGAGCTTCGCCTGATGGAGCCGCCAGCGTCCCCGTGGCTGAACCCGACTCAATTAGAGCGGCCCGCCTTTCTGCTGAACTTCCCATTCTCTTATGCGACGGCGGCAGCCAACAATCCCTGGATGCAGGACCTGCCTCCGGACCGGCGGCAGCCGGATTTCAAGCGGGC
>Ga0209376_1001590_pt1 | contig 22665 bp, 19 predicted proteins | sample GraSoiAngelo_134_FD_185891 | JGI IMG/M metagenome (GOLD analysis project Ga0209376, IMG submission 185891) | Grasslands soil microbial communities from the Angelo Coastal Reserve, California, USA - 14_0929_05_30cm (SPAdes) (version 2) | ecosystem: Environmental > Terrestrial > Soil > Grasslands ... | reverse complement strand
AGAGGCCTCTTTTCGCCCGCAGTTTCAATGAAAATGGATTTGTCCCTTTTCGCGCGAAAATTTCTCTGCCAACCTCGCGCAGATGTTCGCGAAAATTTATTCCGCCGCGGTTTTCGGCGTTGATGCCTACGAAGTCGAGATCGAGGTCAACTCGGCGGGCGGATTGCCTGCGATCGTCGTCGTTGGCTTGCCCGACGCCGCGGTCAAGGAAAGCAAAGACCGCGTCACCACCGCGATTTCCAATAGCGGGTACTATTGGCCGCGAGGACGCACGACGGTGAACCTCGCGCCAGCGGACATCAAAAAAGAAGGACCCAGTTTCGATCTGCCGATCGCGCTGGGTATGATCGCGTGCAGTCTGGAAACAGACACCGCGGAATTTTCTCATTACAGTTTTGTCGGCGAATTGGCGCTCGACGGCGCGGTGCGCGCAGTGAAAGGCGTGTTGCCGGTTGCGATTGAAGCGCGGAAACGCGGGAAAAAAGCGCTCTTTGTTCCGGCAGCAAATGCGCAGGAGGCCGCAATGGTGAAGGGAATCGCCGTTTATGGCGTGCGCAATTTGCGCGAAACATTTTCGTTCCTGTGCGGCGAATGCACTCTTCAGCCAACCCGCGGTGATCTCGAGAAATTTTTCGCGACCCATCAAAGCTACGAGGTCGATTTCGCGGACGTGAAAGGTCAGGCGCACGTGAAGCGCGCGATGGAAGTGGCCGTTGCCGGCGGACACAACATTCTCATGGTCGGACCGCCGGGCTCTGGCAAATCGATGTTGTCAAAGCGCATTGCCACCGTCATTCCACCGATGTCGCTGGAGGAAGCGATTGAGACGACGAAGATCCACAGCATCGCGGGATTGCTTACGCCGGAACAATCATTCGTGCCGACGCGCCCGTTCCGCTCGCCCCATCACACTATTAGCGATATCGGTTTACTCGGCGGCGGCGCTATTCCAAATCCCGGTGAAGTCAGTCTGGCGCACAACGGCGTGCTTTTTCTCGATGAGCTGCCGGAATTTCATCGTTCCACGTTGGAAGTGATGCGTCAGCCCCTGGAGGATGGACGCGTCACCGTTTCGCGAGCAGCCGGCAGCGTGACCTTCCCGAGCGAATTCATGTTGGTCGCGGCGATGAATCCTTGCCCGTGCGGTTACTTCGGCGATTTGAAACGCGAATGCCGCTGCGGTCCGAGTCAGGTACAACGTTATCGGCAGCGTATTTCCGGACCGTTGCTCGATCGAATCGACCTCCACATTGAGGTGCCCTCGATTGAGTATCGGGATATGGCAAGCGAACGGTCAGAGGAACCCTCCAGCGCAATTCGCGAACGGGTTTCCGCAGCGCGGAAGAGGCAGCAAGCGCGATTCGCTAACGATTCCAAGACAAACTGCAACGCGCGCATGGGAACGAAGCATCTGAAACAGTGGTGCAAATTGGATTCCGACTCGCAAGAGCTGATCCGGGTGGCCATGACGGAATTAAACCTTAGCGCCCGGGCCTACGATCGGATTCTCAAAGTTGCCCGCACCATCGCCGACCTCGCCTCCACCGAGGCTGTCACCGCGGAACACGTGAGCGAGGCAATCCAGTACCGCACTTTCGATCGGACGCTTTGGGTTTGAGTGACGTGATGGCTGCCCGATTCCTTGTGATCTCATTTCAACGCAGCGGTTTGAACTGGCTACGTTACTGCACAGAATATTTCACCGGCGTGCGCACACCTGGGCGCAAACAAATAATCGCGGAAGGCTCCGTTTTTTTCGATCGCGCTCATGATGTGCAGCGAAAGCCGGGACGGAGCGATTATACAGGGTTGTATGACGCGAGCGGGGCCGAGATCTACGAACGCGTAGCGCTATTGCTGCGCAATCCATACGACTGCTTCACCTCGCACTACCTCGGGCGCGCAGGGATTACCTTTAGGAAGGGCCTGGAACGATTCGAGGCCTACGCCGTCAACATCATCAAGTTTGACGCCTTGAAAGAGGCGAGGAAACGCGTGTTCTTTTTCGAAGATTTCATAAACAATGAGGAGGGCACATTGGGCTTTCTTCGGTTCTTTGACATTGATCCGAGCGCGCGACTTTACAATTTTTCCGAAATGATAGAAGCGTCCCATGCCTGGTATCGTGGCCATCACGGACTCTTCGTTGACCGTGAACGTCCGGAGTTGAAAACGAAAGAACGTACTGCGATTGCGCGCATGTTGAAGCGGCAGCTCGGCCAGAAGGTCGAGCACTATTTGGGCCGCTATTTGTTCGAAGATCCTTTCCCATCACCGCCGAATACGTGAGCGAAGCAATTCAGCACCGCAGTTTCGATCGCACACTGTGGGTCTGAATTTTCCCGCGCCTCGGCTAAGAGGCATTTGCAAAGAAAGGGTGCGCTGAAATTGTGAAGGATGGTGACGGCAGCGGCCAGGGCCAAATATCCGAAACCGATCTGTTATTCGCCGCTTTTAAAATATGTGTTCATCCATATTCCCAAGTGTGCCGGAAGCAGTATTCACCGCGCCTTAGGCGTCTTGCACGCGCAACGTTCATTGCCGGTCGGGAAACCCAAATATCATAAGCATGCCAAAGCGGCGACGGTGCGTGAAGTCCTCGGGCCGGCCTGGAATGAATGCTTTAAGTTCGCTTTCATTCGCAATCCCTGGGACCTGATGGTTTCCTCCTACCATTGGTGGTTAACCTATGCAGAAATATTTCCGGCGTTGCATAAAGACGTCGCTCGGATTCGAGAAATGGGCTCTTTTTCTGTCTTCAATCGCTCAGAATTCGGTGGTTCCATGCTCAACGAACACCACGGACGCGATTTGACGGAATGGATTTCAGACGGCAACGAGATCATCGTTGATTTTGTGGGTCGCTACGAAAACCTGGATGAGGATTGGAGCAAAGTATGCTGAGCGCTTCAGATCCGAGCTCTCTCCCTGGGCCGAGAAAACCAGGTTGCCCGTCAGGATTATCGAGTCTTTTATGATGACGAGTCGAGGGAGCTTGTGGCGAATCGCTTTGCCCGCACGATTGAGCTGTTCGGCTACCGGTTCGATGGCTAGAGGTGGGTACCGAAAACGGGATTCGGTTTCGAATAGTAGCCTCCAAATTACAGCCAGGTGCTCCGAAAAGGAATGCGTTCGCGATAATGCTTCTACCGCGGGTCAGTCTCATCATCACATCCTATAACCAGCAGGGGTATCTCAGCGAAGCTATCGAAAGCGCCATTGATCAAACGGTGGCTGCTTTCGAAATCATTGTCGCCGACGATCATTCGACAATGGACGGTTCAATCGAAGCCATTCGTGAATATGAGGCACAGTATCCCGGATTAGTTCGCGGTCTTTTTCAGGAGAAAAATGTTGGTATTCCGAAAAACCGAAATAGCGCGTTGCAGATGGTTAAAGGGGATTATGTCGCAATCTTGGACGGCGACGACCGTCTCTTGCCGAGATTTATCGAGCAGCATGCCGCCGCTCTGACTGCGAGCCCGCAAGCGCACGTCAGTTACAGCAATCGTTACGACGTTAATCAACTTGGCGAGCGGCGCCCGCACGATCGCAATCTGCAACCCTCAGGCGATGTTCTCGCCTACATCGCGCGCGGTCGCAAAGGTATTCTGCGCTCAATGGTGGCAAAGTACGACTTGGTGAAAGCGGCCGGATTTCTCGATGAGAATCACTATCACTACGATGGTTTTATCCTGACTTTGCGTCTGGCGAAATTGACTCCGTTCGTTTATCTGCCCGATCCGCTGATGGAAAAACGTGACCACGCCGGAGGCACTTCCAGAGGAATTTCTTTTTCGGAAAAAGAGCGGTGTTTTCAGGACGTGCTCGCGGAGGTCATGCGCGTCACCAAAGAGTTGCCGGAAAAAGAGAAGCGGGCCATCAGCAAGAACTGGCTGGCAAAAATTTCGCGACTCTACCTCGAATCGAAGGTAGAAGACGGTGATTGGTCGGGGGCATGGATGGAAATAGCGCGTCGAGTAGTGAGCGATCCGCGTCGGATAAAGGAGAGTTTGAAAATGGTACGCGACATACTATCTCGGGCGGGACGTACGTGATTCTGCATCATTCAATCTACTTCTTGGATGGTCTTCGCTCTTGAAAGTCCGTTTCCGTTTTCGGCAGCAAAAGGGATCGCGCAGGCATAACTAGAGATCTTTCCCTGCCTTCGCGTAGAGCTACGGCGCGATAGGCGACTTCGCTGCGCTCCGCTGAGGATGACAACAAAATTAGGTCGCGGGGCGGCCGATCCGCCCCGCGCTTTCGACTAGTTCCAGCCTTCGTCCGAACTCAGCCATGACTTCGGCACCGTCAGGAACGCTCGCCTCTCAGAGGTAGATGGGTTTGATACTTCGTTCAGGCTATTTCCCCGACTGTTTGTGCCGCCGAAGGAATTGAGGTCAGTTAGCTGATATTGCGTCCCTTAGGCGAAGACTAACGCCGCGCCGCCGAGCGCGACCAAGATGATGAGCAAGAGAATCCATCCTCTGTATCCGTCGTTTACGGCAGAGTGAGCCGAATACGGGCCGCGGTCTCTGCCCGAAGGCATCGCCACAGAAGGGGAATGGGAGTTAAGGGTCTGTTTTTGTGTTGTCATGATATTTCCTCAGTTAATGAACGTTTACTGAGGATCTTTTTAGTAGCTGATTCCGGATTCAGAAAGAGCCAGTTCGCGCGTTTGACCTAGACCACTGCTGCCGCCAAAGGCGGCAGGACGTTGAAAGGCTAAAACGTTAAATCGTTAAAACGTTGAAGAGTTGAATCGGTGAACCGTTGTATCGTCCTGCTCGATAACATTGACGACTTCTAAATTGTAGGGCAACCGCGCCGGTTGCGGTTTCTCAGTTTGTTAGGCGACGCGCCTGCCCTACAACCCGAGATAGATAGCTTTCACGAAAGGCAGACGACAAAACGGCCGCGGCTTCAGCTACTACCTTTTTTCCTTCGCAGCTTCGGTCGAGGAGCGAGAGGCCCTTAGTTTAAGTGCGGAAGCGAACTTAATCAGGCCTTCGCGAATTTGTGCGCGAGACCAGGCTGCGAACCCGAAGGTAAGCGCAGGGTCCAGTTCCGCTTTCATGAAGCATGAGGACAGCGGCGACGGCCTGATACCGATTTCCACGCAAACCTGCGTGATGAACGGTAGATCTGTTTTCCGCCGTAACCAGGCAACGAAATGTAAGCCAGCTTCCGGAACTTCGAGAATGAAGTAATCGCTTAGCAGCTTATTGAATTGTTCGATGAAGAAGTCTCTTCGATCGGAATAGAGTTTCCGCATTCGCTTGATGTGGCTCAGGAAATATCCCTCGGTTAGGAATCGAGCCAGCGTCGCTTGATCTATTGCCGGCGAATGCTGATCGGTGACCGCCCGGATCTTGATTATTGGCTCTACCAATTGCTCTGGCGCCAAGATATAACCCAAGCGTAAGGATGGATAGAGGATCTTGCTCATTGTCCCGGCGTAAATGACGCGACCGGAGTTATCGAGTCCTTGCAAGCAGGGGAGCGGAGGACCGGTGAAGCGAAACTCCGAGTTATGATCGTCCTCAAAAATATAGGCGTCACGCTCACGCGCAAAATCAATCAGCGCCGTCCTGCGCGCGAGACTCATCGTCATGCCGAGCGGGAATTGATGAGAAGGGGTCACGTAAATAATCTTTGGCGCTGCCTGTTTCGACGGCCGTGCGATCACAATTCCTTCCCGGTCCACTGGTCGCGGAACTACTGTCGCGCCGGCGAAACCAAAAGCGCGGCGGGCCTGATAGAATCCTGGATCTTCGATCCACGCCACCTCACCCCGATTTACCAGCGCCATCGCGCTGATCATCATCGCCTGCTGCGTTCCAGCAGTGATAATGATCTGGTCCGGATGACAGCGCGCGCCTCTGTAATCACACAAATAAGCTGCGATCGCTTTGCGCAGGTCAGGGTCACCGCGGCTCGATGCGTATTGGAGCAAATGAGCGCCCTTATTCGCGAGGACTTGTCCTCGGAGGCGCTCCCAAATTTCTATGGGAAATTCGTCGAGCGCCGCCAACGCTGGAACAAAGGAAACTCCAGGCGGTCCGGCGATTCCAAAATCAAACTGTTTTCCAGCGCGTTTATCCGGGATGTTTCTTACCCGATTGGAAAGGCGGGGTGGACGCTCGATCAGCAGTTGCGTTTTGGGCCGGCGCGGGCTCAGGAAAGTTTCGGGCAGGGAATCGGCAACGAATGTGCCCGATCCGATTCTGGTTCGAAGGTAACCCTCCACATGAAGTTTCTCGAAGGCGAGGTTGACCGTGAGTCTCGAGATTCCCAGATCAGCGGCAAGCGCGCGAGAAGAGGGAAGACGGGAGGAGTTATTGTTAAAACTCCCCGAGGCTAATTCATCGCGAATTTGCCGATAAAGTTGCTGATGCAACGGTTCAGCCGAGTTCCGGACCAGCCGAATCATTTCGAAGGCAATGATTGAGCGCCGCCGCCGTTTTTTTGCGCGCGCTTTATTTACCAGCGGTTTCAAGGTTTGTTAGTCGACGTTCGAGCCATCTCTTTTGTCTGACAGCGGAGTGCAACTCCGCTGAGCGCACAGATTGGAAAGTCTGTGTTCCGCGCTTCATTTGTAGAAAAACGAGCATCCGATCAACAACTTTATAAAGTGGTCTAGTCCTCCAGGCGCAAGTGGCCTGTTGACACTTTAGCACAGGACGAGAGGTTTTGGCGTTATGCAGGGTCAGATTCCATGCACGGATTATCAGGAAACGAAAGGTTTGCTCTATTTCGCCCGCATGCTGGACAAGATCAGGCTCAATGCTGCCGGCAAACTTGCGCCCGGATATTTTTGCGGAGTGGAAGATCCGACTTTCTTCGATGCGCGCTGCACCAGGTTTTTGGGAGTCAATTACGATGAGCTGGCCAAGCGAACGCTTGAGGGCAGCTCGGACGAGGAAATTCTGGAGTGGTGTTTCGCCAACGGCAGAAGGCCGAGCGAGGAGGAAATTGCCATCTGGAATGCCTTTCTTGCCAAGCGCGGTTGGCGCGATGAAGCGAGCGCTGACTTAATGGCGGCGAAGAAGCGAGTGGGTCTGGAAAATCGTGACGATATCCGGACGTGGATAGACCTACACGATGCCGAGGAAGGACGGAAGCCGAGAGAACTGAAGGTTGGTGGATGATTGTTGATGTCGGTGGAAATCAGCAGACTGCCAACGCCTGGCGCCCAGTGAACTGCGTTACCTGGGCTGTAGCGCTTACAATTTGGATATTGATAGCGATGCAACCAAGTACCCAGGCGCGATCCGCGGCAGATGACGAGAAGGCGGTGGAGACGCTCGATATCGAATATCAGGCTGCGGTGAAGCAGAACAATGTCGCGACGATGGATCGCATTTTGGCAGACGACTTTGTCTTGGTAACGGGTCTGGGAAAAACTTATACGAAAGCTGATCTGCTGGAGGAAGCGCGGAGCAAGCGCGCGGTTTACGAACATCAAGAGGATAGCGGCCGCAAAGTGCGGGTCTGGGGTGATACTGCAGTTGTTACCGCGCTGTTGTGGGCAAAGGGAACCGAAGATGGCAAAGCGTTCGACTATAAGCTTTGGTTTAGCGACACCTATGTTCGGACTCCGACTGGCTGGCGCTATGTCTTTGCCCAAGCCTCGACCCGTCTGCCTGAGACGCCTTGATTTCGGTGCGCTATTGCTGCTTTCGCTAGCGGGTTCGGCTAGCGCAATTACTTTGCTCGACCCGGCCGCAGTAAGCACGGCGGCTGAATATTCCGTGCGGCATCACGGCGTTTCCTTTCTGGCAATTCAAGATGGGCGAACGCTAGTAGAACAGAACGCGAAAACGCCGCACAAAATTTATAGTGGCACGAAAGCGTTTTGGGATCTGACGGCGCTGGCAGCGGCAGAAGATGGTTTACTCAATCTCGATGAACGCGTCGCCGAGACAATTACGAGTTGGCGAAATGATCCGCGAAAAGCGCAAATGACGATCCGGCAATTACTCGATTTTGATTCCGGACTCGAGCCGCAGTTTTTCCTGCATGAAACGCAATCAGGAGACCGTGATGCTGCCGCCATGCGCGCACGGGCGGTGGCGGAGCCGGGAAGGGCGTTTATTTATGGACCAGCCGCGCTCCAGGTTTTCCATCAAGTGTTGAAGGAAAAATTGCGCGGTGATTCGCCAACTCATTATCTGGAGCGTCGGGTTTTACATCGTCTTGGTCTTCGCTCGCAACGTTACCTGGCCGATCGCGCCGGCAACCCTCTCCTTGCTACTGGTTGGATTCTGAGTCCAAGACAATGGGCGAAAGTCGGTCAGCTTGTTTTGGCGAATGGCGCGCCGGTTGTCTCACGAAATTCGCTCGCGCAATGCTGGCGCGGAACCACGGCCAATCGCGCCTTTTCGCTCGGCTGGTGGAACAATCGCGCTGCTCCGAACGGTCGCGAGTTCGATTTCGAGCAGATGCTGATTCCGAAATGGCAAAACCAGGATTGGCATGATGCCTGTATCTGCCGGGATGCCCCTGACGATCTGGTCGCCTGCATTGGTTCGGAGGGACAACGTCTTTACGTTATTCCGTCGCTCAAACTCATCGTAATGCGACAAGCAAACGGCGGATCATTTTCGGATGCGCACTTTTTGCGGTTGCTCCTCGGCCGGGAGCGCCGGTAGAGCTTCGCGCGTAGCCAGCATGAGGAAACCATCCTCTTTTTGCCAATGATAGCCGAAAGCAAAACCGAGCGGTGTCTCGTTCTGGCCGACGAGCGCGGCGAGATCAGGCTGATAATATTTTTGGAACTCGTCCTTATGCGGAACGTATGGGCCGTAGCAGTTCACTTTCCACCCTTTCGGGAAGGCGCGCAGCGGAATCCCGGAGTCGTCCTGGATGATGACGCGACTGTTTTGGAGAAGGAAATTGCGCACACCGGAGAATCCATCACCGTGCATGAGGAAGGAAGCGGCTTTGAGCAAGCTGAGTCCGGGCCCGCGCGCGGCGCACCAGCGAAGAAACGCGCTGTTGCCACCAGATAAATCGGTTTTGAAGTAGTACAAGGTTTGCGGTTGCTCACCACCGCTGAACGTGATCTTCACACCCGCGGCCGGGCTACTCACATTCGTCACGTCGGCAATGGTGTAACCGAGGCGCGCCAGAAAAACGTAAAGGATCGGCAAAGTTCCGCTGACATTTCCGCGACCCAAATCCGCGCGCATTTCTTTGGTGATGAAATATTGAAATCGCAAAATCGAATTCATGGAATTGCGCAGTGAAACCAAATCGGCTTGCAGCACTTCGGGTGGAACCTGGGTGAGATCGGGGACGTTGCCGATCGGTTCGAGCCCAGCGAGAACGTAATTGCTCGACAGCGGGAAAAAGATGCTGCTGTACAAAAAGTCGGGCCCGCTAAACATGTAGAAAACAGTGTCGTTGCTGCGGTGATACTGGGGCGCATTCGCCTGCATCCACTGGCGAATCGGCCAAATCTGTTGCTGTTCTTTTCTCGTCCACGCCTCGTTCATCGCCTGAGCGTGCTCCTGCCATGTGGGATCATGCGTGAGCGGTTCGAGTGCGCCTGTTACGGGCATGCCCGCCAGAAAATGCGCGGCCTCATCAAGAGTGGCTGCGTTCTGGGCAAATGCGGAAGCGCTTGTCAAAAGCAGCGCTATTAAAACGCGACGTTTCATTTCCAGTTAGACGGCGCTGGTCGCAGTTTTTGGTGAGATAAAATAAATAATTAGCCCAAATGCAGCAGTAATCAGACCGAGCAATGATGGTGTGCGCGTTGATTGTTCCGCGAGCAAGTGCGAAAGCATCCAGACGCTGATGGCGAGAAAGATCACTGGAGTGAGCGGGTATCCCCAAGTGCGATACGGCCTTTCCAGTTCCGGGCGACGCCAGCGCAAAACAAAAACTCCGAGCACCGTGAGCGCGGAACAAAGGGTGAGACTAAACTGCACGTAGTTCACGACCGACTGAAACGTCGCGGTCAAAAGCATCAAGTTGACGATGACAAACTGGGTCAGGATCGCGTTGGCCGGAATTCCGCTGGCGGTTCGCCGTGACAATCGCTTCAACATGCCGAGATCTTCGCCCATCACCGCGGTTACGCGTGGACCGATCCACATCATAGCGCTGACGGTCGAAATTAATCCGAGACAAATAAATGCGGCCATTACTTTGCCACCGGTCGGACCGAAAATGTGCGTGCTGGCGATGAGCGCGACCTGTTGTTTGCCGATCATCTCGGCAGTGGGCGTCGTTCGGAGAAACACCGCATTCACGCAAACGTAGAGCACGATTACGATGAATGTTCCGAGTGCGAGCGAAAGCGGAACGTTCCGGCGCGGATTACGAATTTCGCCGGTGATGTAAGTGGAGGCGTTCCAGCCTGAGTAGGCGTACATCACCCAGTAAAGACTGATCGCGAAGGGAGCACTCGCGATTAGCGCGCGATCGCCTTTGACCGGCAAGAATGAAATCGGCTGCGATTTGTTAATGTAAAATCCCGCACCGATGAGGACAGCGATAAGTAGGACTTTCAAAACGGTAGACCCGATTTGAAAGGCGCTGCCGAGTCGCAAATCGCAAAGTAAAACGAAAGTCACGATCCAGACCGTGACCATTGCCGCGACTAACGGATTTATCGCAGGAAAAATCTCAGCGAGATAAGTGCCGAATGGCATCGCGGCGATCGCGACGGGCGCGGAGAAGCCAACCGTGGCCGAGATCCAGCCCGCGAGAAAGCCGAGCGACGGATGATAAATCTCGCGCAGAAAATGATATTCCCCGCCGGAGCGCGGCAGCGCGGCCGCCAGTTCAGCGTAAGAAAGCGCGCCGCACATCGCGCAAATTCCCCCCACGGTCCAGACCGCAATAATTGCGAAACCACTGGGCAAATCACCAACCTGAAATCCGAGGCTGGTGAAAATGCCTGTGCCGATCATGTTCGCAATCACGATGCAGGTAGCGGTGAGCAGTGAAATGCGATGCGAATTGGAAGACGCGGACATTGACAGAAGAATTACAAAAACCTGCCGTTGATTACTTCTTTCGTGTCGGAGAAATTAACGGGATCACTTCGCGTTTGTTGCGCCGATAGATGCGAAAATCAGCCACGTCGGTAGTAATCACGTTAAGTTTCGGGTGCAATTCGCTTAGGCGAACGAGACACAGATCGGCCAAATCAGGGGTTCTATCTTTGTACCGCCGCGCCAGCGCATGTAACTGCGGCAAATTCTCGTTAACATTGAAAGACGAAACGATCAAACCATCGTCGATCATTTGCAGGGCAAGGGCAGTGTCGCGCAGATGGAATGCCGTTTCGGCGAGAACCGCTTCGCAGGTGAGAAGGGGTTCCGAAATCTGTTCCGCCACCGCCAAGGCCCAGTCGTGATACAAGTCGCGCGAGTTGGCAAACGCGACCAGAAAACCTGTATCGGCGATCCCAGTCATTTCGAGGCAAAGCCTTTTCGTGACGAGAGATCAGCCGGACCGCGAACCGCTCCTGCAAGCCGCATGAATTTCTTGGACTTGTTGTCACCGCGTCGAGCACGTGAGAGGTGTTCACGGATAAACTGACCCTGAGACATGCCGCTGCGATTCGCGGCCTGTGCAATCCAATGAGCAAGTTCTTTCGTTGGACGAAAAGTAATTGTCTGACCCATATGGCAGAAATGTAAGCGTATTCTTCGATCTGTCAATTCAAGCCGGGTTTATCAGAGGTATGATTGACACCGCACCCGAAACGCGGTTCACAGTTAACGCGTGGCCAGAATTTTGATTGCCGATGATCAGCCCGATGTGCTGGAGGCGTTGCGCATTTTGCTCAAGGGCGCGGGGCACCAGACCGACGCGGTTACTTCACTTGCGGGAATTTTCAACGCACTGGAGAAAAAAGACTACGCGCTCTTGATGATGGATTTGAATTATACGCGCGACACGACTTCGGGACAGGAAGGTCTCGAAGTCATTCCGAAGCTTCAGGAAATCGACAGCACTCTTCCCATCGTGGTGATGACAGCGTGGGCCACAATCGATCTGGCAGTGGAGGCGATGAAACGCGGTGCGCGCGATTTCGTGCCGAAGCCGTGGGACAATGAGCGATTGCTCGCGATCGTGCGCACTCAGATCGAGCTGGCGGGTGCGTTGCGCAAAGGGCGCAAGCTGGAGGCGGCTAATCAACTTCTCCGTGGCGGCGCGCCCAAGTTAATCGCGGAATCGCCCGCGATGCGTCCGGTGTTGGAAATGATTTCGCGGGTGGCGCCGTCGGACGCGAACATTTTGATCACGGGCGAAAATGGGACGGGCAAAGGATTGATCGCGCAAGCGCTGCACGCGCTCTCACCGCGCGCATCGCACAGCATGATCACGGTGAACATGGGCGGATTATCGGAAACGATTTTTGAAAGCGAATTGTTTGGTCACGTCAAGGGGGCCTTCACTGACGCGAAAACCGATCGCGCCGGCAGATTCGAGCTGGCGGACGAGAGCACGCTTTTCATGGATGAGATCGCAAACATCCCCCTCAATTTGCAGGCAAAACTTTTGCGCGTGATCGAGACCGGTGAGTTCGAACGTGTTGGTTCTTCGAAGACTCTGCACGCAAATGTGCGCATCATTTCGGCGACGAACTCGAACCTGCACGATGAAGTCGCGGCCGGAAGGTTTCGGCAGGATCTGCTCTTTCGCCTGAACACAATCGAGATTGGTTTGCCGGCTTTGCGCGATCGGAAAGAGGACATGATGCCGCTGGCAAACAATTTCTTGCGCATGCACGCCAAACGTTACCGGAAAGAACTTGGCGGCTTTGATGAAACCGCGCGCGAACGTTTAATGGCGCATCCGTTCCCGGGAAATGTGCGCGAATTGGATCACGTGATCGAACGCGCCGTGTTGATGTCGACCGGCTCGCAAATTAAGGCGCGCGATCTCGGACTTTCCACTGGAGGCGGCGATGCGCGTGGATTGGAAGAGATGAGTCTGGAGGAAGTCGAAGCGTACCTAATTAAGAAGGCGCTGGCCCGCGCCGGCGGAAATGCCAGGCAGGCGGCGGAAGCGCTGGGATTGAGTCGTAGCGCATTTTATCGGCGGTTGCAGCAATATGGTCTGTAGGAATTGCGGATTGCACCGCGCATGAATGCGCGTCGCAAAGCGCGGCGTCGGATTTCGCACGAAGATCGCCTCACCTGGTTGACCATAGGCGCGGTGGCGCCGGCAGCGTTGGTTGCCCTCTGTTTGCTTTGGTTCGGTGACTACAGCGCGAAAGTGCAATGGACGCTCACGCTTGTCATCGGTGGATTCGCATTTGGTTACATCGTAAGCGTGCGAGAGCACGCCATCCGGCCCTGGCAAACAGTTACGAACTTGCTCGCAGCCTTACGCGAAGGCGATTACTCGATCCGGGCCAGAGGTGCGCGCGAGAACGATGCCCTGGGCGAAGCGTTGCTCGAGGTCAACGAACTGGGCGAAACCTTGCGCGTGCAACGTCTGGGCGCTTTCGAGGCCACCGCGCTTTTGCGCACGATCATGGCCGAGATCGATGTTGCTGTCTTCACCTTTGATCCGGAACGCAAGCTACGTCTCGTTAATCGCGCCGGAGAAAATTTATTGAAGAAAACAATGGACAAAGTGCTTGGCCGAACGGCGCGCGAACTTCGCCTGGATGTCTGTCTGGAGGCGAATGAGGACGCGCCGCTCACGCTCGCCTTTCCCGGCGCGACCGGACGCTGGGGCGTGCGGCGCAGCACCTTCCGCGAGCACGGGTTGCCTAATGAGTTACTCGTGCTCACGGATCTGAGCCGCACTCTGCGGGAAGAAGAGCGGATCGCGTGGCAACGATTGGTCCGCGTTCTTGGTCACGAGTTAAACAATTCGCTCGCGCCAATCAAATCGGTTGCTGGAAGCTTGGAAAATTTGTTGCGACGCGATCCGCTGCCGACCGATTGGCACGAAGATGCGCGCAGCGGATTGAACGTAATCGCGACCCGGGCGGACGCGCTTAGTCGTTTCATGGAGGCGTACGCGCGGCTGGCGCGACTGCCGCCGCCGCTAAAGGAACAGATGGATATTGGCGAAGTCGTGAATCGCGCGGCGAATTTGGAAACGCGATTACCGGTGCAAAGGCAGGGTGGCCCGGCGATTTCCATTCATGCCGATGCGGGGCAAGTGGAACAAGCGCTGATTAATTTGCTGCATAACGCCGCCGAAGCGTCGCTCCCAACGCGCGGCGCAGTCGCCATCGGCTGGAAGGAAGTGGAGGAAGGCGTGGAGATTTTTGTGCGCGATGAGGGCGAAGGCATCATGAATCCGACAAATTTATTCGTTCCGTTTTTCACAACCAAACCCGGCGGGTCTGGAATTGGCCTCGCTCTTTCGCGTCAAATTGCGGAAGCACACGGCGGAACGTTGACGCTCGCGAATCGTGTGGGCGCGCCCGGGGCGGAAGCGTTATTGCGGCTGCCGAGGTAATTTGTAGCCGCGGTCGCCAGCCGCGGCCAACGACCGCGGCTGCAGGCGTTCCAGAATCGGGACGGCATTTTCCCACAAGCGAATCCATGCGCGTGCTCTCCTCGTGGGATCGACAACGGTAAGTCGCTAATCATTAGTCACTTATCACTCTCACTGGCTGGCTGGCACGGGCATTGCGTTAGCGTACCGGGACACAATTTATTTTTTGAATCCAAGGACGATGCCAAGCGCATCTCAAGGGAAAGGAAAAAGAGATGAAACCGACGGTTGAACAAAACGATTTGAGCAAGCGAACGGACGCTGCGCGGGAAAACGCGTTCCCGTCCATCGATTGCAACTATCAAACCGTAGCGCTGCCGAGTTATCGGGGCGGCTGCCTGCGGCCTAGATTTTCATCGTTCCGCAATATCAGCGGCGAGTATTTTCGGAATGAAGCGCGCAACGAATTTCGCATCGAAGCGGTCGCGTTCGTCGCGATCATTATTACGGCGGCGATTCCAATTTTGAACAACATGCATGCGCTCGCAGATTTTCTGCGCGCAGTTAGCAATCTTTAAGTTGGAGATGATGCGACAGAAATCGGAGGCGCACGCGGAAGAGACAATTGTGCGACCGGCTGGATTTTCGCCGGTAAGCTCAGGGATGGACATCGCGCGGCCACACATTGCCAAACAGAAACGTCGCCGCCGGATCCTCTTCGCGTCCGGCGGCGCGCTGGCGTTGATCGTAATTACGGTCGCCTTGTCGCATTTGAAACCGGCGGTCCCGAGCGTCGATCGCTCAACGGTATGGATCGATACCGTGAAACGCGGCCCGATGGTGCGCGAAGTGCGTGGTCTCGGTACGCTGGTGCCGGAGGAGATTCGCTGGATTCCGGCAAATACCGAAGGCCGGGTGGAAAAAATTGTTGTTCGTCCTGGGACGCAGGTGAAGGCGGACACGGTAATTTTGGAATTATCGAGTCCGGAGTTGGAGCAAGCTGCGCACGATGCCGAATCGAAATTGAAGGCGGCGGAAGCGGAGTTCACGACGCTTCAGGCGAAGCTGCAACGCGATTTACTCGATCAGGAATCAACCACCGCGCGGGTGCATTCGGAATATCAGCAGGCGCGGATAGAGAGTGATATGAACGAACAGCTGAAGAAAAACGGTTTGGTGGCCGAGCTGCAATACAAGACCGCGCAAGTGAAAGCAGCGGAGCTAGCGAACCGTGACGCGATTGAACAGAAGCGTCTGAATTTTGCGCGCGATTCGATCGAACCGCAATTAGCGTCGAAGCAGGCTGAAGTCGATCAGGTGAAAGCGGCCGCGCAGTTAAAGCTCGATCAGGTAGAAGCGTTGCACGTGAAAGCAGGAATGAACGGTGTCCTGCAACAGTTGCCGGTGGACGTAGGTCAACGGGTAAAGATCGGTGATAATCTGGCGCGGGTGGCGGATCCAACAAAGTTGAAAGCGGAAATTAAAATCGCCGAGACCCAGGCGAAAGATATTCAAATTGGCGAGAAAGCGACCATTGATACCCGCAACGGCGTGGTTACGGGACATGTCACGCGGGTGGATCCTGCGGTCGAACAGGGAACAGTCAAAGTGGATGCGCAGATTGATGGCGAACTGCCGCGTGGGGCGCGCCCGGACCTAACGATTGATGGTACGATCGAGCTGGAGCGTTTGGATGACGTAATTTATGTCGGCCGACCTGCGTTTGGTCAGGAAAATAACACCGTCGGCATTTTCAAACTTGTTTCCGGAAGCAGTGAAGCGGTACGGACGCCGGTCAAACTAGGCCGCAGCTCAGTGAACTCCATCGAGATCGTCGTTGGCCTGCAGCCGGGCGACCAGGTCATTCTCTCCGATACCAGCGCGTGGGACGCCCACGAACGAATCAGATTGAATTGAATCAGCATTCAGAAATCAGCAATCACAAATCAACACCATGAACAACGGATCCAGACCTCTTATTCACTTACACGACGTGACGAAAGTGTTTCTCACTGACGAAGTGGAAACCCATGCGCTCTCCGGCATTCACCTTGATATTCGGGATGGCGAGTACGTCTCCATCGCCGGCCCATCGGGTTGCGGAAAATCGACGTTGCTCTCGATCCTCGGCCTGCTCGATACCCCGAGCGGCGGACGTTATGCGCTGAAAGGGTCGGAAGTCGCCAACCTTTCATTCCCAGAACGCGCTCGTATTCGCAATCGCGAGATCGGTTTCATTTTTCAAAGCTTCAATTTGATCGGCGATCTCACGGTTTACGAAAATGTGGAGCTGCCGCTGACTTATCGCGGGATGAGCGCGGGCGATCGCAAGAGCGCGGTTACGCAGGCACTCGAGCGGGTCGGGATGGGCCATCGGGCCAAACATTTGCCGAGCCAGCTCAGCGGTGGGCAGCAGCAACGTGTCGCGGTCGCGCGTGCGCTCGCCGGGAAACCGGCGATTTTGCTCGCGGATGAGCCGACCGGAAATCTCGATTCGCGCAATGGTGAAGCGGTAATGGATTTGTTAAAAGAATTACACGCCGGCGGTGCGACGATCTGCATGGTAACGCACGACGCGCGTTTCGCGCAGCACGCGGACCGCACGGTGCATCTGTTCGACGGTCGCGTGGTGGAAGACAATCGTATCGCGGCATAGCTGGAGCGCGCCGCCATGTGGAACGATCTTCGTTTCGGCGCGCGAATGCTGGTCAAAACACCAGCATTCACCATCATCGCAGGGTTGGCGCTTGCGCTCGGCATCGGTGCGTCGACGACGACGTTTTCGGTAATTAACGCGCTCCTGCTTAAGCCCTGGCCTTACATGCAGGATCAGAACCGCATCCTCTACGTCAGCGAATATTTTCCCAAAGTCAGTGCCGAACACGACGTCGGCGTTTCTTATCTGGACTACTTGGATTTCAAACAACAGGCGACGACTCTCGAAGGGTTCGGCACGACCAGCACTGCGACGATGATTCTAAGCGATGGCGAAAAGCCGGACCGCTATCTCGGTGCGTACATTACCGCGGACGCCTTTTCGTTTCTTGGAGTTAAGCCTGCGCTCGGTCGGACATTTCGGGCCGACGAAGATCGTAAGGGTGCGGCGCCGGTGGCATTACTCGGTTACGAAATTTGGCAAAATCATTTCGGATCCGATGTCAACATCGTTGGCCGCGTCGCCACCATAAACGGCAAGCGCGTCACCGTTGTCGGGGTGATGCCGAAAGGCTGGCGTTTTCCGGAGGCATGCGATTTGTGGATGCCGCTGCAGATCGAGGAGAAGGAGAATCCGCGCGGCAATTTTAATTTCGCATGCTTCGCGAAAATGAAGAGCGGGGCCTCGATCGAGGAGGTGCGGGCGGAGTTGCAAGCGATTGCCGCCCGCATCGCTGCCGATCACACCCAAACCAATACCGGCGGAAGTGTGCGGGTGAAATTTTTCCGCGAGGAAGCAGTGAAAGACGCCAAACCTTTGACGCTACTGCTGATGGGCGCGGTGCTTTTCGTGCATCTGATCGCATGCGCGAATGTGGCCAATCTGCTCCTCGCCCGCGGAGCTTCACGCGCGCGTGAAATTGGAATTCGTCTCGCCCTCGGCGCCGGCCGCCGCGTGATCGTCCGCCAACTGCTAAGCGAAAGCCTGCTACTCGGGATTGCGGGAAGCGCGCTCGGTTTGCTTCTGGCGATCTGGGGTATCGATCTCGTTATGCGCGCCATTCCGGTAGAGCTGCCGTACTGGATTCGCTTCGATTTCGACTGGCGCGTTTTTACTTTTGCGCTTGCACTCGGCATCAACTCGGCGGGGTTGTTTGGATTATTCCCGGCGCTGCAAGCGTCGCGTCCGCAACTGGTCGATGCGATCAAGGAAGGGGGCCGCAGCGGAATTGGCGGCGGCAAAGGCCAGCGTGTGCGTAACGGTCTGGTCGTCGCCGAAGTAGCCCTTGCATTAGTCTTACTGGTAGGGGCTGGATTGATGCTACGCAGTTTTCTGAAACTTCAAGGGACCGATATCGGCATTGATCCATCGCACACTTTGACCTTCCGAGTTGGTCTGCCGCCTACTCAATTCAAACAGGAAGATGCGGGCAGATTTTTTACCGCATTGATGCCGCAGGTTGCCACCATTCCCGGAGTGGAGTCATCCGCGGCGACCACGTCGCTTCCAGCGTCGGGAAACATTGGAGTGAGTGCACTCATTCTCGAAGGTGAACCTGAACCGCAGCAATTACAGAATGCGCGACTGGCGCACGGCCTTTCCATCACGCCTGGTTATCTTGCCACCTGTCACATTCCTCTCTTGCGCGGGCGCGATTTTACGGTTGCCGATAACAAAGACAGTCAGCGTGTGGTCCTGATCGACGATGCAGCCGCGCACAAATGGTTCCCGAATATCGATCCAATTGGCCATCAACTGGCCCTTCTTGAAAAGCTGGGTGAGGCGCCGAAGTGGGGGACGATTGTCGGGATCGTGCGCAACGTCATTTATGATCGGCTGACGGAGCGGCGCGAATTCCCCTGCGTTTACGTCTCGCAATATCAGAACCCGGACTGGTTCATGTCGGTAATGCTGCGGGCAAAAACCGATCCGGCAGCGTTTGCCAATCTTGCGCGGACCGCGGTCCTGGCGGTGAACAAGGAAATTCCGATCTACAAAGTGAAAACGATGGATCAGGTGGTGATGGAATCGTTCTGGGAACGCAGGTTTTTCGGAACGCTCTTTGCCGTCTTCGCGGGGCTGGCCCTTTTTCTTGCCGCCATCGGATTGTATGGCGTGATGGCCTATTCCGTTCGTCAGCGCACCCAGGAAATCGGGGTGCGCATGGCGCTCGGCGCCCAGGCCGCGGATGTTTTGCGACTTGTCACGGGTCATGGTGTTCGTCTCATCGCGCTCGGCCTTGCCATCGGCGTCGTCTTCGCCTTTTTCCTAACGAAACTTTTGCAGGGAAGTCTGGAAGGTGTTTCCGTACACGATCCAGTGAGCTTCGGCGTCGTCTCCGCTGTCTTACTGATTATCGGTTTGCTGGCGTGTTATCTGCCCGCCCGCACCGCCACTCAGCTCGATCCAGTGGAAGCGCTGCGTTACGAGTAGAATTGACAATGCAAACCCTATGGAACGACCTTCGCTATGGCGCGCGCATTTTACTCAAACGGCCTTTGCTTAGCGCGATCGCAATCATAGCGCTCGCCCTCAGCATTGGTGCGAACACTGCGATCTTCAGCGCCATCAACACGCTTCTGCTTCGTCCATTACCAGTCAAAGATATCGGCCGGTTAGTCTTCAGCATCGCGTTGCGGGAAGGGTTCGATCCGTTTGGATCGTCATTTCTGGAGTACGCCGCCTACCGAGATCGAAGTCACTCTTTCGTCAGCAGTGGTGTGGCGACACAACGTTCCTTCAATTTGCTCGGGCAAGGCGAACCGGAACATGTGCGCGGCGCCACTGTGATGACGGATTATCTAACGACTTTGGGCGTCAAACCGTTGCTTGGTCGTATATTTTCAGCCCAGGAAGATCAGGCGGGTGGCCCTCCGGTAGCGCTTATTAGCTATGGACTTTGGCAAAGACGTTTTGCCGGAAGCCCCGCTGCTCTTGGTCAATCGCTGAATCTCGAAGGGCGCAGTTACAACATTATCGGCGTAATGCCGCCCGGATTCGATCTGCCCGCTGCCGCCGAAACTTGGATACCGCTCCAGGCCAACATTGAAAACCTGCCGTTGACCGAGCGCGCAGCGACGAACAACGAAATCGTCGCACGCCTGAGACCGGGCGTGAGTTTGCAACAGGCAGATGCGGAATTGAAAGCGATCGATCGTCAACTGGAGCAGGAATATCCTGATTTCCGCGGCGGTTGGAGCGTGAAAGTAATCTCGCTCCGTCAGGAGCTGCTCGGCGATCTCGAAGGCCACGTGCGCAGAGCATTGTTTACGCTCATGGCGGGAGTCGGATTCCTTTTGCTCATCTGTTGCGCGAACGTGGCGAACCTGCAGTTGGCACGCGGCATTTCCCGTGAGCGCGAGCTTGCACTCCGTCGTGCGCTCGGCGCCGGTCGGTGGCGACTCGTCAGGCAACTTCTCACCGAAAGCTTGCTGCTGGCGTTGTTTGGCGGCGCGGCTGGATTGATTCTCGCGAATTGGCTGCTACCGATCCTGGCTGCGCTCAATCCGATTCGCGGCATTTCTTTTGCCGCCTTTTTCCACAACTTCGAGCTCGATCCACATGTGCTGGCCTTCGCATTGTTTATTACTCTACTCACCGGTATCATATTTGGTCTAATCCCTGCGCTGAAAGGCGCCGGCGCGAATGAGCTGATTCCGCGCATCAAGGAGGGCGACCAGCGCAGTGGCGGCTCCGCGTCCGGTCGGCGCTGGTTCAATGCATTGATCGTGACCGAGATTGCGATTGCGCTGACCCTGCTCGTTTGCGGTGGATTGATGGTTCGAAGTTTCCATCGGCTGCAAGACGTCAACCTTGGATTCAAACCCGACAATCTCCTGACCGTGAAAATGGTACTGCCGGATTCAAAATACTCGCAGTACCGCGCGCGAGTCGCGTTTACCGATCAAGTACTGGAACGCATTCGCAACTTGTCTGGGGTAATTGCAGCCGGGACCACAACAAATATTCCGCTTGAGCGAGAAATTGCGTTCGACGCAATCTTTAATGTCGAGGGCCGGCCACCCGCGAACCCAAATGAGGTTCCGATTACTTCGCATCGCGTTGTTAGCCCGGACTATCTCGAGACGCTTGGTGTTAGATTGCTTAAGGGACGGGTGATCGACAAAAACGATCGCGCTGAAAGTCTGCCAGTTGTTGTCGTTAGTCAGGAATTCGCGCGGCAAGCGTGGCCTGGAGAAGACCCCATTGGCAAACGAGTGCGGCGGGTTCGTGCCGGACAAACCTTTCCGTGGATGACCGTGATCGGCGTCGTCAAAGACGTAAAAGAGGATCTGTTCAATTACCGTATCAATCGCCCGGTTTGGTACGTGCCCTACGCGCAGGTCGAAAACAATTTTCCGGTCAATCTCATCATCCGCACAAGCGCCGATCCAACCTCCTTGATCGGAGCGGTGCGCGACATTATTCGCAGCGTCGATCCCGATCAGCCGATCTCGAAGATCATGACGATGAACGCGAATCTCAGCGGCGTTCTCGTGACCGAACGTTTCGGCGCGGTTCTGATGGGAACACTTGCAGTGGCGGGCTTATTGCTCGCGTCCATCGGGCTCTACGGTGTCATGGCTTACTCAGTGAGCCATCGGACAGGTGAAATCGGGTTGCGTGTGGCGCTGGGCGCACAACCGAAACATATCCTTGGGCTCATTTTGGGCCACGGCATGAAGCTGACGCTATTGGGCGTCGCCATTGGATTGATTCTGGCTTGGAGCACAACACGGCTGCTGGTTAGCTTGCTTTTTGAGCTCAGCGCGACCGACGTTGCTACGTTCAGCGTGATCTCTCTTCTTCTGGGTCTGACCGGATTACTTGCCTGTTATTTGCCGGCACGCGCTGCCATGCGGCTGAACCCGGTGGAGGCGCTGCGTTACGAATGAGGAACTACGATGCTAAATGATCTGCGATTTGCTTTTCGTTTGCTGCTAAAGAATCCGACGTTCACCGCCGTAGCCGTCGTCGCAATCGCCCTTGGCATTGGCGCCAACACGGCTGTTCTAAGTCTCGTTAATGCGCTTTTGATTCGTCCGCTGCCGTATCGCGGTCCGGCGCGCATCGTTCTAATGCTCGAGCATTTTCGCGCACAGCATCTCGACGCCATCCCCGTTTCCGCGCCGGAATTTGTCGATTATCAAACGACCTGCCGCAGTTTCGAAAAGATGGCGGTGTTTCAGCCGGCCACATTCAATTTTGCCGGCGGTGATCGTCCCGAACGCATTTTCGGCGCGGTCGGTTCAGCCGATCTTTTCAACGTTCTCGGCGTAGGGCCGATTCGCGGACGCGTCTTCGAGCCCGCCGATTGCGCGGCTGGACACGACGACGTGCTGATCATCAGTGAACGACTGTGGAAGCGCCGATTCAATGGCGACCCGCAAATTATCGGAAGTAAGATTGTCGCAAACGGTCGCGGCTTCACCATCGTCGGCGTGACGCCAGCGAGTTTCGAATTCCCAATTCCACTTTTTGGAATTCAAGGCGCCCAGTTCGGCGAACGAGCCGATGTCTGGCAGCCGCTGGCTTTCACCGCCGAGGAATTGAAAATTCGTTACTCGCGTGGCTACGCCATC
>Ga0209376_1001587_pt1 | contig 22673 bp, 26 predicted proteins | sample GraSoiAngelo_134_FD_185891 | JGI IMG/M metagenome (GOLD analysis project Ga0209376, IMG submission 185891) | Grasslands soil microbial communities from the Angelo Coastal Reserve, California, USA - 14_0929_05_30cm (SPAdes) (version 2) | ecosystem: Environmental > Terrestrial > Soil > Grasslands ... | reverse complement strand
GTCGCCGGGGGCGCGGCGCGCATCGTGTCGGGCACCATCGCCGGAGCGATGGCCGGGGAGTCGATCTCGTTCGGCATCTGCGCCGGCGTCGTGTTCGTGTTCGTCGCCGGATCGGCGGTCCCGCCCATCGGTGGAGTGAAGGGACTCACACGAACGGCTGCATTCGCGGCGACCGCTCCCGCGAGGAGCGCGAGCGCGAGGAGCGCGAGCGCCGCGGTCCGGCTAGCGCGAAAGGTCTCGGTCATGGGGTGGCCCTCCCACCTGTCCTAACGCCATACATGGAGAAGAGTTTCGTGACCGGCCGCCGTCGGCCGGGGGATCGCCGGGCGGCTAGATATGCTCCGGCCGTGCCAGAGCTCGATATGGCGGGCATCAAAGCCCTTATCCCACACCGCGAGCCGTTCCTTCTTATCGATCGTGTTACAGAGCTGGACCCGGGCGTGCGCGCGGTGGCCGAGCACACCTTCACGGGCACCGAGTGGTACCAGGCGGGGCACTTTCCGGGCAATCCGATCGTACCGGGGGTGATCCTCGTTGAGTCGATGGCGCAAGCCGCAACGGTGGCGGCGATGGCGCACGCCGACTACCGCGAGGGTCTCGGTCTATTCGCGGGGATCGAGAACATGCGCTTCAAGCGCATGGTGAAGCCGGGCGACACCGCGCGTTTTGAAGCGAAGGTCGAGCGGATGCGTCGCGGATTCGCGCGCGTGAACGTCCGCACGATCCTCGCGATCTTTCAACCGAAGTCGAAAGCCCAATGAAGGACGTCGCGATCATCGGCGTCCCGATGGACCTCGGTGGAAACCGGCGTGGCGTCGACATGGGACCCTCCGCGATCCGCTATGCCGGCCTTCGCGATCGTCTCGTCGATCTCGGCTACCGCGTCCACGAGGGCGGCAACGTCCGCGTCGCGGATCGCGACGAGGGGCGCGCCGAGCAGAAGTACCGACCGATGGACGAGCGCGACCTTCCGAGCGGGGGCAATCGTGCGCACCACGTGACCGAGATCGTCCGGGTCGCGACGGAGCTCGCCGATCGTGTCGCCCAAGTCGCCGGCAAGGGTGCCTTTCCGGTCGTCATCGGAGGCGACCATTCGATGTCCATCGGAACTCTCGCGGGGATCGCACGCAGCGGACGGCGGCCCGGCGTGATCTGGATGGACGCGCACGGCGACATCAACACCCCGCGGACCTCTCCATCGGGCAACGTCCACGGGATGCCGTTCGCCGTCGCGCTCGGCCTCGCCGACGAGCCTTTCCCGAAGCCTCTCCGTGGATCGGTCGAAGGACGGAACAGCGCACTCATGGCGATCCGCGACATCGACGAGGGTGAGAAGGAGAACATCAGGGCCGCCGGCGTCACCGCGATCACGATGGCCGACATCGACCGAATGGGCATGAGCGCAGCCATGGAGAAGGCGATCGCGGTCGCGAGCAGGGGCGAAGGCATACACCTTTCGCTCGACATGGACGCGATCGATCCCGATGAAGCCCCCGGCGTGGGCACGCCGGTAAGGGGCGGCCTGACCTATCGCGAAGCGCAGCTGGCGATGGAGATGCTCGCGGCGTCAGGAAAGCTGCGATCGCTCGAGATCGCGGAAGTAAATCCGATCCTCGACCAGGGCAACCGGACAGCCGCGCTCGCGGTGGAGCTCGTCGCCTCGGCGCTCGGCCAGACGATCCTCTAGTCCGGGCGCGCGCGCTCCTCGAGCAACCTCGCGACCTCGGTGTGCCTACGCTCTCGCGCGATGTCGAGCGCGGTCTTGCCGTCGCGGTTCGCGATTGCTGGATCAGCGCCTCGCGCCGGGCGCGCGCGCTCCTCGAGCAACCTCGCGACCTCGGTGTGCCTACGCTCTCGCGCGATGTCGAGCGCGGTCTTGCCCTCGCGGTTCGCGATTGCTGGATCAGCGCCTCGCGCGAGCAGGCGCCCCGCGACCTCGTGGTCGCCCGTGAATGCGGCGGTGTGGAGCGGCGTCCCTCCTGACTGGCTCCGAGCGTTCGGATCCGCGCCGCGCTCCAGCAGCATCAGCACGATCTCGCCGTCGCATGCGCCCGTATCGGTGGCGACAGCCGAATGCAGCGCGGTGAAACCACCTTGCCGCGACGCTGGGGCGACGTCCGCGCCGCGGGCGAGCAGATAGCGCACCAGCTCGCGCCGTTTGAAGAACGCCGCCAGCCCAAGCGGTGAGAACCCATCGGGCGAAATCGCGTTCGCGAGCGAGCGGTCCGATTCGACGAGCTCGCGTACGCGCTTGAGGTCGCCTGTCGCGCTCGCCTCGAACACGTTCAGGATCGGCCGGCGTCGCAGGATACTGGCCGCGATCTCGCCCTTCCCTCGATAGAGCGCGACCAGGACCGGCGAGAGCCCGGTCTCGTCCCGCGCATCGACAAGAGCCCGGTCCCGTTCGAGCAGCCGGTCCACCGTGGCGCCGTCCCCGCTCTTGATCGCCTCGAACAGCTCCGCCATTGGCTGCCTCCCCCGTCTTGAGTTATTTAGCCTTGCTAACTAATATCACGGCATGACCCCGGCCGCAAGGAGGACGGATTGGGAGCTCGCCGACCGGCTGCACTCGGCCGCGATCCACCTCCTCCGCCGCGCGCGCCGCACGGACCCCCGGACGGGCGTGTCGGCCGCGCAGCTCTCCGCGCTATCGGTCCTCATGGGCGGCCCAAAAACGCTGGGCGATCTCGCCGCCGCCGAGCAGGTCCGTGCTCCGACGATGAGCCGCCTCGTGTCCGAGATGAAGCGGGCCGGCGTCGCGCGCAAACTGCCAGATCCTGCTGACGGGCGGGTGGTCCGCGTGCACGCAACCGCAAAAGGACGTCGTGCGCTCGCGCGCGGACGAGCGATGCGGGTCGAGGCCATCCGGCACCTGCTGGCGCGATGCGACCCCGAGGATCAACGCGCGCTCGAGCACGCGGTCGGATTCATCGAGCGCGCGCTCGGCCAACGGGCCGCGCCGTGGAGAAGCGCGACCTCGGACCGCAGCTGAGCCGTACCCTTGTCTCACAGGGGAGCCGGTGCAGCTTCGGATCTACGACACCCTCGCGCGCCGGGTCGTCCCGTTCACGACGGAGCGCCCTCGCGAGGTTCGGATGTATACGTGCGGGCCGACCGTCTACCGCCCTGTGCATCTGGGCAACCTGCGCTCGTATCTCCTCGCGGACTGGCTGCGGCGCACGCTCACCTTCTTCGGCAACGAGGTGACGGCGGTGAAGAACATCACCGACGTCGGACACATGCGGCAGGAAGCGGTCGATCGCGGCGAGGACAAGGTGATCGCGGCCGCACTCGCCGAGGGCAAGACGCCCGAGGAGATCGCCGAGTTCTACGAGGCAAAGTTTCACCAGGACGAGCGCCATCTGGGCATCCTCCCGGCCGCGCACTTTCCGCGCGCGAGCGACCACGTACCGGAGATGATCGCCATCGTCGAGCGGCTTCTCGAGCGTGGACTCGCGTACGAGGTGGATGGGACGCTGTTCTTCGCGGTGAAGCGCTTTCCCACGTACGGAAAGCTCTCGGGAAATATCGGCGAGGCGCTGCGCCAGGGCGTTCGCGCCGAGCTCGATCCCGCGAAGCGGCATCCCGCCGACTTCGCGCTCTGGAAGAAAGCGGAGCCCGGCCGCACCCTGACGTGGGATTCACCGTGGGGAACCGGGTTCCCTGGCTGGCACGTCGAATGTTCGGCGATGAGCACCCGTTACCTCGGCGAGCGATTCGACCTTCACACCGGCGGGGTCGACAACATCTTTCCGCACCACGAGGACGAGATCGCTCAGAGCGAGGGCGCCTTCGGCCATCCCTCGGTGCGCCACTGGGTGCACGGACAGCACCTGCTCGCCGACGGGATCAAGATGGCCAAGTCCGCCCGGAACACCTTGACGCTCGACGAGATGAGCGAGCTGGGTCTCGATCCGCTCGCCTTCCGCTACGATTTCCGCACCACGAGGACGAGATCGCTCAGAGCGAGGGCGCCTTCGGCCATCCCTCGGTGCGCCACTGGGTGCACGGACAGCACCTGCTCGCCGACGGGATCAAGATGGCCAAGTCCGCACGGAACACCTTGACGCTCGACGAGATGAGCGAGCTGGGTGTCGATCCGCTCGCCTTCCGCTACGAATGCCTCCTCACGCATTACCGGTCGCGCATGGACTTCTCCCTCGGCGCGCTGCGTCAATCCGCCGAAGCCCTCGACCATCTTCGGCAGCGCGTACGGCGCTGGGCGCAACTGACCGACGAGAAGGCTGATCGCATGCGGCGCGAGCGCTGGATCGCGGAGATCCGCGAGGCGCTCGCCGACGACCTCAACCTGCCCGAGGCCATTGCGGTCGTGCAGCGCTGCGCGACCGATCCGACGACGCCGGAACGGACCAAGCTCGAGGTCACGCTCGAGGCCGACGCCGTTTTCGGGCTCGACCTCGCAGGGGTGGCGAGCGAGCACACAAAGGCCCCGCGCGAGGTGCTGGCATCGGTCGATGAGCACCGCGCGGCGCGCGCGTCGCGGGACTGGCCGCGGGCGGACCTCGTTCGCGCATCCTTCGATGGCTACCGTGTCGAAGATCATCGGGACGATCAGACGATCGTCTCGCGAGCCGATCGGCGGACCGGTGCACGCGATCGAAGCACGATCTCGTCTGCGAAGGAGCTTCCTGACCGCCGCCACGAGCCTACGGCTCGATCGTGGTCGGTGGCGCTGGTTACGCGCGACGATGCCGACGCGCTCGAGCGCTGCGTGAGCGCGACGGTGCGCTTTCTTCCCCGCGACGCCGAGCTGCTCGTTCTCGACGCCGGGTCCATGCCCGCGGCCCAGGATCGGCTCGCCTACCTCGCCGCGGGCGACCGACGCATCGTCGCGCACTTCGCCGATCGTGACTTCGGCGAGGGGGCATCGCGGAACGCGCTTCTCCGCGTGTCGCGTGGCCGCCATCTGCTCCAGCTCGATGCGTCGATCGAGCTCGTCGACGATCTCTTCACGGTGCTGGCCGAGGCGCTTGCGGACTCGCCGGTAGGCCTCGCGGGACCGTTCGGCCTGCGCACGGACGATCTCAAGCACTTCGACGAGGTGACGAGCGGGGAGGCTGACGCGATCCAGGGGTACTGCGTCGCGGCTCGACGCGACGTACTGGTCGAGGTCGGCTTCGATCCCCGCTACCGCTTCTACCGGAACCTGGACATCGCCGTGTCGTTCGCGGTCCGCGAACGGGGATACCGTGCGGTCGCGACCGGTGTCGATTGCGTGCGTCGGCACCCGCACACCATTTGGGAATCACTTTCCGAAGACGAGCGCCTGCGGCGCAGCCGCAAGAACTTCGATCGGATGTATCGCCGCTTCCACGGCGCGCTCGCGCCGACTCGCGGCTCCATTTAGCCGACAGACTGGCGGTTGTCTGGGTGTTTCTCCGAGCGGACTATGGTCGTACGGTGTCTGCGTCGCTAGCGTTTTCACCGCTCGATGGCTTGGTCACTCCTCACCCGTGCGCTGACCCACCGCAGTCCGATCGTGCGCCTCACGACGGCCGTGGCCGTCGGCGCGTTGGGATTCGCCCTCGCATGGACGGTCGCCTACGCCGTCCTGCCTGAAGGCGCGACGAGATTCACGCTCGGTCTCGCGCCGATGCTCGATGCGAAGGATCACGCCCTGAACGTCGCGGCGACGCTCTTCATGTGGAACGTGGGCTTTGGTTTCGGCGTCATCGGGATCGCGAGCCTCTATAGCGTCGGCCCGATCTCGCTCGCCTACGTCGCGCCATGGACGTGGCTCGTGCGCTTCGGCGTCGCGCTCGGGACGAACTCGTTCGCGCTCTTCGTCCCGGGGGCGCGCGTGCCGCCCCTGGATCTCCGCGTCATCGTGTCGCACGCCGGCCTTCCCGAGCTCGTCGCCTACCTCGTCCTCGCGACGGTCCTCGCGAACGCATCGCTGTGGCGTCAGCAGCGCATAACGGATCGTCATCTCATCCGGATACGCCGCCTGCGCGACATCCGGCTCACCCGCGTCGAGTTTGCCCTGGTGGGGCTGTCGTTCGCCCTTCTCGGTGGCGCGGCCATGCTCGAAACGGCGCAGATCGCCGCGCTGCAATCTCTCTAAAGACCGCCCAGCAGCGACCCGAAATAGACTCGATCGATGCGCAACGGCGAGCGCCGTCGCGTCGTCGTGACGGGGATCGGGCTCATCACTCCGCTCGGGGCGACGGTGCAGAAGACCTGGGACGCCCTCGTCGCGGGACGGAGCGGGATCGGACCCATCACCCGGTTCGATCCGAGCGGTCTCGAGACCACGATCGCGGGCGAGGTCCGCGACTTCGACGCGCTCGACTACATGGATCGGAAGGAAGTGCGCCGCGCCGACCGGTTCGTGCAGTTCGCGGTCGCCGCCGCCGGGCAGGCGCTCAAGGGGGCATGCCTCGAGATAACACCTGACCTCGCGTCCCGTGTGGGTGCAGCGTTCGGCTCGGGGATCGGCGGCGTCGAGACCCTCGTCGACAACATCCTGAAGCACGACGAGGATCCACGAAAGGTCTCGCCGTTCCTTATTCCGATGATGATCATCGACATGGCAGCCGGCGAGATCGCGATGAAGTACGGCGCCAAGGGGCCGAACATGGCGCACGTCTCGGCGTGCGCGTCGAGTGCGCACGCGATCGGCGAGGCGACCGAGATGATCCGCCGCGGCGAGGCGGACGTGATGCTCGCCGGGGGATCGGAGTCCGGGCTCATCAAAGTCGCGATCGGCGCGTTCAATCAAGCCCGGGCGCTTTCGACGCGCAACGACGCACCCGAGAAGGCGTCGCGCCCGTTCGACAAAGAGCGCGACGGTTTCGTTTTCAGCGAGGGTGCCGGTTGCCTGGTGCTCGAGGCGCTCGACTTCGCACGAGCCAGGGGCGCCAAAGTCCTTGGTGAAGTCATCGGGTACGGGCAGTCCTCCGACGCGCATCACGTGACGGCACCGCCACCGGGCGGCGAGGGCGCGGTGCGCGCGATGCGCATGGCGATCGAGGACGCGCGCGTCCCAGCACAACGGATCGGCTACGTGAACGCGCACGGCACCTCGACCCAGGCGAATGACGGTGCCGAGACCGCGGCGCTCAAGGCGGTCTTCGGCGATCACGCGCCGAGGCTCGCGATCTCGTCGACGAAGTCGATGACCGGACACACGCTCGGCGCGGCCGGCGCCATTGAAGCGGCGATCTGCCTCCTCGCGATGCGCGAGGGCGTCCTCCCGCCGACGATCAATCAGGAGGTCCGCGACCCCGAGTGCGATCTCGACTACATCCCTAATCGCTCGCGCAAGGCACAGGTCGCGGTCTCGCTCTCCAACTCCATGGGGTTCGGCGGGCACAACGTCGCGCTCGTCCTCGCGCGCGAGGCCGCCTGATGGCGGATCCGCGCAAGGTGCGCGCGGATGCCAAAGCGCTCGTCAGCGAGCTGCTCGAAAGGCTCGCGCGCGACGAGGTGCGTGAGCTCGAGGTGAAGCGCGGCGGCGTGCGGGTGCGCGTGGCCAAGGATGGCGGTCCCGTTCCGGCACGCGTGGCGGGAGGCGCGATCACTGCCGGCGCAGAAGTGAACGGCCCCGCGACGGGAGCGGACCACGGCGAGCTGCCGACGGTGAGCGCGCCGCTCACCGGCGTGTTCTACCGGTCGCCCTCGCCCCAAGCCCAGCCGTACGTTCAAGTGGGTTCGGAGGTAGGCGTGGGCGAGGTCATCGGCCTCATCGAGGCGATGAAGCTGTTCAACGAGATCCGCTCGACCGCGAGCGGGCGAGTTCGGCGGATCTTCGCAGACAGCGGACAGCTCGTGCGGGCGCATCAGCCGCTCATCGAGCTCGAGCCGCCATGACCGCCCAGCCCGGCGACTCCGCGACGCGCTGCGTCGTCTGCGGCGATGCGTTCGGCGAGCATCCCATCGTCGTGCGCTACGAGGCGCAGCAATACGCGTTCGACAAGGAGCGCTGCAAGCGGATCTTCCAAGAGAATCCGGACCGCTGGCTCGACGCGCACGGCGGCGTCCTGCCGGAGCCGCGTTAGGTGGAGCTTCTCTGGTCTATCAGGAAGGCTCTGACGATCGGGCGGCGCTAGGGGGCGACGCGCGCTACTGCGGACACGATCACGTCGCGGATCAGGGCACCAGGCATGCGGTCGCTCACGTAGGCGAGGGCACGCATAAGCGGCGCAGGCTCGCCCGCGCGAACCTGCACCGCGTATACGACCGTAGGCACGCGTCCGGCCAACTCCCCAACGGCGGCTGCGTCCGCCTTGCCGTACGAGCTCAGGATGGCGAACGGCGCATCGGCCTCGATTTCCGAAGGATCCTCCACGCGAAAGAGCGAGAAGGGCAGCTCCACCGAGCGCAGCAGCCGGAAGACACTGCCGTACGGATCGACGACGGGGATCGCGACGTCGCGCGCAATTGCCATGGCCAAGAGGATTCCGCGATCGCGCGATCGCGCCGACCCGCCGACGGGGGAGACGCCTCCCCCGATGGTCGTACGCGACGTCCTCGCGAGAGCGCTCGCTCCGCGCCTGATACGCGTCAGGGGCACGGAACCTGCTTCGGGAGCGTGTGGAAAGGGTGATCGTGGCGGCGACCGAGCGACGCAAACGCGCGATCCCGCATTCTCGGCCGGCCGGCGCCACCACCGGCACCGCCGCCGAGATCGAGCGCGAGCGCAATCCGCTCAAGAAGGCGGGGAAGATCCTCGGCCCCGGTTTCATCACCGGCGCGTCGGATGACGATCCCAGCGGGATCGGCACTTACGCGGTCGCCGGGGCGACGCTCGGTCTGCAAACACTCTGGACCGCCCTTCTCACCTTTCCGCTCATGTCGGCGGTTCAGAACATCTGCGCGCGCGTTGGCATGGTCTCGGGTCACGGCCTCGCGGGAGTGCTGCGCGACCACTACCCACGGTCGGTGCTCTACGGCTCGGTTCTGCTCCTCTTCGTCGCCAACACGATCAACGTCGGCGCGGATCTCGGTGCGATCGCAGACGCGGTGCACTCGGTCACCGGCATTCAGGCGCTGTGGCTGGTCATCCCGGTCGCGGCGGGGATCCTCGCGTTCCAGATCTTCGGGAGCTATCGACTGATCGCGAACACCTTCAAGTGGCTGACGCTCGCACTACTCGCCTACGTAGTCGACGCGTTCCTCGTGCACCCTGATCTCCGCGAGACGCTCAAGGCGACGATCGTCCCGACTTTCAGCGTCGAGTCGACGTACGTGATCAGCCTCGTCGCGATCTTCGGTACGACCATTTCCCCCTACCTCTTCTTCTGGCAATCGAGCGAGGAAGTCGAGGAAGAGGTCGAGATGGGCCGGAAGACGCGCGCATCGCGGATGGGCGCGAGCCCCGCCGAGATTCGGTACTCGGCGATCGACGTGAACGTGGGCATGGCGTTCTCGAACCTGGTGATGTACTTCATCATCCTCGCCAGCGCGCTCACGCTCTTCAAAGCTGGCAAGACCGACATCAAGAGCGCGGCCGATGCGGCCGAGGCACTGCGGCCACTCGCGGGAGACCTCGCCGGCATCCTCTTCGCGGTAGGGCTGATCGGCGCGGGCATTCTCGCCGTGCCGATCCTCTCGGGGTCCGCCGCCTATGCGATCGCGGAGGCCTTCGGTTGGCGCTACGGCCTCAAGACCCATTGGAGCCGCGCGAAGCCGTTCTACCTCAAGACCCATTGGAGCCGCGCGAAGCCGTTCTATGGGGTGATCGCGCTCGCGACGGCGATCGGCGTCGCCATCGACTTCACCGGCATCAATCCGATCAGCGCCCTCTTCTACTCCGCGGCCCTCAACGGGGTCGTCGCCCCGCCGATCCTCGTGCTGCTCATGCTCGCTGCGCGAAACCCCAAGGTCATGGGCGATCAGCCGATCGGCCCGGTGCTCACGGTCCTCGGCTGGATCGCCACGATCGGCATGTTCGCCGCGGTTCTGGGTCTCGCCTACAGCAAGCTCGCAGGCGGCTAGAGACCGAACACCGTCACCGCGACGAGCCCAATCGAGAGCGCCGACGCCATGAGGGCCGTTCCGATCCCCACCACCTGCGAGACGCGGCCGTTCGCCTGATCGCCCATCACGGTGCGATCGCCGGCGAGCAGCAGGATGAAGATGAGGACGATCGGCAGCAGCAGCCCGTTCACGTTCTGGGAAACGAGGATGAGCGGGATCAGCGGCACGTTCGGCGAGAGAACCACGAGCGCGCCGATCGCGATGAGGAACGTGAAGAGGCCCATGAACACCGGAGCCTCCCGGAAGTTCCGGCTGATCCCGGACTCCCAGCCGAAGGCTTCACAGATCGCGTAGCTCGTCGAGAGTGGCATCACCAGCGCGGCGAGAAGCGAGGCACCGAGGAGACCGACACCGAAGAGCAGCTTGGCCTGTTCGCCCGCGAGCGGGCCAAGCGCCTGCGCAGCGTCGGATGCCGAGCCGACGATCACGTGCGCCGGGAAGAGCACGGCCCCCGCGGCGACGATGATGAAGAAGCCGTTCAAGCCGGTGAGGATCGCGCCGAGATAGACGTCGACGCGTGCGAAGCGGTACTGCTCGCGGTCGATCCCTTTGTCCACGATCGACGCCTGTATGTAGAACTGCATGTAGGGCGTGATCGTGGTGCCGACGAGAGCGAGCGCGGCGATGAGCGCTGCCTGCTGCGTCGAGAGGGTCGGGATCGCGAGACCGCGCATGACGCTGTCCCAGTCCGGATGGACGATCACCGCGCTGATCGGGTAGGCGACGAACGCGAGCACGAGAACGAACAGGGCGCGCTCCACGACGCGGTAGCTGAAGAAGACGATGAGCGCCCAGATCACGAGCGCGGCGGCGGGCACCGAGACGATCCGCTCCACTCCGAGCAGCTCGAGGCTCGCGGCGACCCCGGCAAACTCCGCGGCGACATTGGATCCATTCGCGATGAGCAGCGCGATCATCGCGACGATCGTCCAGCGCACCCCGAACCGCTCACGAATGAGGTCGGACAGTCCCTTTCCTGTGACCGCACCCATGCGCGCGCACATCTCCTGGATGACCAGGAGGCCCGCGGTCGAGAGGAGCAGGAGCCACAGCAGCGCGAAGCCGTAATGCGCGCCCACCGCGGTGTAGGTCGTGACGCCGCCCGCGTCGTTGCCGGCGAAGCCGGTGATGATGCCGGGCCCCATGACCGCGAGGAACGCGAGGATCGAGGCGCGGCGAACACGTGCGCGGCGGCGGACCGCTGAGGCGGTCCTGATCACCGTGCGATCGACCTAAGGGACCTCTTCTTCCAGCCGCGCGGGAGGATGAGCTCGACCACGTCATCGACGGTCACCGTGCCGAGAAGCCTGCCCCGCGCGTCGATGACCGGTAGCGCGAGCAGGTCGTACTTGGCAATGAGGGACGCGACCTCTTCCTTGGGCGTCTCGGCGGGGATCTTGAGGACGCGCGGATCCATGATCGCGGTGACCTTCGTCTCGGGCGGGGCGACGACGAGGTCGCGCAGCGAGAGCACTCCCTCGAGCTTCCCCTGTGCATCTACGACGTAGAGGTAATAGGTGAGCTCGGGGTCGGGCTTCTTCTCGCGAAGCTGGTCGATGGACTGGGCTGCCGTCTGCTCGCCCGGAAGTGCGACGAAGTCGGTGGTCATGATTGAGCTCGGGGTCGGGCTTCTTCTCGCGAAGCTGGTCGATGGACTGGGCTGCCGTCTGCTCGCCCGGAAGCGCGACGAAGTCGGTGGTCATGATTCCGCCGGCCGAGTCCTCGGGATAGGTGAGGAGCTCCTCGACGTCGCTGGCCTCTTCCTTCTCCATGAGGTCGACGAGCTCTTCGCGGCGGTCCTCTGGCAGGTCCTGGAGCAGGTCGGCGGCTTCGTCCGGATCCATCTCTTCGAGGATGTCCGCGGCGCGCTCCTCGGGCAGATCGCTGACGATCGCGGCCTGCATCTCGGGCTCGACCTCCTGGAGCGCGTCCGCCGCGGTCTCGAGGTCGAGCTGCTGGAACACCGCGACGCGCTCGTCGGCGGTCATCTCCTCGACGACGTCGGCGATGTCCGCCGGATGCAGGAGCGCGAGCTTCTGATGCGGGATTGTGAGCCGGACGGCCGCCGTCTTTGGCGCGCCGCCGTCTTTGGCGCCTCAGGCTCCTTCGCCTGGAGCGGCTCGACGAGGTGCCACGGAATGATCCCGCGTGGCAGCCGGCGCCCGGCGACGCCCGCGATCCGCTCCGCGACCCCCTCGGCACCGACCCGTCGCAGCAGCCCCCGAAGGCCGACGTCGGCGCCGACGAGCCGCAGCTGGCCGTCGACTTCGGAGAGCTGGAGGTCGTTCACCCGGACCACCTTGGCGCCGTGGGTGTCCACGATCTGCTTGTCCAAGAGGTCCCGTGCGAGGCGCAGCGCGTCCGGCGGTAGCTGCGCCGGGGGCGTCGCCTCGAGCCGGCTGCGGAGACGCAGGTGCCCGATCTCCTGCGCGAGATCGGCCCAGCGCACCACCTTCTCACCGCCCGGCGTCGCGAGGATCGCCCACTGCGCGGCGGGAAACTGCCCCTGCGGGACCACCGCGACGTCCGTGAGCCTTCCCACCACATTGCCGTTCGGCTCGATCACCCTGCGGTTCTGGATTTCCGACAGGTACGGCACTCGGCGCAAGCGTAACCGCTACACTTCGTATATCCCAGACCCGCCCTCTTCGGGCGTACCCTCATGCGTTGGAGGAAGATCCGTGGCACCGCCGAGTGAAAGCAGCGTTCGTGCGCGCGCTCTCAGCGATCAGGCCACCGCGGCGGCGCTGGATGCCGACTGGCCTCGCGCGCTCGAGCTCAATCAGAAGATCCTCGAGACCTCAGCCGATGACGTCGAGGCCCGTAACCGATTGGGCCGGGCGTACATCGAGCTCGGCAAGCTCGAGGAGGCCAAGGCGGCGTTCACCGAGGTCCTGAAATCCGAGCCGTACAACTCGATCGCCATTCGGAACCAGACGCGCGTCATCGCGCTCATCGAGCATCGCGCGAAGCCGAACGTCACCAGCACGAGGACCCAGCCGCGCCTCTTCATCGAGGACATGGGCAAGACCGGGATCCTCCGCGTGATCAACCCCGCCCCGCAGCACGTCCTCGCGAAATACAGCCCCGGCGCGGAGTGCGAGCTCCGCGAGCAGGAAGGCCTGCTCGCGCTCCATGCGCGCGACGGCGAGCTCGTCGGGTTCCTCGAGCCCAAGGTCGGGCGGCGGCTCATCGATCTCCTCCGGACTGGCAACCAGTACGTCGCGGCGATCGTGAGCACCGATCCGCAGAACCCCCGCATCGCGATCCGCGAGATATCGCAGAGCCCCGAGAACGCGAGCCGGATCTCGTTCCCTGGCCATCACCGCCCGGCTGAGACGAAGGAGCGCGCGTACGTCCGCGGCACGTTCTTCCGCTACGGCGCCGGCGAAGAGGACCTCGAGGAAGAGGGGGAAGAGGTCGAGGAGGAGACGCCTTCGCCCGAAGAAGCGATCGAGGAGACCGAGGCCGCCGAGGAGCCGCTCCCGGTCGACACCGAGGAAGAGGACGACACGGAGGACGAAGCCGAAGAGTGAGCGGCGCCTTCCGCCGCGCCGTTGGGGTCGTCATCGCCCTCGCACTCGTTTCTGCTTGCACCGAGCCTGCGCAACCGAAGCCGACAAGCTCCCGCGACTCGGAGGCCGGCCCAAAGCTCTCGCGCGACGCCGCGGCGATCTTGCTCCAGTACTCGGCCTACGACTACGGCCTCGCCGGCGCGCTTTCCGGGGCGAAGACCCGCACGGTCGCGCCGGCCCGATACGGGCTGGTGGCGATCGACGCCGCGAAGCAGATCAGCACGTTCAGCTCCGCGGTATTGAGCGCGACGCTCGACCGCACGGGTCCGATCCGCGACAAACTTGTCCCGCTCGCTGACGGCCTCACCGATCTCGGGAAGGACAGCCAGTCGTACGGCGACGGCGGGGATCCGGCGGCGTTTGCCCGCGTGCTCACCGACGTCACGGCGGGGTGGCAGCGCGTCCGCGACCTCGCGGCTCTGCTTCCGAAGGACGACGCCATCCAGGCGACGCTCGGCCGGGGCAGCTCGTTCGTCGTGACGGCGAAGGCCGAGCCGCGAGCGACGATCACGGCCGGGCCCTTCGGAAGTGTGGCCGAGGCGCAGCAGGCGGTGCGCGCGATGGGCTCGCCACTGAATGCGACGGTGACGCAGCAGGCGCCGTTCGTCGTTCGTCTCGGCCCGTACCCGGACCGGCCCTCTGCGGACGGTTTCGCAGCCACTCTCGGCACGCAAGGTCTCACGGCGATCGTCACCGACGACCAGTCCTACTCATTCATGCGCAGCGGGCCAGTGCCCGACGCCGAGCTCTGGCGCGAGCCCTCGCGGGTGCAGGACACGCACGGCGCGTCGCGGAAAGTTGCGGTCTCGGACGACGGCGGCTGGCTTGTCACAGGCGGCGACGATGGCTACGCCGCCCTCTTCGCGCCCGATGGGACCCTCCGCGCGCTGCCCCGGTCCTTCGCCGGAATGAGCGTCCTCTCCTTCTCCGACGATGCGCGCTTCTTCGCGGTCGGCGGGCAGGTCGTCACCTTTCTGGCGGTGCCCTCGGGTCAGCTGGTCGGCTCCGGAATGCGCTTCACCGGCGCGGCGACGCAGATCCTCTTCGCCCCTACGACGCGTGCGTTCGTCGCGGCGTCCACCGGCAGCACGGGTCTTCCGGGAGGCGGCCCGGGGCTCATCGGCGGGCGCGCTCCCGATGGGAACCCGATCGGCGATCCCTTCCCGATCCTCACGCCCGCTGCGGGTGCGCAAATCGCGGCGTCGGACGCCGGTGACGTTTACGTCGGGACGACGAGCGGCGGCGGATATGACGTTGAGGTCTTCCGGCCCGGTCGCGACGCGGATACCCGCCCGGTCGCGCGACTTTCCGGCAGCGGAAAGGCGCTCGCGATCGACCGGGCCGCGAGATTCGGGGCGGCGATCACCGATCGAGGCACTTTCCGGTTCGCGATCGCCGATCCGAAGACGCTTCGGGGCGGCGATCACCGATCGAGGCACCTTCCGGTTCGCGATCGCCGATCCGAAGACGCTTGCGCAGGTCGCGCCACCGGCGCGCGACATCGCGTTCGCCGCGGACGGGACTCTCTACGTCCTGGACCAGTCATCGCTTCTCGCGATCGGCGCTGACGGTGCGATCAAATGGAAGGCCCCGCTCATCGATGGCCGCCGCCTGATCGCGGCGCGGCGCCCGATCGTGCTCGACGGCACCGATCGTCTCCTCGCGTTCGCCCCAGGCGACGGCGCGGTCGACGAGCTCGGCGCCGGCGGAGCGATCAGCGACGTTGCGATGTCGCATGACGGCAAGACCGTCGCGGCTATCGTCGACCAACGGAGGGCCGTACTCTTCACGCTGCCTTGAGCCAGCTCGAGCGTGTTCGGTCCATGGTCCCGCTCGAGAGTCTTCCGCTTCCCCGTCCGCTCGATCGCTTCGGCCCGGCGTTCCCCTTCGCGCTCGCGGATCTCTACGTGAGCGCGTACGCACCGCGACGCGGCGTGGTCCTCGACCCACTCGCTCACCCGTGGTCTGCGGCCGACGCCGCCGAGCGCGCCGACCGGCGCGGTGTCGCGCGGTCGCGGGATCCGCTCGGCGAGTGGGCGCGCCGAGTGGTCGCCCTCGCGCCGGCCGCTGACGAAGTGCTTCGCGCGCTCGATCGGGTCGGGGAGAGCGCGCTCATCGGGACGCCGCACCGCGTCGCGATGCGCGAGCTCTACGCGAGCACCTGCGCGACCTGCCGCGGTCCGGTGATCGTCGAGGCGTTCCTCTGGGAGCGTGACGCACCGGTCCCCACGAAGAAGGCGTTCCGCTGCGGCATCTGCGCGCGAGAGGGCCATGCGCTCCTCATCGAGGCAACAAATGCGGAGGACGAAAAAGCGAGCCAGCGCCTCGAGCCACGCGGCCTCTCGTACTGGCAGTTCGTCGAGCGGTTCGGCACCGACGCCGCCGCGCAAGCGCTCGCCGAGAGCGTCGCTGGGCTGTACACGCCGCGAAATCTGGCGGCGCTGATGGCGACGCTACGCGCGATCGAGACGACCCTGCCTGAGTCGCCCGCGCGCGATCTGCTCGTGCTCAGCGCGCTCGAGGTCCTCGTGTCGGGCAGCCGGCTCAACGCGCCGGCCGCGCACGGCACGCCGCTGCGCATGGAAAAGAACCGCGCCCGCCGTTCGCACGCCGCGCAGTCCCGCCGCGCTCGCCGTGCGCACGCCGCGCAGTCCCGGGAGGTGAACGTCTGGCTGGAGTTCGACCGCACCGTGCGCGACCTGGTCGCGTGGCTGGCTACCCATCCCTCGCCCGCGCGGCCGCGCGCGGGAATGCTCGCTCTCGACACCGGAGACGCCGACCTGGTCCTCTGCGAAGCGCCGGTTGAGGATCCCCTTGGCGGATGGACGACCGTCGCCACGGCGGTGCTCCTTGGAGCGCGGCACGCGAAGACGCCGGAGATCCCGGAAGCTCGCGCCTCGGCACGCGAGCGGCTCATCAGGACGATGCGCGCCGCGCTGCTCGACGCGCAACGTGCCTCGCGTCCGGACGCGCCGGCGGTCGTCTACGTCCCTCAGGTCGATGCCGAGACGATCGCTGCGGTGACGCTCGGCGCAGCGGGCGCGGGTTATCGCCTGCGCGGCATCACGTACCAGCGCGATGCACTCATTGGCGGCAGCGTCGGTGCTGCTGCGATCTGTGACTTCGACCGGGACGTACCGCTGCTGAGAGATCAAGGTCTCGCGGATCCAGTCGCGATCGAGGATGCGATCCGAGCCGGTGTGCGGGAGGCGATCCTCGCGCGTGGCGAACCGATCGGGACCGACCGGGCGGCGGTAGCGGCGCTCGCGGCCCTCGCCCGTCAGCGCCTTCTCGCGCCGCTCACGCTCGCGCGCGCCGGAGGTGTCTCGGAGCTCGAGGTCTTCCTCGATCACTTCCGTTCGGCGCTCGCGGATGGGCCTCGCGCGGGCGTCGTCAAGATCGAGCTCGAAGGCGCCGCTGCCGAGCACGCGCACGACACGACGCTCTCGCGCGGGCGTCGTCAAGATCGAGCTCGAAGGCGCCGCTGCCGAGCACGCGCACGACACGACGCTCTATTCGCTCGCCGAGATGGCCGATGTCACGCCGCTCGACGACCGGCTCGAGTGGGGCATGTGGGGGCTTCTGGCCGCGTCGCGCGAGGTGGAGACGCGGACGCTCTTGCGGCGCGCCTATGGACTCTTCCGAGACGTCGAGACGCCGGACCGCGAGCTCGTCGAGCGCTGCATTGCCGCGTACGGTCAGCAGGCCGAAGATGGCCGCTGGCATCTTCGCGATGAAGACGCGCTCATCCGCCGTCAGGCGGATCAGACGCTCCTCGCGGCGCAGCTTCTCGATGCCGGACACCGACTTGGCTTCAAGGCCCACATCGGACGCGACCTCGAGCGTCGGGCGTTGCCTGACTCGTTCTGCGAACGGGGCAGCGTTTTGGGCGATCTTCAGACCGATGCGGAGCGCGCGATCCCGGTCTCCCGTTTGTCCCATACGTCGTCGGATGCCCTCGAATACGTCGATGTCGTCTGGTACGACCGAGGGCGGATGGTGTTCCTCTGGCAGCTCGAGTGGACGGCGCGACTCCATCGCAGCATCGTCGCGCTCGGCGAGGCGATCCCCGACGAGGACCGTATTTTCCGCTTTGTCGCGATCGCCGACGAACGACGCTCGCTCGCCGAGTTCAAGCTGCGCCGGTCGCCCGCGATCGCCGACCTCGTTCGTCGGCGTGGTTGGCGCTTCGTGAAGTGGGCGCCGCTGCGTCGCTGGACCGCTCGGCCGGACCTGGCGCTGGACTTGCTCGAGCCGGTTTTGGGCCTTTCTCCCGAGGTGGAACAAATGGGGCAACAATTGGCGTTTAGGTGGTGATGGGTACCGCCAAGATGACCCTGCCTTAAGGAGCGATACAGATGGGAAAGCCGCAACAGACGAGCGACGCAAACTTCGAGCAGGATGTCCTGAAGTCGGAGACACCGGTGCTCGTCGACTTCTGGGCGACGTGGTGCGGACCCTGCCGGATGGTCGCGCCGGTCCTTGAGGAGATCGCGAACGAGCAAGGCGAGAAGATCAAGATCGCCAAGCTCGACGTCGATGCCAATCCGATCACCGCTGGACGGTTCGGCGTCCGCGCGATCCCGACGATGATCTTGTTCAAGAACGGCCGGGAGGCGCAGCGACTCGTCGGCTACATGCCCAAGGAGCGCGTGCTGCAACAGATCCAGCCGCACATCGGTCAGGCCGCCTAGCATCTGGCCGCACCGGCGAGTTGGTGAGAATCCCTACCATATGGTAGGATTGTTCACCATATGGACTTTGACCGTCCGCTCGATCGATTCTTAGGGAGTCCTGCTCAGCTCGCCGTCCTAAGGGCGATTTGCGCCCTGCCTACGGGATACGCAGCAACAGGTCGCGAGATTGCGCGACGCGCTGGAGTCTCACACCCTCAGGAAATCGGGGTCCTATCGGACCTGACCGGAGAGGGCTTCGTTCAGCGCCAGCGAGTAGGCCGAGCTGACACGTACCGTTTGAACGCCTCCCACGTGCTTGCTGACCTGATTTGCGATCTCTTCAAAAAGGAGAAGCGCGTCCGGAAAGACCTCATTTCGTTCCTCCGCGCGCAGGTCGCCAGTCACGCCGGCTCCGCCCGCGCGGCATATCTGTTCGGGAGTGCGGCGGAGGGTCCGATGCGCGCAGGTAGTGACATCGATGTAGCGCTTGTCTGGCCAGGCGCGAAACCGGATGAGTTGGAAAAAGCCCAGTCAGCGATCTCCGAAGCGCTTCGTCGGCGCTATGGGAACGAGGGTCAGGTCCTCGTGCGGACATCGCCCCTTTCCGAGCGGACGGCGCGAGGTGCATGGAAACGCGTGCTTGATCGCGGTGTCCTGCTGAAGGGACCAGCGAGGTTGGCCGCTGGTTAAGACGACAGCCGTCCGCCGCTCCGAATCCTTGGCCTATATCAAGAAGGCTGGTGAATTCGTCGCCGAGGCGGAGGCAGCGTTGGTGCGGTCGACGGACCCCAATCATCTTGTGCTGGCCGATCTACTCCGAAGCGCGGGTCGCGGTTCGGACGAGTTCGAGACGCACGCCAGACAGTTGGTCAGTCTTCTCCAGCTGAAGAACTTGATCGAATACGAAGCGCGAACGGCGAGGCTCGCTGAGGCCGAAGACGCGGTCAAGCGAGCTCGCCGACTTGTCGATTGGGCCCTGAAGACCGCAACCGAGTCAGGGATCGGGCAGTGACGATCCTCCTTCGCCCGCGCGCGTCGCTCTTTCACGCCGAAGGCGGCTGGTTCAGCGCCAACTGGCACTTCAGCTTCGATCGCTACTGGGACGAGGCCAACATGGGCATCGGCGACCTGCGCGTCTTCAATGACGATCGCCTGATCCCCGGCGCCGCCTGGCCGATGCACCCACACCGCGACATCGAGGGCATCACCTATGTCGCAGAGGGAACCTTCGAGCACGCGGACTCGCGCGGCAACGGCGGTATCCTCCCACCTGGCTCGGTGCAGCGTGCGACGCTCGGCGCGGGCATGCAGCACTCCGAGCGAAACGGCTCCAAGACCGAGCCGATGCGGTTCATCCAGCTGTGGATCATGCCGGCGCGCCGAAGCCTCGAGCCCTCGGTCGAGCAGCGCTCCTTCAGCGCCGATTCGCGGCGCAACGTTCTGAAGCCAGTGCTGGTCCCAGCGCCGGGGTATTCGACCGACGGCGCACCGTCGGCGACCGATGCGGTCACCGTGCACCAGGACGCTGCCCTTTACGCTGCGCTGCTCGATCGGGGCGCCTCCGTCCGTCACGAGTTCCGCCGCGGATTCGGTGGCTACCTCTTCGTCGTGCACGGCTCGCTCGCGAAGCCCGAGCTCGATGAGGGCGGCGCGGCAAAGATCCTGAACGAAAGCGAGCTTACGATCGAAGCGGGCCGGGATGGTGCCGAGGTCCTGCTCGTGGAGACGCGGCTGACGTCCTAGCAGGCAAGCCAGCGGCGACGTTTGCGCTCTACTTAGCGCCGTGAGCTCGCCTCGCAATACCGCCGGTCACGCAGTGGTGAAGTCGTGGAAGTGGCTGGACCCGTTCGCGAACTTCTTCGGCGCGATCGTCGGCGGCTTCTACAAGATTCCGGGCACGCACGGGATCAAGTCCCTTCTCCACGGCACCTGGCCGCTCGGCCATCCGCTCCATCCGATGGTCACCGATCTCACCATCGGTGGATACACCGCGACCATCGCGCTCGACATCGTCTATGTCATCACGCGCAATCCCGCGCTGCCGCAGGCCGCGGATTTCCTCATCGTCGCATCCTTCCTCACGTCGCTGGCCTCGATCGTTTCGGGGCTGACCGACTGGAACGAAACGATCGATGAGGAGCGGCGAACCGGCATGCTCCACGGGCTCCTCATGGTGGTCGCCTCGGTCGGCTTCTTCGTCTCGATCTGGCTGCGTCTGCACGGCGTCGCCGATCAGCGCGATCCGGCGGTCGGCCTCGCGCTCGTGTCCTGGGCGATCCTCATCTTCTCCTCGTTCTTCGGCGGCGAGATGGTCTTCGCGTACGGCACCGAGGTGAACCGCCAGGCTTGGTCTGAGCCGCCGACAAAGTGGGAGCGCCTCGACGTCTACGAGTCGAGCCTCGAGGATCGCAAGCCCGTCGTCGGGAAGACGAAGTCCGGTTTCGCGGTCTTCGTCGTGAAGCTTGACGACAAGATCTACGCGATGGGCAATACGTGTACGCACGCCGGCGGACCGCTGAACGAAGGCAAATGGGTGGGCGCGGATCGGTGCGAGATCCAGTGCCCGTGGCACGCGTCGCGTTTCTGCGTCAAGGACGCGAAGGTCCACGGTGGTCCCGCTACGTTCTCCGAGGTCCGCTTCCAGACGCGGGCGGCGGATGGACGGGTCGAGGTGCGCGCGATCTAAGTGCGACGCGCGAATCGCAGGAAGAGGTAGTCGCCCGCGGTCTTCACGCTCGCAAGGCGCGACTCAGGTGCCTCTCCAGGCGCGAATGCCGCTCCTTCGACGAGCGCGAGCCGCCGCGCGGTCGCGTCGCGGCCGACGATCCGTGGCGCGATCGTGAGGAAGAGGTCGTCGAGCGATCGCTCGCGAAGAAAGTGACCCAGGAGCGTCGGGCCGCCCTCGGTGAGGATCAGCTTTCCCCCGGTCTCGTCGACCGTCGCCTTGAGGATCTCGGCCGCTGTCGTGAGCTCGAGTGCGCGGATGCGCAGATGCGTTGGCGCGCCGGCAAGGCGCTTCGCGCCCGCCCGGGTCGTCAAGATGACTACTGGAGCGCCCTCGGCAAGCGCCGGCGTCTTGAGATCGAGGTCGCCCGACGCACTGACGACGACCATCAGCGGCCGCTCGGAGGCATGCATCGCGCGCCGCAGCTCGGCGAAGCCGCCCGCGGCGTCGGGGAAGGGCTGCTCGGGCGTCCACATACCGCCCCGTTCCTCGCGCAACGTTCCGGCGCCGACGACGACCGCGTCGGCTGCCGCACGTAAGAGGCCGAGCACAAAGCGGTCCGCCGGCTCGCCCTTGCTGATGAACGACGCCTGCGTCTTGCCCGGAAGGGCGAAGGAGACGACCCCGTCGATGGAGCTCACGAAGTTCGCGAACACATGGACGCGGTCCCGCGGAAAGCGCAGGTCGCCACCGTACCGATCGCGCAGCGACGCCGGGAGCGGGAGCTCAGTGCCGTCGCTTCGATCGAGCAGCGTCGCGAGCACGAGCTAGCTGACGCCCACCCCCGCGAGGTGGAAGAACTCATTCCGGATCTCGGAATTCTCGGTGTACTCGCCGCGCCACACCGCGGTCCGCGTCTTCGCCTGCATCTCGCGCACACCGCGCATCTGCGTGCAGAGGTGATGCGCTTCGAGATAGACCGCGACACCGTGCGCATGCACGAGCGAGTTCAGGGTGTCGGCGATCTGATCGCCCATGCGCTCCTGAAGGGTGAAGCGCCGCGCCCAGAGCCGCACGAGCCGCGTGAGCTTCGAAATCCCGATGATCTCTTCATGCGCGATGTAGCCGACGTACGCGCGCCCGACGAACGGCAGCGCGTGATGCTCGCAGAGCGCGGCGAAGGGTATTGGGCCCTCGACGATCTGGTTCACCTGACAGGCCGCGCCACCCTTGCACTCGGTCGGGAACGCGGTGAGGAGCTTCGGGTCGCCCTCATAACCGTCGGTCGCGTCGTAGAGCGCGCGAACGAAACGCTTGGGCGTGTCGATCGTGCCGGGCGTGTCGAGGTTCATGCCCATAGCGGTGAATATCTCGGCGGTGTAGCGCTCGAAGCGCTCCCACTGCTCGTCCGTGAGGTCGCGATGTTCTCGGAGATGGGGCGACCAGACGTCGTCGTCCTCTTCCGGAACGCGCAAATGGAGCGTGGTCTCGTCCGCGAGATCTGCCACATGGCCCTCCGTCGTCAGGGTTCAGCTGTGCACGAGTCCGGCCAGAACGGTCTCGTAGCCCGTGACCATCGCCTCGAGAGTGAAACGCTCGGCCCGGCGGCGGCATTCCAGCGGATCCTTGTCGATCGCCTTCGGAACCGCCGCGACGAACGCGTCGAGGTCGCTCGGCGGTACGAGCTCGCCCGAGGTGTAGTCGAGGATGTCGGCGAGACCGCCGCGCCGGTACGCGACCACCGGCGTCCCCGTG
>Ga0209376_1001585_pt1 | contig 22690 bp, 21 predicted proteins | sample GraSoiAngelo_134_FD_185891 | JGI IMG/M metagenome (GOLD analysis project Ga0209376, IMG submission 185891) | Grasslands soil microbial communities from the Angelo Coastal Reserve, California, USA - 14_0929_05_30cm (SPAdes) (version 2) | ecosystem: Environmental > Terrestrial > Soil > Grasslands ... | reverse complement strand
AGGTTGCTATTGTCAACCGGTTCGTGGGACTCAACTGGGTTGCGCCTTTCAACTGGGCTTCCAGTCCGCCTGTGGGCATCATTCCACTAGCGCCAGTGCTGTACGAGAACACCATAACGTTGAACCCGGCCAGCCTAGTAGGCTGCGCCACACCCTATCCGACCGGCGGATACGACTGCTAAAGAGTAGCGAAGAAGAACTCGTAACCGCCCTCCTTTTTTTCTTCGACATTTCAAAGAGAGCCCTGCGTCAGTATTTGCTAGAAGAGTGAAGAACGTTAAAGAAAGCCAAGCTGGGAAGACCAGCCGGTGCCCTGTGTCGAATAGCTGTATACGCGTGGACCATTGGGTGCGCGAATTCGGACAAAATCTTGGTCGTTAGGTGACCTCGGGCAAGCACTCATCCCATCATTCCCAAAAATCATCAATGAGGGGATCAGGGAAGATTGCCGCGCGTCAAAGTATATACCTCTCAGAGGCGGTTCTAAGTGAAGAGACTCTTTGGCACAGGCTCAAGTCGACTTGACAAAAGCTGATGCGGTAGAGTTCTCGATGAAGGACGAGCCATGGGTAAAGTACAAGCTTGAGGACGGGACCTCGCTCTTCGGTCGCCTAGTCATAACTAAGATCTTCAGGGGAACTGACTATGATCCGACTGGTCAGCCTGTCTACGCTTGGTCGTCCCAGAATCTGTTCACAACCATCGCTCCCAAAGCGCTCAAGAGCACGCCGACAAATCCTCCTCCGACAACACTCGACCCTAGCAGCGTCAACACCACACACGTCGACTTCGAAAGGGTCGGCGTTGAGAAATGGAATGTGTACGAACTCTCCGACGGCAGCGTGCTGAGAGCGAAGCTTGAGATCACGGGTATTCTGCGGACAGACAAATACGGTCCCGACGGCGAACCTCTCTACGTTGTGAACGCACAGATGATTCCACGGATAAAGGTCCCGGAGAATCTAATCAAACGGCAGCAGCAGTTGCCAAGACAGGAGCGAGACCGCAAGGGAATGTACGGTTAGTCTTCGGAAAAATACCAGCCGTATGATAAGTGAGGGAGAGTAGGCGATTTTTTCGGCATTCTCTCGGATAAGCTTTTAACAATCTAAGAGTTTTGGGCCCCATTCGGTCAAGATTTGACTGGGAAACATAGTCTTAGACTGATCATTTGCTTTTCTGTCGCGTTTTCCCTTGGGATTCTTACTGGTCCAGCTTCCAGCAACTTCCACTTACCAGCAGTGCCGGTGGCTCGTGCGATTCTTGAGCCGTGTCAGACCCATGGGTCCGGTGGAGCTTGTTCCCAGTTCTGGTATCCTGCAGGTCCCGAGATGAACACTGAACTAGCCCTTATCTTTACGGACGTGAATGCTGAGTATACAAACCTCCAATCGGCCTCCCCTGCGATCGACTTTCCTGATTCACCATTGAATCCTTCTCTGATACAGCCATTCGACCAGAGTCCTAACTTTCTCGTGACCGCTCCGGTCGCTCAGACTGGCTATTACGAGATGCAGTACCTGCTGGTCAACAATTTCTGGGGTTGCTACTTCGATTTTGGAAGTGCGGCTTGTGGAGTACAGATCCGGCAGGGCATCGCGCACATGATGGACAAGGCATCCTTCACGAACACTGACCCTAACATCGCGGGCATCTCGACTCCCATCGACAATCCCGTCCCTACGAGCAGCGCTGGAGGTCTCACATCGCCTAACCCATGTGGCTATGACTCATCATTCCCGCAATTAGGCTCCCAGTGCATTGTTGGTGCTCCAGGAGGAACATCCTACCATCTCGCCCCTGCGGCCGGGGCTAACAGTTTTCCGTGGCTAGCAGCTCCGGGTAGTTCAGACCTGAACGCTGCCGCCCAACACTTTGTCAACGCGGGGGTAGCCACGGGATTCAACTCCGCAACATCTGTACTAACAGGTATCAGTTCCACTGCTACATCTCACCCCGTCAATATCTTCATCAGAAACGACGATACAGCTCGGCTTGATCTTGGTAAGGGTCTATCGGCAGAGATCTGCTACCTGTTCACAGGTTCGTACGCTGTGCCTTGTACATACATGACATCTGTTCAGGGTCCGAATAGCTCCTTTCCAGGCTTCACCACGTCCACAACGAGCGTCAACCTTAGCTGGCATATGTACACGGCTTTCTACAGCAGCGTTCCGGCCTTTGACGACAGCCTCTACTTCACATACAACAGCCGTTTCGTCTCCGGCATTCCTGCCATCCAGCCTCCAAACGGACCCTGCTCCGCTCAGGCTGTCCCGACTAACAGTGCTCCGGACTACATGTACCTCTGCAGTCCCATATATGATAATCTCAGTTCTCAAATGGAAACTGCTCCTTGTCTAACCGCCTCAGGCGATCCCGTGCAGGGCGCCGCGTCGAACCTCCCCACTGCTCCCGGAAACGGAACATGTTCCGGTACGTCCCAACTCTCTGCCATTAGTGCGGGCATTCAAGCCGAAGCCAATTTCGGCGCTGGCGCATTTACTCTACCAGTCTTCGAACGTTCGATCCAGTTCGGCTATCCTAACACAGGCTGGATTCGAGCCATCAACAGCAACGATGTGGGTCTGCCCAACTATTTCACGTGGCTGAACGCCTGGAATCCTACCGCGCCACAGCCGGGTACAATCCGCCAGGGCTTCAGCCAGAGCACTAGGTCAGTTAACCCGTACATTGCCAGTACTACCCACGACCTCTACATTGTAGGAAATGTGTACGATTCTCTCTTCAGGCCAAACCCGTTAGCGCCGGCCCAAGTGCTCGATTGGATGAGCATAAGTCACCAGCAGCTCCCGAACAGCGGGATCACATATACCCCGCCAGCTGGCACCGTCTCGACCTTCCGGTTCACCCTACGATCGGACCTGTACTTCCAAGACGGTAGAGCGGTCACATCGTACGACGTAGCGTTCAGCTACCTCTCGTTGGTAGGGTCAGGGTCTGTCCTAGGTATCCTTGCGGCGCCCATGACAGGGATAACTGTCCTTGGACCCCACCAGTTCGACGTCAGCGTCAGCTCTCTCGGCCCCTTCGTTCTGCCGAACCTCGCCAGCCTGCCGATACTATCCGCACGTTACTGGACGAACGCTGGAAACTCGGCGTGGGACAGTGCAGTCATGACTTGCACCACAGGCGTCGGCTGTCCCTTCTCCCAGTACACAATTTCAGGGTCAACCGTCAACTGCGCTCTGAATTGTACTCCTTTCTCGGCGGGCCTGATGACAGTCAACGCTGCGAATGAAACCCCCACTTTCGATCCGATCGCGAACCACATCTTTGTTGGCTCGGGTCCATGGCAGTGCGGCACAGTGACGGGAAGCGGAAGCGGCATCTGCACCCCATCCCCCTTCGCCCAGAATCCACCGGTAGGAGGAAGCTATACTCTGACACGTTTCGGAAATGGTCTAGGTCCTGCGTCTACCGTCAGCCAGATCTACTTCCGCAGCAGCGGCAACCTGGCCCTCTGCATCTGGGCCACGTTCAACTGCACTTCCAGCTTCGTGCAGACCTTCATCTACTTCTCCCAGGTCGCAGCCTGCTTCGGCCAGCCGATCAACCTTACCGGTCCCTGCGGCCACTGGCAGCAAGGCATAGGCAACCCTGGAACAGGGAACCCGGTAGGCCTCACTCAAGTCGCCATCGTCAACAGGTTCGTAGGGGTCAACTGGGTCGCGCCGTACAACTGGAACACCAGCCCACCAATAGGCATCGCAGCTCTCTCTCCCGTACTATACGAAGGATCAATAACCCTCAACCCAGCCTCGGTCGTCGGCTGTCCCAACGGCTACGACTGCTAGAATAAAACGTGATGCAAAATCATGCTGTCGAGATAATGAGATAAGCAACGAAAGCAATTCTCGTTACTGGTCATCGAAAGGCAAAATTGAAAAAATGTCCTAGGTGCAACTCGATCAGCTCGGCTGCTGAAAATGTCTGTGGAGTCTGCGGGGCAAGCCTCTCAGGCGTAACCTCCCAGAGACTTGAGCAACTCGTTCACAGAGAATCTGAGATCAAGGCCAAGGAAAAACTGAGCGTAGTCGGCCTTGCCCTGGTTATAGCCGCCCTGACAATGACGGGCGTAGGAGTCTTGTTACTGGTTATACTCAACGCCCTCGGTGTCTTCCTTTTGCTCGCTGGATTGATACTTATCATGTACATTTTCGGAGGCGCGGGCGCGGGAATAGGTAGGGGGAAACGTAGCATGCAGAAAGCGGAGGCTAGGCAAGATGAAAAAGAACGGAGGAGAAAGAGGGGGGAAGAAGACTAGGTCTTCTATGAGCCAAGCATTCGTAGCGTTCAAACTAACAGCGCTAAATGTTTGACCCGAAAAGTCGTTGTGTGGAAGCTTGATATTTATCGCTTCGTCAGCGTAACGGGGCAGAGTGGGTCTCTGGTATGGAGTTTTTCAGACATTGCCCAGGCTGTGGGCGCAGGTTCCACATCAAGCTGGAAACCAAGAAGATGGTTCATCTGGACAGGGAGTCGATGCAGGGAAACGAGGGACCGTTGAGTGTTAGCCAGTTTCGAGGAGCCCCAGTCCTACTTGTCCAGGAGAGCAGTAGACCAATAGTCGTTGATGTCGAGGAATTCCAGTACTCGTACAAGTGCAAACACTGCGGGCATGAGTGGTCTGAGAAGCACGTTGAAGATCATCGGGAAGCCTGACACTGCACAAAATATCAGTGGGCATTTCAGGGCCGGGCGCACAGTTGGAGAAGCTCGATCGGGCGAGTCGAGGTTTCAGAGACTTCTCAGAGCCGAACTAGAAGAATGATGTTTGCGATCAGCAAGTCAATAATTGTCAGTGGGACAGATCTCTTTGCGAATCGTGCGAAGCTGAGTCTCTTTTCTTCCTTGTTGAGAATGTTTAGTGCGACCATGTTCGACGCTGTCCCTATGGGCGTGGCCATTCCGCCGATGCCCGTGCCTACGGCCAAGGCCCAGGCCAACGGTGCGATCGACACTCCTGGAAAGCTGGACATCGCTCCAATTACGGGGATGAAGACTGTGACCAGCGGGACGTTGTCAACAATCTGGCTGATTAGTGCCGTAGTCCAAAGCACTAGTGTGACGGCAAGGGCGAGGTTTCCGCCCGACTCCTGAACCATCCAGCCGCCTAGCTGAACCAGCAGTCCGGTCTTTGCGAAGCCTGCGACTAGGATGAATAGTCCTCCGAAGAAGAAGAAAATCTGCCAATCGATTCTCCCGAGGACATCGCGGACCTCACTAGACCTGGACGACTCGTAGACAAGAATCAGAAATGCAGGGAGAAGAGTTGCGAGGGCTGCGGAGACCCCGAGAAAAGTATGCACTATTAGGAACGTGACGGCGAGTCCCAGAGACACGAGGCTAACTTCGAGGAGACCCCGATCCTTGACAGCGCTCGATGGACTCGGAAGCTTGACCGGTCCACGTTCCCGATGCCGTTTCATCGCGTCTCGATGCAGAAATCCGTGATTCCTCAGGTAGAGAATTGAGGAATTCACCGCTAGGATCGCTAGCGCAATGGGCGCAGTGTTGAACAGAAATTGATTGAAGGAGAGGTTGACCAGTGGCGAGGACCCGATGATAACGTTCGTCGGGTCCCCCACCATCGTAGCGATACCGCCTACGTTTGCAGCCAATACCTCCGCTATCACGAAGGGGATCGGATCAATACCAAGACCATCGAACACCTCCACAGTCAACGGGACAATGAAGAGAGCCACGGTGACGATGTCGAGGAGGGAAGCCATGCCCGCTGTCAGTAGTGGTAGTAGAACGTACATGAGGACCGGATGAGCATCAACTGACCCAGCCAGACGAAGACCCATCCACTGGAAAAACCCCGCCTCTCGGAGACTCGAAGCGATAATGAACATCCCCAGAAGGACGCCGAGCGCCGTCCAGTTGATCGCCGAGACAAGATCTGTCTCGCTCAAGACACCGGTGCCAACCATCAGAGTAGCGCCAAGAACCGCGGCGGAGGGCTTGTGAAACCTGTCGGAGAGAATCAGGCCATAGACTCCGAAGAAGACCCCGACCACAATGACAGTGAGAGCTGTTGGAAGAACCAAATCTCTCGGCAAATCAGACCCAGTTCATAAAAGGTCTCTCCAAAACTCTCAGGCAGTCGGATTTCTGAAAGAGGAAGCCTATTCTGATACTAGGATGATTCTGTGCGAGGAAAAGCGCAGGCTCCTCGCTCGTGAAGCTCTCTTTACAATCTAAAATCATAGTAGCAGAGTCGATCATTGCGACTATACTAGTAGCGGCATTATTCTCAGATTATGAGAACAATATCTATCTGAGACAATATCTGGCCCAGGCCCTAGGCGGATTTCAAGCAAATATATTTCTTGAATCGATAGCCAGGTTCGGAAACTTTCTATTAACCCCCCTACGAGTACTCACCCTGACTCTGCTCTCCCTCATGACTCTGATCCTCTTACTCCTACTCCTCTTCATGTTCTGCACTTTTGTTCTAAGCATGGTGAGGATCCGAAGGGCGAAACCGAGACGTGCGTATCGTCCTATGATCCGCGAGTCAGCATTCGACGCTAAATAACCAGCCACCGCCGTCTGCCAAAATGTATATACAGGATCACGTCGGGACCGAATCATCGTTTCTTCGAGGATCAGAGAACCTTTGCGAATCGCCGTCATCGCCGCTGGAGTAGTTGGAATGGCAACAGGAACCGGACTCGAGAGCAAGGGACACGAAGTCGTCTTCTACGATAATGACAAGGCGAAACTCGGCAACATAGCCAGCGAAGGACACAAGGTCGCTTCCTCCATCAAGGAAGCTGTGGGACAAAGCGAGGTCTCAATGATCTGCGCTCCAACACCCAACGCAAACGGCGCCGTGGATCTGGGAATACTCCTCACTATTTGCTCTGAAGTGGGAAGCGCTCTCCAGCAAAACGACTCTTACCATCTCATAGTCGTCAGGAGCACAGTTCCCCCAGGAACCACCAGAGAAATTGTAGTTCCCCGGATCGAGGCGACTGCGGGTGCTCCGACCGGCTTACGGTTCGGAGTCTGTCATAACCCCGAATTTCTACGAGAGAGGTTCGCTTCCGAAGATTTCTTGCACCCGAGGGCGATAGTTATCGGGGAAATGGATGAGCTGGCGGGAAGAACACTTCAGTCAATCTATTCCTCCTTTGGTTCTCCCGTATTGCGTTGCGACCCGGAGACATCCGAGATGACCAAATACGCGTCAAATCTCTTCAACGTCACAAAAGTCAGTTTCTTCAACGAGATCGACAAAGTCTGCAAAGCACTTGGCGTTAGGTCGGAAAAAGTAAGCAAGCTCATGCCATTACTCGCCCTCGGGCTCAGAGACGACCTTCAAGAATGGGGAATATACGGGGGCCGAGCTTTCGGAGGCATGTGCCTCCCCAAAGATTTGGATGCATTCATCGCGTTCGCCCAAAACCAGGAAATTCGTGTTCCACTGCTTGAGGCAGTCAAACAAGTCAACCAGGCCATGTCCAAAGAAGATCAGAAGATCGAAGTGCTCGTGACCAATGGCTGACCTTCTCCCCCTCATACCTCTAGGCATAGTTGGCGTGATCACATGGAGCCTTTGGGCGATGAGGAGAATGTACGGAAGAGCCTACCGACCGTTTCAGGGCTCTTTCACCACAACAACATCCGTTGTCGTCCCGGTCTTCAAGGAAGACCCAAGGATTCTCCTTCGAGCCATCAGATCCTATCTCACCAACGAGATCGGGGAAGTAATCTTGGTCGTAGACCATCAGGACAAGTTGAACATAGAAAACATTCAGACGAACTTCCCCTCCTCGTCTCACCCCAATGTTAGGTTGATCGTCACGGAGGAGCCTGGGAAACGGCCAGCCCTCGCCCGCGGAATCAGTGAAGCGACAGGGGAGATTGTTGTACTGTCTGACAGTGACACCAAATGGGCAGAGAATCTTCTCGAAGAGATTCTGAAGCCTTTCAGCGACCCGGAAGTAGCGGGTGTCGGGGCGAAACAGAACGTGGATCACTTCGAGGATTCTCTGGTCTGGAGAATAGAAAACTGGCTCCTGGATCTAAGGTACATCGACTTCGTTCCGGGAATGTCGGTGGACGGGGTGGTAAACTGCTTGTCGGGGAGAACAGCTGCGTATAGAAGATCTCTGCTCCTCCCCGTTCTTTCGGAGCTAGTCGGCGAGACTTTTCTCGGCAAGAAATGCGTTGGTGGTGATGATGTCCGGCTAACACAACTCATGCTCATACAGGGCTACAAGACAGTCTACCAGAGAACCGCTGAGGCCTACACTGTCTACTCTGGTGGGTTCGGCAGCTTTGTGAGGAGAAAGATAAGATGGAGTAGAAATAGCTACAGGGCGAACCTGCGGGCTCTCTGGCAGGGCTGGGTATGGCGGAAGAGTTGGATCCTCCCAGTCAGTATCTTCCATGCTACCATCACGCCCTATACACTCGCTATCGGCGCCCTCGGGACAGCCTATCTAGCCCTCACCCAGCCGGGTGCAGTAGCTTCAGTGTTCGGGATAGTGCTCAATGTACCCCTAGTCTGGATTGTCTTCACCATCAGTGGCCGCTCCTTCAAAGGCTTGAGTCATCTGAGAAGAGTTCCCTGGGACATCTCGCTGATCCTGGTGATGACTTTCCTGATGATCTTTGTGCTAGTACCGGTCAAGGTCTTCTCCCTCCTCACAATGAATCGGCAGGGATGGGTCGGCACAAGATAGGCATCCTAGGCTCGTCGCGCTAGTCCGAGAACTCCGACTCGACTGACGAACAGCTTTGTGGAGCTGGGGTCAGAATGTGATGAAACTGTAATCGACGTTGTAGGGTTTGGGTGAGCTTCCTTGGACCCAGGCGATGGGAACATTGGGCGATTTCATCGTGTTCCCAGGCAGATTGAGAAACCTGTTCGTCGAGGAGCTGCTTAGCTGCCGGGTGGACCAAGAGTTTCCGTCAAACTTCGCTAGCCATATCTGCGAGTTGTCAAACTGGGCCGGGGGATCTCCGTTCCAAGAGAAGGGGCCGCCCGTATTCCAGCCGACATAGACATTGCCCTTTTCGTCGACCTGGACCATGGCGTTCAGCTGGTTCTGACTGTCCGAGCGAACCACGATTGGTGCTGACCAGGTTTCACCTGACAGGACAGAGTACAGTGTGTAGTTGTTCTGCGAGCGCGTGTCCCTTTCCTTCCATACAAGGTGAACTCTTCCTTGGGAATCTGCCGCCATACTGGGGTAGCGCTGGTCTGTGCCGTAGGTTTCGGGAATAGGGGCGGTAGAGTTGGACCAGGTGTTTCCCTGGTCCGCCGAGAACGTGTATCGGATCCGGTTGTTTCCTGTGTCTCCAGGGTCTTCTCCGTACCAAGTCACTCGCAATGTACCGGTAGAGTCTTGGACTATTGTGGGCCTAGAGTGTACTTCCCCGTTTGGCGGGGCGAGCTTTGTGTAGTTGGACCAGGTCAGTCCGTTGTCATTTGACACGGTCATCATCGGTGTGTCGCAATTCGATGAGGCACATTTTCCGTTTGCTAGATTTGCTACATCTGTTCCTTCCCAGACCACGTAGATGCGCTGGGTATTTGAGCGGTCAACCAGAATGTCGGGGTGTTCCTGCCAGTGGCTGGCGTCTGGCGCCTGCAGGTATCCATCGATATGGTATGGGATGATCCTTGGTGTTATCCACTGGGAGCCTGTCCACCGCGAGTACCAGATCTGTCGGTCCGCGGGACCTGTGTCGTTTGGCACCTGATACCAGGCAGCATGGATGACATCATCGCTGCTTAGAGCGATGGCGGGAACGCGTTGAGTCTGTCCTCCCGTGTAGATCGGACCACCGCCCAGGTGAGACCAGGTGAGACCGTTATCTTTCGAGAAATCCACATAGGCCCTGGCGAAGCCTCGTCCTTCCGGTTGGGTCCGATAGGCTATGTATGTTGATCCTTTGCTGTCGACGGCCAGCTTTCTAGTTCCGCCCCAGGCTAGCCCCTGCCAGTCGGATGTCGAGGCCACTTTGACGCCGTTAGCAGGAACGATGGGAGCTGGGCTGCTCTGTTTTGGAGCCGTGATCTGTAGTCCTACTATTATGAGTATGAGGATGGTCGCTGTCAGAATAGTCAACGTTATGTCCTTCCGTCTGGACCGTTTTGGCCGCGCCTCGGTGGTCAGAACGGTCCGCCTCCTAACCAGTCTGTTACCTGTTCTTTGTTGAGGTCTGGCTGTAGCATATGGTGTAGGGCGATCCTGCTCCGCTCAGCCAGGCTATCCGGAGAATCCCGTCAGATGAATCTTGTGGCATAACTGGCCATTTGTTGTTCGCTGAGAAGCTTGTCCCGAGCTGTGTTAGAGTTGAGTCCTGGCTCATCTGTACGATGAAGGACTTCGCGCTGTTTGACGAGGCCGCGTCGATCCCCGACCATTCCTGCCAAGCCACAAAGACCATGCCTCTCTCACCCGTTGAGAGAGTTGGATCCGACTGGTTGAGTTGTGATCTAGGGTAAACATTCGTCCAGGTTGTCCAGGTCGCCGCAGTAAGGTTAGGATTCAGAGATGAATATTTTACGAGAGAATTGGGATGCGCATTGTCCGTTCCGTCCCAGATGAGGTGCAGCTGGTTGGACCTATCGATGGTCATGCTCACATGCTTCTGGTTGAAACCTTCAATTCCAGCTACTATCTGGACGGATCCCCAGGCCGCCGTTCCGGCATCCCATCGGGCGTACTTGATGCGGGTTCCGCTCTGCCCCAACACTCCTCCATACCAGGCTGCGTACAAGTTTCCAGAAGTGTCGACTACTCCATCCGGACGGCTCTGCCCGGAAGATTCCAATGGTGAAATGTTCTCCCATCGGGACCAGGTCCTTCCATTGTCCGTCGACATGGAGTGCTTGATCTGTTGTACGCCCCCACTCGAAGAGTCTGATCCCTCCCAGAGAACATGCAGCACATCATTCCTATCGACCGCTATGATGGAGTGTTCCTGCCAGTACAATTGTCCTGAGTAGCCCAGAACCGGAGAAATATTGACCCAATTGGACCATTGGGTGCCGTTCCAACATGCGTATTTTATCTGTCTATCATTCGTCCCACTGTAAGCTTGGTCGCGCCCATACCAGACCACGTGGACCCAGCCCTTCGAGTCAACAGCAACCGCTGGAACTCTCTGGTCAGCGCCGTTCCCCCCTCCCTCAGTACTAGAATTAACCAGCGGTGGAGCGTTAACAATGGCAGCTGGACTTGCACCGAGGTCCGACCAAGTCTTACCATTATCTCTAGAAACGGCCACATAGACCTCGTAGTGATCAAGGCCAGACGGGACCTTTCTGTACGCGACGTAAATATTGCCGAGACTGTCGGCTACCATTTTTCTCTGCCCGCTGTACCCGAGACCCTTAGAGTCACCGGTCTGGCCTACTTGTGAAAGGACGGAAGAGAGGTTTCCCAGGTTCACACCACTCCTGTTAGTCTGTCCCTGCCCCGTGATAGCCGCAGGCAGGGCTACGAAAAACGCGAATCCTCCTGCCACGACCAGGCATATCATTGTTGCAGCTAGAAGCTTTCGATGAATATGCCTCGCATGGTCTTTTCGAGAGAATTGCCTGTTTCCGATCGGAATGTCTTCCGGGGTCGACCCTCGCAGGTGTCTTCGCTTCGCGAACACTACCAGTACGGCGGTGAAGCCTAGTGCCCACGCTGCTAGGAACAGCCAAGCGGCAGGAATACTCGAAAGGATGCCGAGCCATCCCTCATGTGCAGTCGTGGCAACCACGGTTCGGTAGGGGCCTGACTCACCATTGGAATGAGTCTCGATGAATGAAGAGAGTCGAGTAATTAGAAGTGTACCGAGCGCCATGAGAGATAGGGGTAGCCCTGCCCTCCGCGCGATTGCTAGGCTGTCATTTCCCATCGCAGATACTCCTCAACCTGTCAAAGTTTTGACGCGCAAGTCAATAGCAAGATGATTTTTGTCAATGGATCCCATTCCTTCATTCGACCTGCTCGATGACCCTCGCGAGCGATAGATTCGCAGGCTCCAGAGACAAGGAAGGCGATCGGAGGGTGCGAGTTAGGCCTCTGTCTCTAAGACGTGGATAGGGTCTCGGAACCGTATAGGCTGCTCCATACCGATTCGAAGTTCGGAACGTTCATGTGCCGATCGCCCACAGTATTCTGGCGTGGGCGTTTCCTCAGCGATGTGATGCTCGAAGAGAGAACCCGAATATCAATGCTGTTAGGGACCCGCGTCCAACCGATACTACGTCATAGGGACGAATCTCTCTTTTCCGGATTGCGACGTGACTGCGACCTCGGTCGTGGTGCTTGGAGAAGGGACAATTCCCGTGTCAGAGATTAATGGTGAAATGTTTGTAATGCTGATGTTTCCCGAGGTCCCCATCTGAGACCACTAGCCTGGCGCCCGTTCGAGGAGTCAGCGATCACGGGTCTGCCTGACGTCGCAAGCAGTCTGTTAGTGACCTGGACAGGTGAGGCCACTTCGTAGGCTGAAATGTAAGGGAGACTGGCGACTAGGGCGGCCAGAGGAGCTGTCTTTATTCTGAAATAACGCGCGTTTAGGTCACGACGATCGTGACTGATAAGCTGGGCGAAATGTTGCTGTATCCCTGGATTATGGTCACGGTGCCCGTATATGTCCCCTTACAATTTGGCGCGGCCACAAGACATTGTGCTGTTACAGTAACACCATCCGGGGCTGGACCGCACGTCGTCTCACCAGATGGACTGACGGTGAGGCTAATCTTGGTCGGGTTGCTGATGGTAGTGTGAAAGACCACATCATCGACCTTCGGCGCACACTTGACCACCTCTCCAACACTACCCGAGCTGCCTGTGCCAGCACTCCCTGAGAACGTGATGGTGACTGGGTTCGCTGACCATAGTGCCTTTGGGGCCGTGAGGCTAGCGAATCCCACCGCCATGTAAGCTCCCACCATGATGAGGCTTATTGTGAGGCCCACCAATAGATGGGGTATATACCGTCTGATAGGCGACAATGGCAAAGCCACGAGAGGCACTTAGCAATTTAAGATTTGCGCGTGAAAGAAGCCAATTTCGACAATTCCGGCTAACCCCGGATATCCCAGTATCCCTTTCTAGCCACGGATGGCTGCCCGCGTCAACCTTAGCCTTTTGAAAGTTGAAGGTCTAGAAGTTGTCGCCTGCTTTGTGACGATGTCTAAAACCAAAACTACTCTGAATGACCAGAAAGACCAGTGCTCCGACATATACTGCGAAACTAATGAGTGGATGTATGAAGGATAGTATGATGGCGGCTAGGTATATCCAGGGTCCTGTTCTCCACCGCGTTCTAATTCTTTGCATGACCCTCTTGTCATGTTCGGGAACGACCAGGAGGTTGTTTCGGGTAGAGTAGGATAGGATGCCCAGCATGCAGAAGCTCGTGGCAATTATGTTAGCTCCGTAAATTATCACGGGCACCTGCACCTCAGGATATCTCCCGATTAGAGCGGTCGAGAATGGGAGAAATCCGATCGTAAGCAGGAAGAGAGTGTTCAGCCAGAGAAGTGGCCGGTCGACCCTCGTAACATAGTGAAACACGCTATGGTGGCTTATCCAGAGAACAGCCAACAGCAAGAAACTGAGAACGTAGCCTAGAATATCGGGCCACAAAGCCAAGATGTCTCCGACAACTTCTGACGACAGTTTGGGGCCTGTCACACCACTCGCAATGACAGGGACGCTGAGGCTGAGAACCAGAACTGTCATCACGGTTGCGAATATGCCGTCTGTGAGGGCCTCCAGTCTTCCCTTGCCGAGCCCCGGAATGCTGGATTGGTCCAAACTCATTTCAGCTACACGAGAATCTTGTCTTCTTCTGGCAACGTTTAAGCCAATATCTTCGAAACATCGTTCTGCTCGAGGAAGAGAATTATGGTGGGCCGGGGGAGATTCGAACTCCCGACCATGCGGCCTCGAAAGGGTTTCCGCGTGTAAGGCGGACGTTCTCTCCGGGGTGTTCCCTAACCGGGCTGAACTACCGGCCCACTGAGAAAGAGTCGTCGAGTGTCTTCAGGTAGATTACGATTTAGGTCGAGATTACCTAGCCTCGCAATATTTGAGAGACTGTCCTTTTATAGAGCGAATCGCTAGTTTTCATTCTGGGCATTTTGTATGGCGGGGAAGGAGCCGCTTGTATACATCGACGGTGAATACTATCCCAAGGGAAGCGCAAAGATCTCAGTCTATGACCACGGACTACTCTACGGCGACGGTGTCTTTGAGGGAATAAGAGCCTACAACGGCATAGTCTTCCACCTACGCGATCACATCGAACGACTATTCGAGGGCCTCAGAGTCACAAGGATCAACGTCTCGCTATCAAAGGAGGAGATGGCGAATGCTGTCGTTGATGCTCTACGGAGGAATAACATGATGGATGCTTACATTCGGCTTATCGTTACCAGGGGACGGGGAAATCTTGGGCTGGACCCTCGGAGCTCTCCGAAATCGTCAACCATCATAATGTGCGAGCCCGTCGCGCCAGCCCACGGCAAGGAGGCCCGGGAGAAGGGAGTGACCGCCATAATCTCCAGCTACAGACGCGACATGGTCGACGGCACGACCCACGAGCTGAAATCCCTCAACTACATCCAGAGCGTCCTCGGAAAATTCCAGGCCATTGACGCTGACGCAGACGAAGTCGTAATGCTTGACCATAGAGGAATGGTCTCAGAATTTCACGGATCCAACCTATTCCTCGTAAAACATGGAATCCTGAACACCCCAACCTCTGCCGCAGGCATCCTCCACGGCATCACCCGTGCCCGAGTTCTCAAGCTCTCAGAAGAACTAGGCTACGAGGTCCATGAGAGAGACATCACGCCCTATGAACTGCTCAATGCTGACGAAGTGTTCCTGACCGGAACAATGGCAGAGATAGTCCCGGTAGTTCGAATCCAAGGAGTCCCGATCGCTGATGGAAAGCCTGGACCTGTAACGAAAGAGATCATCAGAGCCTTCCAGAGGATAACGCAGGACCCGAAGGAGGGGACTGTTATCCGTGAGGCTGTTGCTGTTCAGGCCCGAGCCAGATCTCACTAAACTAATCCCGCCTAATGAGTCACCGAGAAGATCGACTTTCTGTCGCAGAAGTGTGTTTTAGCACTAGGTGCCCAACAGCAACGACTGGCCTCATTTCTTCAGAATGTTGAGATGGAATAGAGTATAGATGACACAACCTCCAGCAATGTCCATCAGTGTCGCCCCGGCTACCAGCATGATGTCGCTGACCACGCCCGTCTGAAAGTAACCAATCCATTGCTGGACTGAGCTCCAGATCGAACCCACAACCACGGCTACACCAATAGCGAGGAGGGGCTTCCGATCAGGACTGGTTCTGACTCGAAGGTTGAGGATCCAAGAAGAGACAGCAAGGGCAAGGGTGAGATGGAGCAGAAGCGTGAAAGGGCTAATGTCAAACTGGGTCAGCTGGCCGAAGAAGAACCCGATTCCCGTCACGACCAAAACGGCTGAGGAACAGCCAAGGGTTAGTCTTAGCCATCGAGGGGTCGTGTCGAGGAGACGCACTGGCATGCTGGCCAGGGCCTAGTCCTCCTTGTTCTTCTCGACGCTCATCTGTGCGGAGTGATGTAGATGGAGCGGAAAACCAATTCTTCCTCCCATCAGCAACGCGTGGATTCTGGGCCATTGCTGAAGCGAAACTACACCACCGATTATGCCACCGGACAGGGCTAGGACTGCTGAGACTGCGGTGACAATTGCAAACGCGGTCTGAAACGCGTACGGTACTAACGCGTTCGGATAAACAATCAGGTTCGTGAGGACCCAGAGAGCCATGCTGGCTAATTCTCCAAGAGTGCCTGCGAGAAAGCCGGCCACTCCTCCTCTGAAGGGTCCTGTCTTCACTATGACTCCTGCGACCAGCCCCGCTATGAACGGTCCCACCTCCGGGATAGCAGAGCCAAGAATGAGGTTGATCAGGAATCCTGCGCCTATCGCGAGAAGAAGATCCGCAGTCTTGTCTTGAGACGAGCTGGGAAACTTGTTGGCCATGGAATATTTCGGCCTGTAGACGCAATCTCCTCCGTTGCGGTGATATTCTGTGCGTAACCCCAACGCAATCCATATGGTTACATTACTCGGCCGAAGGCTCAGGTGAGAACGATTGAAGGGGGCTGTCTTCGACTGGGACGGGACACTCGCCAGTATCGACGACCGTGAGTTCTATTGCATCAATCACGCGCTGACAGAAAACGGTTCAACGCCGATCAATAACGAGTTCTACATCAAGAATTACTATCTGCGCGCATACGAGGAGGGCACCGGGCCCCGAATGGTGATGGAGACAGCACTAGCAGGAAAGAGCCGTGCGGCTATCGAAACAGTTTACGAATCCTATTGGAGAGTCTTCCAGGCTACGGCGGATAAGGCAACCCTCCAGACCGGGGCTATCGAGATTCTCAAGGCCCTGAAACGTACGGGATTCAGGATCGGCATCGCCACGATGAGGTATACAAGATCGGTCGTCGAATCTGAACTGAAAAATCTCGCAGTGGCTCCTCAAGTGGACATTCTGTTAACTCGGCAGGACCTCGGCCTCGGAGGAACCCTAAGATCCTTGGAAGAAACGGTCAGTCAACGGGCCAGGCTCGTGACAAAAGCATTAGGAGAGATGCGCCTTACACCTGAGGATGTGTTTCTAGTTGGGGATTCGTGGTGGGATGTTCGAGCGGGCAAAAGGCTAGGAATCCGAACTGTTCTGGTTAAGACAGGCTTCGCTTCTTACAACGACTTTTCGAAGGAAAATCCAGATCTAACGGTCTCTTCAATGAACGAACTCAGAGAAATCCTGGAGAAGAGGCAATGGGCAATCTGACGAGAATTTTCCGGTGATAACACTGGCTCTTTGTGTCACAGGAATTTCGACATACACGATTATTGACGCACACTCGTTCGCCCGGGTGTGTAGAGGTCTGTTGTGGTGACTGGTTCAATGTCGTTCTTCTCTAATTCTCTGAGCAGCCGGTTGATGCCTAGCCAGTCGCTTGCAATGTGTCCCAGAACAACCAGGTTGGCAAAACCATCTGATGCCAGCTTTGTCAGATCAGCTTCCGAGATGTGAATGTAGGATAAGGTCCCAACGCCATGCTGGAAGTATGCTTTAGCAACATCATAGCCGCCGTTCGTGTAGCACGCGTGAGAAATTGCAACTTTTCCAGCCTTCCGATTTGGAGAACCGAGTCGCACTTCGATTCGAGTCTCAGCCCGGCGAAACTCGGGGAACGCGCCGATTCTAGAAACTAGCTGACGGACTGTCGCATCTTCATCCAGGCCTCTGATGGCCTGGACGATCACTCTTCGACCGATCTCATCGCAGGGACTGTGAATGGTGACAAGCGGAAGACCTAGCTTCTTCGCGGCGTTCGGGACTTGATCGTAATTCTCGGGGTGATGCTGGATGTCGAGGACTCGATACTTATTCTTCACAGCCTCCTTAGCGGTCTCCGCCGGGACCCCCGCTCTTTTCATCTGTTCGATATGCCGGAGGAAGACCTTGTAGCCTTCAAGCTGGGCTTTTCCTCCAGCTGGATGATGGGCAATTACACCATCACAGTTAAGATTCTGAGCCAGCAAGAGTTCGCTGACTCCCACATCGATAGCAACCAAGACCCTTCGGAGGTTGCGCCCCTTGACGTGAATCTCACTGTCGGCGGGAATACTGTTGAACTGAGCGAGTTTGAGAGCGGTCTTCATTATCTGCTGGGTATCAAGCAAGGCGGGTCCTGCCTACTGGATTGGCTTCTTGAGTATTAGGCGCGTCCGCCCTTTGTCATCTTCTTGAGGTCGAGAATCTCGTCCAGTTTGTCTTTGGGTAGGATTCCCTCTTCCAAGACAACTTCTCGAAGGGACTTGTTCTCGGTCATCGCCTTCTTCGCGATCTTCGCAGCGCTGTCGTAGCCGATCTTTGGAGTGAGCCTAGTCACCATCATGAGAGTCCGCTCTGCATATTCCAAGCAACGCTTCTTGTCCGCGGTGATCCCCGCGACGCATTTCTCGCCGAGGACGCGGGACCCGTTCGCCAATATCTCGATTGACTGAAGCAGATCGTAAGCGATAACCGGCATCATGACGTTCAACTCCAGCTGACCTAACATCCCGCAGACGCCAATCGCTGCATCGTTCCCGTAGACTTGAGCGGCCACTAGATTAATGGCCTCAGGGACCACGGGGTTGACCTTGCCCGGCATTATGCTCGAGCCCGGCTCCATAGCGGGAAGATCGATCTCGCCCAGGGCGGTTCTAGGACCTGAGTTTAGGAGGCGGAGGTCGTTGGATATTTTCATCAGGCTCGTAGCGATAGTCTTCAAACCGCCGCTCGCTTCGACACACGCATCCTTGCTCTGCATCGCCTCAAACGTGTTCTCTGCTTTTCGAAACGTCAAGCCGGTTAGACGATTAATTTCCGCGATAGCCAGGTCAGCGTATTTCGGATGCGCGTTGAGACCCGTTCCCACTGCAGTCCCGCCCAACGGCAGTTCCATCAGTATATCCCTAGCCTGCTCTGCCCGCTTGATCCCGTGCCTGATCATACTCGCGTAGCCACTAAACTCTTGACCCAGCGCGATCGGGACTGCGTCCTGTAGATGGGTCCTACCTGCTTTGATGACATCTTCAAACTCTCTCGTCTTCCTCTCAAGAGCCTCAGCCAGTAAACGCAGGCTTGGCAGAAGTTTGCGAACAATCTCTTCCGCCGAAGAAACGTGGATCGCAGATGGGAAGACGTCGTTCGTAGACTGGCACATGTTCACGTGGTCATTCGGGTGAATTATCGACTTGTCCCCTCTCTTGCCCCCGAGAAGCTCGATCGCGCGATTGGCGATGACCTCGTTCATGTTCATATTCGAAGAAGTCCCGCTACCCGTCTGGAAGACGTCAACAACGAACTGGTCGTAAAGAGCTCCCTCCATTACCTCCTTGGCCGCGGAGACGATAGCCTCGCCCTTCTTCGGGTCCAACAGTCCCAGCTGCATGTTGGCCCGCGCAGCGGAGAGCTTGATCAGAGCCATAGCCCGAATGAATTCCTTAGGAAGGCGCAGACCCGATATTGGAAAGTTCTGAACGGCCCGCTGGGTCTCAGCGCCATAATACGCAGAACTAGGGACCTTGACTTCGCCCATGGAGTCCCTGTCCAACCGATACTCCTCAACCGTAACCATTATCGAGACGCCGAAGAAAGCCCGGAGAACTGGGACTAAAAAACACTCCCTATCAAATCTGAAAATAGTACTATACATTCTGCCCTCTCAGTTTCGTTCATCTCTACGCTCTAAGAGCCCGGGCGAGAAGATTCGATGGACCTTGATTTCGACTAGGAAGATGCGACGAAACAGCCAGAGGCTTAGAGACCAGATTCGACAGGTACTGTCAGTCCTCGACGAGGTAGAACAATATCGCATGAAAAACCTCTCGAAAGCTCACGCGCGAGTCTAGAAACCTCTTCTCACCACCCTGCTTTTACCTAGTGAAGGAACAGTTTACATCATCACACGTTCGACTAGCGACCCAAGTCTAGGTCGCTAGTGCATGAGACTGCTAAGGTTCCAACAGAAACCCTCCGAGAACCGGATAGGAATTATGATCGACTCGGCTCGGTTTGTTGAGCTGGGTGCCTCAAAGAACTCGGAACCGATACTGGAATTTCTTCAAGACCCAAAGAGAGAGGCCAAAGCAAACCAGACGCTCGAGGCGGCGAAGAAGCAATTTGCTGACTCGGGAGAAAAGAATCCGAAGGGAGTCGTCAACCTCGACAAGGTCACAGTTCTTCCTCCTATCTCACGTCCAACAAAGATCATTTGCATGGGCGGGAACTTCTCCGACCATCTCCAAGAAGGATCAACAACTCTTCCTCCTTTCCCAATATCATTTCTTAAATCACCAACCTCACTAGTCGGGCATAGAGCTCCAGTCTTCTATCCTCGAAGAGTCAAACTCCTGGATTACGAGGTAGAGCTCGCTGCCGTGATTGGTAAGAGATGTAAGGACATATCAAAGAAGAACGCCCTCGATCATATCGCTGGCTTCTCAGTCTTCAACGACATCAGCGCCCGCGACATTCAGTTCGCGGAGATGAAGAGAGGCTTCTGCAATCTCGGCAAAAACTTCGCATCCTTCGCTCCCATGGGACCCTTCCTCGTTACACCTGACCAAGCAGGGAATCCTGACAATCTCGGAATGGAACTCCGAGTTAACGGGCAGACCAGACAATTCTCCAGCACGAAGAACATGGTCTTCAAGATAAGACAGCTCGTCGAGTTCTTCTCATCCATGACTCTGGAACCTGGAGACATAATCACATCAGGCACGCCTTCTGGTGTGGCCATTTATAGGAAACCTGACAAGACACCGTTTCTGCTCCAGCCGGGAGATATGATCGAGTCGAAAATCGAGAACCTGGGAAGATTGCAGAACACTGTCCTCGCAGAGACGAGTCCTGTAAGAACACCTTTCTAGCAGATTAGAAGACCATAGCCTAGCGCTGGAAGGTTTGGTCGTGAATCCTCTTGGGATATGGTGCTACAGTTACCTTCTGAAGACTCTCTTCGCCGTTCTTCTGAGCCTTGTACGAATCCCATCCCAGCTTGACAATATGGCTCAAGACGGCCGAAAAAGTTGGCTTCGGAGGCTCCATCCTATCATACAGCCTCCTCATATCGTCCAATAGCTCCCTGGAAATTCTGACCGAGTACGGAATTGTAACACTCAAGCTACGCATCACACTACACTACACTACGTACATCTCACTACGCCATGGTCGAAGGAAGTTGATTGTGGTGTAACCTCTCCCCTTAAGGTCGAGTAACAAGAATGGAGCGCTCTGAGGTGAATCATGAATGAGAAGTAATCAGCTGAGAAGATTCCTCAACAGTGACGTCGTGGGCCAGTTGAACAATGGACTCTTCTTCGAAGGCCATGTCGCAGATAAGGCCGGAAGACCATCGGTCTTCGACTGGGACGGTCGAGCGCGCCATCAGATTAGCGCAAGCCGAGTCAAATGGCTGGTGAAGGCAGTACGATACTGCTGACACACCTAAAGCGGAAACTCTGTGAGGTTTCCCGATTTTTTGAAATAGCGTTAGTTTGAGGCGGGCCCGCCGGGAATTGAACCCGGGACAGCCGGGTGTCTCTCGCGAGGTAAAAGCTTCACCAGAGATGCCTCTTCCGGTGCTCTACCTCTTCAGGATCCCTGTTAGGGATCTGGCTGAGCTACGGGCCCGCGGGACGTCCGATTTTGACCTGATCTATATTAGCTGATTTTTCCAAACAAGATCAACGCGTTCAATGAAATGCAAGACCCATGATCCACGAGGACGTTACTCACGTCTGGCTAACTTGGCTCAGCCTGACTGAACCGACGACCTCTAACAGATTTCTTCCCTGCGCAATATTTGCGGGTACTTGCTTCCTAGCAATCAACCCTGCAATAATTAGCTTCTCGACAACCCTAGAAGTTGGTCCAAGTACATCCTGCAAGGCCTTCACGAACTCTCCAACCAATTTCGGAATCTGATCGGGTGAGATGGAATTTCTCCTCTCGAGGAGGAGAAATATTGACTCTTTGACGGTTGGCCCAAGCGCGTCAAGCGCTGCGCTGACAGAGTCTATGAGAGCATTGTCGAAATTGTTCTTAGCTTCATCACCCAATTCTGCGGGACCTTACCAATTTCTCTGACGAAATTTCGAAGAGATAGCAACGGTACAACCGAGATAAGAGATACGTTACCGCCAGCAACTCGACGGAGTCATCTCTGAATTGGCCATCCGTAGGAGAGTCTATTCTTCTACGTAATGCTTGGATCCACACGTTGATACAGTCAATATTAACCATCAAACGCTCTTCGGAGAGACTATGGTCGACCTTAGCTTCCTAGTTTCCGACCTTAGTGCGATAAGCTCCCTCGCCGTTATCCTAGGGGCAGTATTCGTTGTTTTCCAACTCAGGCAAAACGCGAGACTAATCAAAACAGCAAATTTTGAAACGAAAGCCAACATGTCATTTTCAGTTCTGGAAATAATCACTCAGGAATCCTTCGCCCGTCGAAGGAAAAACATGCACGACGCGATTAAGAAATACAGCCAGATCAACTGGGAGGGTTTTGATGATAGTCTGGAAGATTTCGAAGCACGGAACTTTGGTTATATCTACGAGCTGATCGGGGAGCTTGTTAGGGAGGGAATCATAGACTTCACGATAGCCATTCACTCTCTACGCTATCTGCTCGTGTTTGACTGGTTGAGGTTCGAGCCTCTGGTTAAACATCTCATGGAACGATACAAGGTCCCGGTGAACCCGTATGAAAACTTCGAATGGCTAGCGCAAGAAACAAGAAAGTACCTGGAGGGCCAAGGAAGGATCGATCCTGGGCACCCGGAGATTCCACCTGCCGCCAATATGCACTAGCTTAAACATTAGAGTGGAGGTTTTCCGGGTCAGGTGCTAATCACGATCGTCAAGCATCTCTCTGAGGTATTGCCTGAGAGAGAAGGCGATTTCACCCGATGGTATCTCTCGCGAGCCGACCGAGGCCACTCCCTAGCCGTACGATACGTTGAACTCACAGGAATTGTCCCGCCACACACTCATGACGTTGAAGAGACAATCTTCTACATTGAAGGGAAGGGCTTAGCCCGCGTGGGCG
>Ga0209376_1001583_pt1 | contig 22692 bp, 23 predicted proteins | sample GraSoiAngelo_134_FD_185891 | JGI IMG/M metagenome (GOLD analysis project Ga0209376, IMG submission 185891) | Grasslands soil microbial communities from the Angelo Coastal Reserve, California, USA - 14_0929_05_30cm (SPAdes) (version 2) | ecosystem: Environmental > Terrestrial > Soil > Grasslands ... | reverse complement strand
CGAACTTCACGGTGACACCGGGCACCTTCCCCACCTGCGAGCACAGCGCCTGCGTTCCGTGCGGGAACCCGCACGCGTCCTGCGCGGGGGTCCCGGGGTGCGAGGTGGCCGGTAACCCGAACGGCTGTGTCCCCCGCGGCACGCAGGGCTGCTGCGACCAGCCGGGCTTCATCGTGCCGACCTTCTTCGTGAACATCCTGGGCGGGCTCTGCTCGCGCGTGGACCAGATCGACTGCGGGGTGGGTGTCGTGAACACCTCCAACCCGCAGACGGGTGACAACGACGTGTTCAAGATGGCCGACACCAGCGATCCCGGCCCGGACTGCATCTACGGGACCGCCGATGACCCGGCGCACAAGGCGTGCACCGCCACCGGGGAGGGTAACGACCTGAACGGGAAGATCGTGCGCACGCTCGGGAACAACAGCCCGGATGCGAACGGCATCCAGTTCCGGCTCAACACGCCCGAGCTGTCGACGACCTGGACGGACGGCCAGAGCCCGCCGGGCACGTGCGCCAACGGCTCGACGTACGACGACGGGGAGCTGCTCGTCAGCCAGCTCGTCCTCAAGGCCGAGCCGACGTCGGCGGGGGCGTCGGGCGCCTTCGTCGACATGAACGGCGACGGATGCAGGCGGGCGGGGAGCGGCTTCATCGCTCCCACCAACCCGGACACGGACGGCCCCATCACCGTCCCCGGGGCACCGGCGGGGCCGCTCCGGCCGCAGTCCTACGACGGCACGGTGGGGGCGGTGACCGGGGCGGTGAGCGAGGTGTTCTCGGGCCCGAACTCCCCGATCAGGGACATCGGCTTCGTCGCCATCACACCCAACATGCCGGCGGTCGTCGTGCCGGCCGTTGCCTGCACCTGCACCCCGGTGGCCGGCTGCCCCGAATAGGAGGGCGCGCCGGCCGAGGCACCAAGGGAAGGAGTCTCACAATGCGATCGTTCGTACGACTTCTCTCGGCGTTCGTCCTTCTTCTTGGTGCCGCGGAGGCGAGCTTTGCGGCCTGCGGCGACAACCCCGGCGATGCGGAGGCGGTGGCCGCCACGCGTGCGCAGATCGCCCAGCAATGCCCCTGCTCCGGCTTCAACAGCCACGGGGCATACCAGAGGTGCGCGGCCCGCGTGACGAATCAGGCAGTCAAAGCCGGCACGCTCTCCAAGCAGTGCGCCGACGTGGTCATGAGCTGTGCGGGCAATTCGACGTGCGGGCGGTCCAGCGCCGTCACCTGCTGCCAGACGGACGCCACCGGGGCCACGACGTGCAGCGTCGTGAGCAGACCCGGCGCGTGCAAGGCACCCTCGGGCGGGAGCGCCTGCGTCGGCACGCAGTCGAGCTGCTGTGACGCGTGCGTGTCCGGAGGCTGTGCGGGCGGTGGCGGGACGACGACCACCACGGTCGCCACGACCACCACCACGGTCGCCACGACCACCACCACGGTCGCCACGACCACCACCACGGTCGCGTCGACCACCACCACGGTCGCGTCCACCACCACCACGGTCGCGTCGACCACCACCACGGTCGCGTCCACCACCACCACGGTCGCCACGACCACCACCACGGTCGCGTCGACCAGCACCACGGTCGCGTCCACCACCACCACGGTCGCCACGACCACCACCACGGTCGCCACGACCAGCACCACGATCGCCACGACCACCACCACGGTCGCCACGACCACTACGACGATCGCGACGACGACCACGTCGACGACCACCACCACGACCACGTCGACCACGACCACATCGACCACGACCTCCACCACGACCACCACGGTCGGGACGTGCGCGCCCATCGTCCCGAGCGCGGCGATCGCGAACACCTACCGCCTCAACGGAACCACCGGCGAGAAGCGCTGCACGACCAACTCGGCGGCGAACCGCTTCGGCACCTGCACCACGGACGCCGACTGCGGCAGCACCGCGGGCGCGTGCCTCCAGCTCCCGTGGGTCACGGCCGACGGGCAGGTGATGCCGTTCGCGACCGGGGTGCAGACGAACTTCACGGTGACGCCGGGCACCTTCCCCGCCTGCGAGCACAGCGCGTGCGTCCCGTGCGGGAACCCGCACGCGTCGTGCGCGGGCATCCCGGGGTGCGAGGTGGCGGGCAACCCGAACGGCTGCGTCCCCCGCGGCACGCAGGGGTGCTGCGACCAGCCGGGCTTCATCGTGCCGACCTTTTTCGTGAACATCCTGGGCGGGCTCTGCTCGCGCGTGGACCAGATCGACTGCGGGGTGGGCGTCGTGAACACCTCCAACCCGCAGACGGGCGACAACGACGTGATCAAGATGGCCGACACCAGCGATCCCGGCCCGGACTGCATCTACGGGACGACCGATGATCCGCCGCACAAGTTGTGCACCGCCACCGGGGAGGGCAACGACCTCAACGGGAAGATCGTGAGCACGATCGGGAACAACAGCCCCGACACGAACGGTATCCAGTTCCGGCTCACCACCCCCGAGCTGTCGACGACGTGGACGGATGGCCAGAGCCCGTCGGGCACGTGTGCCAACGGCTCGACGTACGACGATGGTGAGCTGCTCGTGAGCCAACTCGTCCTCAAGGCCGAGCCGACGTCGGCGGGGGCATCGGGCGCCTTCGTCGACATGAACGGCGACGGGTGCAGGCGGGCGGGGAGCGGCTTCATCGCGCCCACCAACCCGGACACCGACGGCCCCATCACCGTCCCCGGGGGGGCGGCGGGGCCGCTCCGGCCGCAGTCCTACGACGGCACGGTCGGGCCGGTGACCGGGGCAGTGAGCGAGGTGTTCTCGGGGCCGAACTCCCCGATCCGGGACATCGGCTTCGTCGCCATCACGCCCAACTCGCCGGCCGTGGTCGTGACTGCCCGAACCTGCACCTGCACCCCGGTGGCCGGCTGCCCCGAGTAGGAGGCGCGCCGGCCGAGGCACGAGGGCTACCCCGAGGCGGTGTCGAGCCCCGCGGCCTGCAGGCGCCGCGGGGCGAGGCTCCGTGCAAGTAGGCTAGCCGTGGCGCGCCGCTCGCATGTCCTCTTACCACCACGAGGGTATTGCGGAGCGCTCTTGCGGCGGCAGATGGTGCCTTCGCGGTCGCGCTCGTGCCGGACCGGCCAGCGGGAAGGAGTTCTCATCATGAGGTCGCTCCTCCGTCTCCTCTTGGCCTTCGTGCTTCTTCTTGCGGCCACAGACGCGAGCTTCGCGGTTCGCGGCGACAGCCCCGGCCGAGCGCAGCCGGTCGCCGACACGCGTGTGCAGATCGCCCAGGTGCCGATCCCGACGCTCCCGATCCCGACCCTCCCGATCCCGATCGGGAGCACGACCACCACCCCCGTCGCCACCACGACCACCACGACCGGGCCGAGCAGCACGACGACGACGACCACGACCTCCGCCACGACCACCACGGTCGGGACGTGCGCGCCCATCGTCTCGAGCGCGGCGATCGCGAACACCTACCGGCTCAACGGAACCACCGGCGAGCAGCGGTGCACGACCAACTCGGCAGCGAACCGCTTCGGTACCTGCACCACGGACGCCGACTGCGGCGGCACCTCGGGCGCGTGCCTCCAGCTCCCGTGGGTGACGGCCGACGGGCAGGTGATGCCGTTCCCGACCGGGGTGCAGACGAACTTCACCGTGACACCAGGCACTTTCCCCGCCTGCGAGCACAGCGCCTGTGTCCCGTGCGGGAACCCAAACGCGTCGTGCGCGGGGATCCCGGGGTGCGAGGTGGCGGGCAACCCGAACGGCTGCGTCCCCCGCGGCACGCAGGGCTGCTGCGACCAGCCGGGCTTCATCGTGCCGACCTTCTTCGTGAACATCCTGGGCGGGCTCTGCTCGCGCGTGGACCAGATCGACTGCGGGGTGGGCGTCGTGAACACCTCCAACCCGCAGACGGGCGACAACGACGTGGTCAAGATGGCCGACACCAGCGATCCCGGCGCGGACTGCTGCTACAACGGCCATCCGGGCTCCGAGTGCCTGGGCGGCGTGAACATGAATGATGATCCGCCGGCGGCGCTGTGTACGCCCACGGGCGCCGGGAACGACTTCAAGGGGAAGATCGTGCGCACGCTCGGGAACGGCAGCCCCGACGCGAACGGTATCCAGTTCCGGCTCTCCACGCCCGAGCTGTCGACGACCTGGACGGACAGCCAGAGCCCGCAGGGCACGTGTGCCAACGGCTCGACGTACGACGACGGGGAGCTGCTCGTGAGCCAGATCGTTCTCAAGGCCGAGCCGACGTCGGCGGGGGCGTCGGGCGCCTTCGTCGACATGAACGGCGACGGGTGCAGGCGGGCGGGGAGCGGCTTCATCGCTCCCACCAACGCGGACACCGACGGCCCCATCACCGTCCCCGGGGGGGCGGCGGGGCCGCTCCGGCCGCAGTCCTACGACGGCACGGTGGGGGCGGTGACCGGGGCGGTGAGCGAGGTGTTCTCGGGCCCGAACTCCCCGATCAGGGACATCGGCTTCGTCGCCATCACGCCCAACCAGCCGGCGGTCGTCGTGCCTGCCGTAACCTGCAGCTGCACCCCGGTGGCCGGCTGCCCCGAGTAGGAGCGGCGCCGGCCTGGACACCAGGGCCGGCCCGCGGCGGTGTCGAGCCCCGCGGCCCGTAGAGTCGAGGTCCCTCCGGGGTGCTGCATCTCGTCGGCAGCATCGCTATAGCGAGGCCCACAGGAGACCGAGCATGGAGATCGCCGTCGTCACCGGCACCAGCACCGGCATCGGATTCGCAACCAGCGTGCGTCTGGCGCGTCACGGCTTCCGCGTCTTCGCCGGCATGCGCAATCTCGACAAGGCGGCGCCCCTGCGTGCCGCCGCGGCCGAAGCGAACCTGCCGCTCGAGGTGATCCCGCTCGACGTCACGTCGACGCCATCGGTCGGCCGCGCGTTCGAGACGGTGTCGGCGCATGGTCCCGTGGACGTGCTGGTCAACAATGCGGGCATCGGCGGGGCCACTCCGCTCGAGCTGACGCCCGAGGACGAGCACCGGCGCATGTTCGAGACCAACTACTTCGGCGCGATCCGATGCATCCAGGCGGTGCTGCCGGCGATGCGCGCGCGGCGGCGGGGGGCGATCGTGAACGTCTCCTCGATCGCCGGGCTGGTCGCCACCCCCAATCAGATCCCCTACTCCGCTTCGAAGTGGGCGCTCGAGTGCGCCGGCGAGGCGCTCGCCCACGAGGTGCGCCGCTTCGGCGTGCGCGTGGTCAACGTGGAGCCCGGAGTCGTCATGACGAGCATCTTCGAGAACTCCGCCGCGGCAACCCGCTACCAAAAGACGTCGCCATACCAACCCATCATGCGCCGCAACGGCAAGCTCTTCGCGGCGGGCTTCCGCGATCCCGCCCAGCCCGACGATGTGGCCGAGACCATCCTCGCCGCCATCACGAGCGAGGAGTACCGCCTTCGTTGGCCCGTCGGGCGGGACGCGCTCGGCCTGTTCCAAGGTCGCCGCAAGATCAGCGACGAGCAGTGGGTCGCGATGGGCGATGATCTTTCCGATCAGGACTACAACCAGCGCTTCCTCGACTATTTCGGGATCCGGCTGTAGGCGCCTCAACGGCTAGGATCCCGCCAGCTCGATTCGGCCGCGCGGCGTATCGAGCACGGCGACGAGCCGGGCGCTGGACGCCGCGCGAACCGCAAGACGTACGTCGAGCGCCTTCAGCACGGCGCGCAGCGCCTCGGCTTGCGGCGTCTCGGCACGGAGCGTCTGGAGCCGCAGGCCCCTGGGGGCGTCGTCCGCGGGGTGCGATTCGCCGTTCCATTCGATGAAGAAGGGCACCAGCGTTCCGGCGCGGTGACCGGACACGAAGACGTTCTTCCAGCGCACGACCATGCCGTCGGGGCGGCGCCGGTGTCCCTCGATGACAGCCGCCTGATAGCCGGCCGCCTCCGCCCGCGCGACCGTGTCGGCGGCGCTCGGCGTGCGCGCGGCCCACATGATCAACGTGGGCATCTTCAAGCTGGCGAGCCGCCGGGCAAGCGCGCCGGGCTGCAGCGTCGGATCGGGAGCGATGATCTCCAGGAACCGCTTGCGGCCGAGCGCCGCAATCGCGTTGTGGGTCCCGAGGTCGGGATGCCGCCCACCCGGGGTGGCGCGAACCGCGGTGCGTTCGGCGAGCGCGGCGATCGCCTGGTCGAGATCCGCGGCGCCCCAGAGCAGATGATCGCAGATGGCCGCCAACGCCCGATCCATACGAGGCAACGAGCGCGGCGGCAACGTGTCACGGCTCTGCGACGAACGTCGCGAGCTCGTCTGGTCGGCTGACGGACCCGCGGCTCTCACGGAGCGCGCGGATCAGCGCGGGCCGCATCCTGCGCGGCTCGATGATCTCGTCCAGCGACCCCACCCGGCACGCGCGCTCGACGGTGTGGACGGCGTCGAACTCCGCAGCGACCGCCGCCTGTGCCGCGCCCGTCGCCTCGGCCAGCGTGAGCTCGTACTCGTCGCGTGCGGCGGGCGGCGACTCGGCGCGGAGCGCCTCGCCGGCACGCCGCACCGTCGGGTCGGCGGCCGCCCGCGCCCGCACCTCCCGCGTGAAGACGACCGCGGCGGCGGCGCTGCCGCCGATCACCGAGGCGTACGATCCGGTGAGCGCCATGGCGCGCAGCCGCGGATTGAGCGACTTGGAGAAGACGACGTACGCCCCGCCGTGGTAGCGCGAGACCACGAGGAAGAGCAGCGGCCCATCGAAGTGCACGACGGCGCGCGCGATCTCGGCACCGTGCTCGAGCTGCAGCTTGCGCAGCGACTCCGGGGAGCCGTCGAAGCCGGAGAGGTTGGCGAGGATGACGACCGGGCGGTTGCCGCTCGCCGCGTCGAGGGCGCGGGCCACCTTCCTGGACGAGAGGGGGAACAGCGTGCCGGCGTTCCACGCCGCTGGGCCATCGAGCGGTCGATTGCCTTCGCGCGGGACGTTCTGGCTCTCGATCCCGATCAGGCAGACCGGCACACCGCCCAGGTGCGCGTCCCACACGATCGCCGACTCCGCGCCGGCCCACGAGCGCCACCGCTCGAGGTGGCCGCCGTCCTGGTCGATGAGCGCGCGCATGACCGCGCGCATGGCGAACGGCCGTTTCCGACCCGGGTTGGTGCCGTCGTCGAAGATCTCGCCCACGGTCGCGAACCCGTGGTCCTGCTCCGGCGGGTACGGATACTGCCGAATGTCCCGGCTGACGGGGTCCGTCGTCCGGTGCCGGCGGGGTCCCGCCTCGCCCGGCACCACGTACGTGTAGCGGTAGTGCTCGTCGAGCGTGTGCGCGGCGGCGGCGAGATCGCTCGCGTAGTAGTGCGCCTCGCCGTTCGGTCCCATGACTCGCTCGAAGCCGCCGATCGCCACCTCGTCCTCGGCCGCCACCCCGCCCGACGCCTCGAGGGCCGCGCGCCCGGTGAGCACCATGGACGCGCTGGGCGTCATGATGAGCGCGCCGCGCGTCCGGCCGACGATCGTCGCGAGCGCGTCCCAGTAGCTCTGCGCCCCGACGTTCACCCCGTACACGATCACGTGGATCACACCGCCACCCTCCGTGAACGTGATGATGCGCCGGACGACTCGCGCCGTCGCGTCGAGGTTCTCGGTGCCGCTGTCGATGGCGATGCGCGCCCCGCTCGAGACCGGGATCCACTCGACGGGGAGCCGCAGGCGCTCGGCGAGGTCCAGCGCAGCGACGATGCGGTCGCACTCCGGTGCGGCGAGCGCCCCCATCTCCCGGGTGGGATCCGAGAGGATGAGCATCCGTCGCATGCCCTCGGGAACCTTCCGGGTGGGCGTGCTGACGATGCCGAAGACGACGGCGGCCCTGTTCTCGCCGTACGGGCGGTGGGCGACGCGTACCGCCCTCGGCCGATCGCTCCGCGGGTCGAGGTCGTACTCCTCGAACGTTCCCGCCGTCCCGGCGCCGTTGCCGCCCGTGAGCATCCGGATGATCTCGTAGGGGTAGACGAGCCGCCTCCGGCGGGCCTCGACGACCTTGCGCTCGTAGCGGGTCGCCGGCCCGAGCGGACCGGTCTCGGGCTGGCGGATCGCGATCTCCATGCCGCTCCCCGTGAGGTCGCTCACGACGAGGTCGACGGGGTCGCGGACGCGGTCGCCGAGCCGGAGCCTGACGACGACCTTCTCGAGGCCCAGGTGCCGTGTCGCCGGCGCGAGCCGGCGCGCGATGTCCTCGATGGCCCGCCTGTCCAGCGCGATCGCGGGGCCGACGGCGATCGCGATGCGGTTCCAGTGCAGGCGCCGGCGTGGGTCGCGCGCATTGCGCAGCGCGCGCAGCGCGCTCGTCGCCTGGTAGAAGCGTCGCTCGAACCCGGCGACGTGCCGGGCCGCATCGTCCGACTCGTCGGCGGTCCGACCGCGCACCTCGGCCAGCACGAACAGCCGCTCGTCCTCCGGCACCGCTCGGCTCCTTCCCCAGAAGCAGTACACGTCGTCGGCGCCCGGCAGCCGTTCGAGGGCGAAGCTTCGCAGTCGCGGGAAGCCGACCCGCGCCGCAGTCTCGGGATGCAGCCCGAGGAGGCTCCCGTCCTCGCGCACGCCGGTCGGCTCGCGAACGAGCGTGCGGTGCACGTCATCGGCGCCCGACCGGACGAAGGAGAGCGTGCAGCGCTCCGCCGGGAAGCTCGCCGCGCCGAGCGCGTCCGCCACGCGCGCCACGACGCCGTCGACGTCGTCGCGCGGCAGCACGACCTCGATGGCGTGCACGCTGGACCGTCCGGCGACGACGTCGCCCGCCGCGATCGCGCTGCAGACCTGCGTCACCGTGCGAGCCGCGTCCGCGCCGGTGCCGGTCACGCCGACCACGACCCGCCCGTCGGGCAGGTCGACACGCTGGCTCTCGACCGACCCGGAGCACGCGGTCAGCGCTAAGGGCTCGTCCGGCGCCAGCAGGCGGAGCAGGTAGGCCGAGAGCGCGAGGTGGCGGCGGCGCGCATCGGACTCGAAGAGCCACCGTCCCATGCGGTCGAACAGGTGTCGGGGCGTGGCCGCGAGGTCGAGCAGGACCGTCTGCGGCGGTGGGCTCGCGTCCGCGGCCGCGCGGGCGAGCCACGGCCCCAGCCGCTCGGCCGCGAGCTCGGCCTGCCGCTCGAGCCTGGGACCCTCGAAGATCACCGCATGCGCCTCGATGGCGGCGTCGGCCAGGGTGTCGGAAACGAGCGCCCGCATGGTCGCGATCCGGTCGAGCGCGTCCGCGAGCGCGGCGTCGTCGGCGAGCGGCACCCCCGCGCGCGCGAGCGCGGCGAGGCAGCCGAGCACGGCGCGCACGAGCTGCCGGCGCAGGTCCGGGACGTTCTGCGTCGCGAGCAGCCGGAGGAGCGCGCGCTCGAGGGCGTCGCCGTGCTCGAGCGACGCCAGGCCGTAGTGCCCGAGCGCCGTACGCAGCAGCGCGCGGAAGTCCTCCCCGATCCCCGCACCGCCCGCGCGCATACGACGGAGATATCCGCGGAGACGCGCGGCATTCGAGGGCACGACCCCCCCGCCGGCAGCAGACCGTGGCGCGGTGAGGAAGAGCTGCTCGAGGTCGGCGAAGACGACGACCTCGTCCCTCAGCGCGGCGAGGTCGTCGGCGAGCGCTCTCGAAAGCGCGCCGCGATCCGCCGAGTCGAGAAGCGCAGCGAGCCTCCCAGCGCGCTCCGGATCGGTGTCGTATCCGAGCAGGACGGTGCGGACCTCGTCGCGCAGCGCCGCGACCGCAGACCTTCGCTGGCGCGAGTCCCGCGCGTCCAGGGCCGAGAGATCGGGCGGGCCCCCGGCGCCCGTCGCCGGTTCGACGACGGGATCGACGTCCGGGCCGAGGGTCAGCCGCGCCCCCGCTGCGCCGCGGTCCGTCGCACGGCTGGCCTCGGGCTCGATGACGACGAGCAGGTCGCCCGCTGCGACGAGCTGCCCCTTCGTGGCGCGGATCTCCGCGACCACTCCCGCAATCGGCGCGCAGAAGCTGATCTCGACCTTCATCGCCTCGAGGAAGCCGAGCACCTGTCCCGCGGCGACGCGCTCCCCGGGCGTCACCTGCACGCCGACGACCATCGCCGGCGTCGCGGCACGCACGTGTCCCGTGGTCTCCCAGCCGAACCCATAGGGGCGTCCATCCAGCTCGAGACGAAGCCCGACCTCACTCGCGTCATGGACGACGCGTCGCGTCCGATCCGCGAACTCGAGCCGCGCCAGGTGCCGGTCGGCTTCCCGGAGCGTGACGATGACGGGGCGGCCGTCGAGACACACGCGATAGCGCCAGGATCCGAGCGCGAACACCGCGAGCCGATAGCCCACGCCGCCGAACGAGAGGTCGACCTCCTGCCCCACCGACGGCGGCACGCGCATCGGCGACACGTTGGTCGTGTCGGCGAAGAAGTTGAGCCGCGCGTCGCGGCGGCGGCGCTGGTAGGCGAGGATCGCGGCCCCGACGAGCGCATCGCTCGCGTCCCGGTCGGCCGGCGAGGTCGCCTCGCGGCGGCGACGGTCGATCCATCCGGTATCGACGCCACCGCTTCGGAACTCCGCGGCGTCGAGGACGTCGATGAGATACCCGGTGTTGGTCGCTCCACCCTCGATCACGAGGTCGAGGTCGCCGAGCGCGCAGACGAGACGGCTCCGCGCCTCCTCCCGCGTCGTCCCCGTCGCGATCACCTTCGCGATCAGGGAGTCGAACGCCGGGGGGACGACGCTGCCGGCCGCGACGCCGGTGTCCACGCGGATGCCCGGCCCGAGCGCCGGATCGAAGCGCGCGATGCGGCCCGGCGCCGGCACGAAGGCGGCATCGGGGTCCTCGGCGCAGACGCGCGCCTCGATGGCGACGCCCCGCTCGCACGGATCGAGCCCAGCGAGGCTCTCCCCGCGCGCGATGCGGATCTGGAGCTGGACCAGGTCGAGCCCGGTGATCGCCTCCGTGATGCCGTGCTCCACCTGCAGGCGCGGGTTCATCTCCAGGAAGTGCGCGTCGGCGCCGGCGACCAGGAACTCCACGGTGCCGAGGCCGACGTATCCGACCTCCCGCGCCAGCTGCACGGCGGCCGCCGCCAGCCGTGCGAGGAGCGACGGCTCGAGCCCCGGCGGTGGCGCCTCCTCGATCAGCTTCTGGTGGCGGCGCTGAACGGAGCAGTCCCGCGCGCCGAGGGCCAGCACATGGCCGTGCGCGTCGGCGGCGATCTGCACCTCGACGTGGCGTGCGCCGGAGACCTTGCGCTCGAGGAACAGGCGTCCGTCCCCGAAGGCCGCGCGGGCCTCTGCCGCCGCCGAGCGGAACGCCGCCGGCAGGGTCGCCGCGGCCTCGACGATCCGGATCCCGCGCCCGCCGCCGCCCGCAGCCGCCTTCACGACGAGGGGGTAACCGAGGCGCTCGGCGAGGCCGACGGCCACGGCCTCATCCTGGACGACGCCACCGCTCCACGGCGTCACGGGCACGCCGGCCCGTGCCGCGAGCTGCTTGGCGGCGACCTTGTCGCCGAGCGCCCGCATCGCGTCGCCCGACGGGCCGAGGAACCGCATGCCCTCCGTGACCACCCGGTCGGCGAACACGGGGTCCTCCGCCACGAATCCCCAGCCGGGCCAGACCGCGTCGGCGCCCGCGCGGCGGAGCGCCGCGATCACCCGGTCGTGGTCGAGATAGGCCCGGACCTCGCCCGCCAGCGCCGGCAGCCGCACCGCCCCGTCGGCGTGGCGCACGAAGGGGGCGTCGCGATCCACGTCGGTGTAGAGGACGACCGCCCGCAACCCGGACCCCTCGCGAGCGCGCAGCGTGCGCACGGCACGCACGCACCGCATGGCGGCCTCGCCGCGGTTCACGATGCCGAGACAGTGGATCGGATGCGTCACGGAAACCTGCAGGCGAAGGCCACGAACCGCCCGTGATGCGACAGGGACAGGTCGACGGGGCTCGGGCGACCGCGGAGCCAGAGCGCAGGGATGCGCCCCTCGCGACGGATGGCGAGCTCCTCGGGGGCGATGCCCAGAAGGCGCGAGAGCGTCGCGATGGCGAGCTGGCGGACCGCCTCGCTCCCCGTCGCCTGCTCCGGAAGCCTCGCGACGGCGCCGTGCGTGGTGGCCGGCGGATCACCCGCCCCCCGCGCCACCGCGTGGAGGTGCTCCACACCCACGCCGACGTCGACGAGAAACCGGCGGTCGCCGAGGCTCACGGTCAGCCGCTCGTCGGCGTGCCGTTCGGCGTGGAAGCGCGACGGCGTGAAGACCGTCCGCGGATCCTCCTTCCGCGCGGCCTTGTAGGCGCTCTCCTTCGCGGCCCACAGCAGCCAGCGGATGCGCTCCGGCTGCCCGCTCCCCTCGATCAGCGCGCGTTCCGCTTCGTCAAAGACACGGCCGTCGAAGCGCGGGTGACGACCCTCGGCGCGGCTCTCCGGATCGCCGAGGTCGACGACGTCATTGCCGATCATCGAAATGCCTCTGCTCGAGCTGCGCGAGCGTGCGCATGACCTGCTGCGCCAGGTCGCGGGCGCGGCGCATCCCCTTCTGGTCCGACATCGGCCGAACCGCCCCGAGCCGCACGTGGAAGCGCTCGCCCCGCGCCGGCAGGTCGCTGAACCCGTCCTGGTGCTCCCCACGGAGATACACGCAGAGGACCCGGCACCGCGGCAGCTCACCGATCATCCGCCCCACCCCGTAGGTGGCGTTCTCGACGTCCACCCGGCCGCTGCGGCTCCGGCCGCCCTCGGGAAAAACGAGCACCGCGTCTCCGCGGCCCAGCAGGTGAACGAGGCGGCCGAGCGCGCCGGCCACCTCGGCGCGGTCCCCGCCGCGCGTCACCGGCACACATTTCATCAGGTAGACGAGGAGCCGCGACGCGAGCGACCCGCCGAAGTTCCGTCGCTCCGGCACGTTCCACGGCAGCGCCCGGTAGTGGGCGAGAAACCACCCGGGCGAGCCGAGCGCCCAGGCGATGAGTGCCGAGTCGATCATGGTGAGATGGTTCGCACACACGAGCAGCGGTCCGTCGCGAGCGTCCCAGAGACTCCGGTACTCCCGACGCGCCGCCGCCAGGCCCTCGATGCGCCAGCGCATCCCGAAGCGCATCAGCGCGACCGTCGCCGGGACCCACACCGGCGACAGCAGGCGCCCGACCGCACGCTGCACCGCAAGGCCGAGGCGGTCCCGCCGGCCGAGCTGCACCGGCCTCCCGGCTACGTGAGCTTCGACGAGATCAGCCGCACGGCGTCGCCGACCGTGTTGACGGCATCGACGTCGTCGTCCGCGATCTCGATGCCGAACTCGTCCTCGAACGCCAGCACCACGTCGACGAGGCGGGCCGAGTTCACCTTGAGATCGTCGAGGATGTGCGTCATCGGCCCGACGCGCGCCAGCGCCTCGCTGTTCTTCGCGTACGGGGTGAGAATCCCCACCACCTTGTTCATCACGTCGGTCTCACTCACGCGTCCTCTCCTTCCGTCAGGAGGTCCACTTCCCGAAGACCACGCAGGCGTTGACGTCGCCGAAGCCGAAGCCTGCCTTGGTCAGCACGCGCAGGTCGGGCATCGGCCGCAGCCGGTGCGGAATCGCCGCCGCGAACGGCGTGATCTCGGGGTGCAGATCCTCGCAGTTGATTGTCGGATGCAGGAATCCGCCCTGCACCATGACGACGCTCGCCACGCACTCGATCCCGCCGGCGGCGCCCAGCGCGTGACCGATGAGCGACTTCGTTGCGGTGATCGGCGGGAACGTCGACGGCGACCGCTCGAGCGCCGCGGCCCATGCCTGCACCTCGCGCGGGTCGGCGCCGGTGGCGGTGAGGTGGCCGTTGATCGCGTCGACCTCCCGCGGCGCGATGCCCGCGTCGTCGAGGGCGGCGCGAATGCAGCGACGAACCCCGTCCGGATTGGGCGCGGTCATGCTGCCGCCCGCCCGTTGCCCGCCGCAGTTCACCGCGCCGCCGAGCACCTCGGCGCGGATCGGCGCACCCCGCTCGAGGGCGCTCTCCAGGCTCTCGAGCAGGAGCACGCCGGCTCCCGCCGCCGGCACGAAGCCCGCGGCCGAGGCGCTCATCGGCCGGGAGGCCCGCTCGGGCGCGTCGTTCGACGCGCGCATGAGGACGCGCATGGCGTCGAACCCCGCCCAGATGTAGTGGCTCGCGCCCTCCGATCCCCCACACAGCATGCGCTCGGCACGGCCGCTGCGGATGCGCTCGAGGCCCTCGACGATCGCCTCGGTGCCGGTGCTGCACGCGCTCGAGTTGGTGGTGACCTGGTTGCCGAGCGCGAGCAGGCCCCCGATGCGCGCGGAGATGCCGCTCGCCATCACCTGCTCGACGGTCGTGCTGCCGAGCCGGCGCAGCTTGCCGCCGTCGGTGAACGGCACGACCCGTTCGCCGATCGTGTCCATGCCACCGATCCCCGTGCCGAGGATGGTGCCCGTGGCCCAGTCGACGGCGCCGTCCTCGCGCGCGGGGCGCCGCAGCCCCGCGTCGTCCCAGGCTTCCACGGCGGCCAGGCACGCGAAGCGGTGGTTCGAGTTCATCGCCAGCAGCTCGTCCGCATCGAACGCGGCGCCGGCGCGCTCGTCCGCGCCGTCGGGGATTCCGGCCACCTGACAGCCGAAGCCGAGCTCGCGGAGCTTCCCGATCGCCCGCACCCCGGAGCGGCCCTCGCGGAGCGCCGTCTCGAACGCGGTCACGCCGATGCCGTTCGGCGCGACGACGCCGATGCCCGTCACGACCACGCGCCGCCTCACGCCGGCACTCCCATGCCCGAGAGCGTGCCGGAGCAGACGACGGTGCCGTCCTCGAGGGTCATCTCTACCACCGACCGCAGCAGACGGCGGCGGAAGACGAGCTTCCGTCCGCGGATCAGCACGCGCTGCCCGGGCCGCACCATGCCGGTGAACTCGACGGTGGCATCGGTGAACAGCGTGAGCAGCGGTGGGCCGCCGGGGGCGTCGCGGCCGACCAGGTAGATGCCGTGCGCCACCACCCCCGCCTGCGCCATCGCCTCGAGGAGCAGGACGCCGGGCGTGACCGGGTTGCCGGGAAAGTGCCCGCGGTAGAAGTCCGCGTCGGCCGGAAAACGATAGGCGGCGACGATGTGCTCGTCGTCGAGCTCGAGGATCTCGTCGATGAAGCGGAACGGCGGCCGATGGGGCATGGCGTCCAGCACCGCGGCGGGTGTCGCCTCACCCGCCATAGAGCCCTCCGTTCACGTGGACGACCGTCCCGTGCACGTAGTCGGCACGCGTGGCGAGGAAGACGACGACGTCCGCCACCTCTGCCGGCGTTCCCATCCGGCCGAGTGGCACGCGCGACAGGATCCCGTCGCGGGCGGCCTCCGGGAGCGTCGCGGTCATGTCGGTCGCGATGAACCCCGGCGCCACCGAGTTGACGAGGATCGATCGTCCCGCGAGCTCCTGCGCGAGCGACTTGGTGAGCGCGTCGAGGCCCGCCTTGGCCATCGTGTACGGCACCTGTCCCTGGTTGCCGGTGTGGCCGACGACGCTCGTGATGTTGATGATGCGTCCACTTCCCTGCCGGAGCATGAAACGCCGCAGGACGAGCTTCGTGAGGTACCACGTCCCTCGTGCGATCGTCGTGACGGCGTCGTAGTCGTCGAGCGTCATCGTCGGTGTCGGGCGGTTGCGGTTCTGACCGGCGTTGTTGACGAGGACGTCGAGCCGGCCGGCGCGCTCCTTGATCGCCGCGACCAGCGCCTCCACGTCGGCGGGCTCGGCGAGATCCGCGCGCACCGTGAAGGCGCCCTCGAGCTCCCGGGCCACCGCCTGCGCCGCGGCTTCGCTGCCGCGGTAGTGGACCACGACGCGGAAGCCCGCGGCGGCGAGCACCCGGCAGCACGCCGCGCCGATTCCCGTCCCGCCGCCCGTCACGAGCGCGACGCGTGCATCCGTCATGTTGCCCGCCCCCCGCGACCGCGAGCCGACACCGCCGGATAGTCGGCGTAGATGAGGTCGCGGAACAGGCCCGTCCGCGCGCCCTTGAGGGTGTAGATCGGCGTGCCGTCGACCAGCACGGTGGCGTTGCCGATGGCGAGGGTTGCGCCGGTGTCGGGGAACGTGGCGCACCGCCGGACGTCGAGCTCGTAGCGCACGGTTCGGTCGTGCGGGCGGATCTGCCCCTCGAATGCGATCTCGCCGCACCCGAGCGCCCGACCGACTCCGAGACCGCCGCACCAGGCGCAGAAGAAGCCGAGCAGCTGCCACACCGCGTCCACGCCGAGGCAGCCCGGCTGGACGGGGTCGCCGAGGAAGTGGCACTGGAAGAACCAGTCGTCGAGGTGCACGTCGCGCTCGGCGACGAGCCGTCCGCGTGCGCCGTCGCGCCCGATGTCGGCGATGCGGTCGACCATGAGGAGCGGGGGAAGCGGCAGGCGCGCCTCGAAGCCGGCCGGCGGGTCCTCGACCAGCCGCCCGTGCGCGAACGCGAGCAGCTCCGCCTTGGCGAAGCTCGTCTGCCCCCGGAATTCCGCGTACGTCATCGATATCCTTCGCTCGCGCTCACGTCGAGCCCTCGAAGCGGAGGAGATAGCTGGCCCAGGTGAGCCCCGCGCCCACCCCCACGACGGCGACGTCGTCGTCCGCCGTCCAGTCGTCCCAGCGCATCGAGAGGACCGAGGGGGCCCCGGCCCCGGCGGTGTTGCCGTACCACTCGACGTTCGCGTGATGGCGGTCACCGGGGACGCTGCACTGCCGGCAGACCGCCTCGAGCATGCGCAGGTTCGCCTGGTGACCGACGAAGTGGAAGCGGCGGCCGTCGTGCGCGTGCGCCTCCTGGAGCTGCGCCAGGAGCTGCGCCGTCTTCCTGATGGCGAACATCTGCACGACGCGTCCGTCCTGGCGGAAGTGGCCGGTGCGCGGCACCACGACGCGATCCGCGCCCTCGGGGCTCGACGCCAGGGTGGTCGCCACGATCCGGGCGCGCCCCGGCACGCGGGTCGACACGACCGCCGCGACGCTCCCGTCGCCCCACAGCACGGCTGAAGTGCGATCGGCGTAGTCGACCGCCCGCGTCACCGCCTCCGACACGACGAGGAGCACGAAGGGCGGGAGCGCGTCGGGCCGCATGAGCGAGACGAGGTGGAGCTGGGCGAAGAAGCTCGTGCAGGCCGAGTTCACGTCAAGCGCCGGCGCCTCGATGCCGAGCGCGCGCGCGATGTTGCAGGCCTCGGCCGGCGTCGCGGTGTCCATCACCGAGGAGCCTGCGACGACCATACCGACATCCGCGACGGTGATCCCGGCCCGCGCGAGCGCCATCGCCGCCGCGCGCCGGCCCGCCTCCGCGTGCGTGTAGAGCGTCGCCTCCTGCGCGGCGCGCGGGTCGCGGTTGCGGGTTGTCCGGATGTAGTCGAGCGGCAGCGTCGTGCGGCGCGAGCGGATGCCGACCCGCTCCATGATCCACGCCTCCGTCGTTCCGATGTCGAGCGCCTCGAGGAAGGCGTTTGTGACCTCGTTCTCGGGATGGAAGTGGCCGAGGCCGTGCAGGAAGAAGGTCACGCGACCGTTCCCGCAACGTGCTCGCCCCCGTCCACGCGGACGAGGGCACCGTTGATCCACGCCGCCTCGTCGGTGGACAGGAGGTAGATCACGTTGGCCACGTCGCGCGGCGTGGTGAGGCGGCGAAACGGGTTGCGCAGCCGCGCCTGGCCCGCGAGGTGCTCGTGGCCGGGGATGGCGCGGAGCGCCGGCGTGTCGGTGACGCCCGCCTGGATGATGTTCGAACGCACGCCGTAGGGCGCGAACTCGACCGCCATGGCGCGGGAGATCGACTCGAGCGCCACCTTCGCGGCCGCCACGGCCGCATAGCCCCTCCAGGCGACCGTGTTGCCCTCGCTCGTGAGCCCGAAGACGCGGGCGTCGTCCGCGAACAGCTGGCGGTCGAGGAGCGCGCGCGCCCACGTGAGCAGGCTCGTCCCCATGGCGTGGATCGTGCGCGCGAAATCCTCCTCGTCGAGGAAGGCGCCCGAGGGGTAGGCGGGCGGATCGGCGAGCGGAGCGAGCGCGGCGAAGCCCTCGCCGAAGAGGCGGTTCGCTGCAGCCGCAAGCGGCGCCGCGTCGATACCGAGGGCCCGCGCGAGCTCACCGATGGCAGGCCGCTCGGGCGCCCGTTCGGGGAGCAGCAGCTTCAGATTTCCGAAGGCGATCGAGTGGAGGAGGACTCGGACCCGCCCGCCGGCGCCGAGCGCGTGGGCGAGGCGGGCGAGGCACTCCTCGCGCGCCGCCGGATCGAGGGCGTCGACGTTCATGGTCACCAGCGAGACGCCCTGGCGCCGGATCTGCTCGAACTCGGGCTCGATGCGAGCCATCGCGCCGCGCCGGTCCCGATGCACGAGGAAGCAGTTCATGCCGTGCTCGGCGAGCTTCTGGGCGCTGGCGAGTCCGAAGCCGCTCGACCCGCCCAGGACCACGGCCCAGTAGTGCGAGGGGAAGGTCATCGATATCCTTCGCTCGCGCTCATCGATATCCTTCGCTCGCGCTCATGCGCCCTCCCCTGCGGGGGGAGCACGCGCTCGGCCGAGCGGACGTCCGTGATCGACTCGATCGAGACGCCGATCGCCTTGAAGAATCCCCGCAGCGGACGCCCCGGCCCGATCTCGATGACGCGCGTCGGTCGTTCGGTGAGGACGTGCATGTTGCTGCGCCAGCGAACGGTGCCGCTGATCTGGTGGACGAGCCGGCTGCGGAGGGCTCTCACCTCCGCATCGTGGAACCCCCCCGTCAGGTTGGAGGTGACGAGCGTCGCGTTGGAGGCGTTCCACCGCGCGCTTGCGCGCTCGAGGACCGCGGCGAAGGCCGGCTCGATCGGCGCCATCAGGGGCGAGTGGAACGGCGCGCTCACGTCGAGCGGTACGAGCCGCAGCACGGCGCTGCCGGCGCCGTCGGCGAGGCGGCGCTCGGCGGCGCGGACAGCGTCCCCGAGGCCGGAGAGCACCACCTGCTCCGGGGAGTTGTCGTTCGCGACCGTCACGGCGAGCCCCTCGAGCACGCGCGCGATCATCTCGCCATCCAGGCGTTCCCCGATGACCGCGACCATCCGTCCGAGACCCGCGGGAACCGCTTCCTGCATGAGACGGCCGCGCTCACGGACGATGCGGACGGCGTCGCCGAGCGGGATCACGCCCGCGGCCACCAGCGCCGTGTACTCACCGAGGCTGTGGCCGCCGAAGCGTCGAGCGCTCAGGCCGAACGCCTCAGCCAGCCCGCGCAGCATCGCGATCTCGGTGGCGAGAATCGCCGGCTGCGCGTACTCGGTGAGCGCAAGCCGGTCGTCGGCTGCGAAGCAGAGGCGGCGGAGGTCGAGCGCCAGTGCCTCCGATGCCTCGTCGTAGACGCGCCGGCTCGCCTCGAACCGCGCGTCGAATTCCTGTCCCATGCCCGGGCGCTGCGACCCTTGGCCGGGGAAGACGACGGTAGTAGGGGGAGACGCGACGCCCGTTTGCATGGAGACTCGGTGAAGGGGTAGATGAGCCCAAAAGCTGACCAACGTCAATCCTACCCGCCGATTGCTGACGCTTTGATATAGGAAATCGCCGGATAATCCGTGCCTTATGTCAAATGACTAGAGTCTACAAGATGCGCGGCGGGCGGCCGGGCGCGGTAAGCTCACCGGGCAGCGCCCGGGAGGCGGCGCCGCCAGGAAGCGAGCGCACGCGAGCCGCCATTCGCGAGGCGGCCAACCGGCTCTTTCTCGAGCACGGCGTCGATGCCACGACCGTCGACGCGATCTGCGCGGCCGCCGGGGTGGCGAAAGGGACGTTCTACCTCTACTTCCACCGCAAGGAGGATCTGCTGCTCGAGTACGGACTCCGGCGCCTGCTGCGCATCCGCGAGATGCTGCCGGAGTTGATCGGCCGCAAGACCTTCCGCGAGGCGCTGAACGCCATCCTGGACGAGGTCGTGCGCGGGAAGGAATGGGGGCGCGAAGTCACGGGCCGCGCGCTCCGCGAGATGGGGACCAGCTGGGAGGGCCTGCGGGTCGAGGCGCCGCACAGGTTGATCGAGCCGCTGGTGGAGCTCGCGCAGGCCCGTGGAGAGGTCCGCCGCGACATCCCGAGCGATGCCCTCGCGCACTTCGTCCTGCGCTCGATTCTTGGCGCTCTGCGCGACTGGGGTCTCGGCACCGATGATCGCGACCGCGAGACCGCGCTCAACTACGCCCTCACGCTGGTCTTCGACGCGATAAGCGCTCGGCCATGATCATCGATCATTTCGGCTTCGGAGTCTCCGACTACGAGCGCGCCAAGGCCTTCTACGCTGAGGCCCTGGCGCCGCTCGGGATTGCCCTCGTGATGGAGTTCGGGCCGGAGCAGACCGAGGGCAAGGTCTGGGCCTGCGGCTTCGGCAAGGGCGGCAAGCCCGAGCTCTGGATCGGCAGCGACGGCAAGACCACGCCTCCCATGCACGTCGCCTTCGAGGCTGAGACCCGGGCCGAGGTGCGGGCCTTCTACGAGACAGCGCTGCGGCTGGGCGGTCGAGACAACGGCGGGCCGGGCCTGCGGCCCCAGTACCATCCGAACTACTACGGCGCCTTCGTGTTCGACCTCGACGGCCACAACATCGAGGTCGTCTGCCACAGGCCGGAGTGAGCGGGCTCGACGGCGCCTCGCGCTTCGAGCGTGCACGCATTCCCGGGATCTCGAACGGCCGCCGTGTCACCGAGTCCACATAGACGTGGAGGAAGGTGCGCGACCGCGCTCTTCGACGAAGGCCCCCAACCTCCGCCGGAGGCGCTGCAGGCGTGTCGATCTCGAACCGGCCCGATCGACTATGCAGTGAGAGGAGGATTCCACCCCGCGTGCAACCGAGGGCCTACCAACGGCACCGGGGTTACGCTATCCGACGCGGAAAGGAAGGAGAGCCCATGAGCGATACGCAGGGAAACTTCGTCTGGTACGAGCTGATGACGAGCGACGTGAACGGCGCGATCAAGTTCTACAAGGACGTGATCGGCTGGGGCACGCAGGCGTTCGAGGGCGGCGAAATGCCGTATACGATGTGGACGGTGGGCGAGACGCCACTGGGCGGCGTGATGACTCTGCCCGACGAGGCCAAGAAGATGGGCGCCCCGCCGCACTGGCTCGCCTACGTGGCCGCGGACGACGTCGACGCGCTCACGAAGAAGGCGGCGTCGCTCGGCGCGAAGACCTACATGCCGCCGAAGGACATCCCGAAGGTCGGGCGCTTCAGCATCATCGCGGACCCCCAGGGCGCCGTGATCGCGCTGTTCAAGGGCTCGGGCCCCGAGATGCCGCGGGCGGCGGAGGCAACGAACGGCCACTTCTCGTGGCACGAGCTCATCGCCGGTGAGTGGGAGTCGGCGTTCCGGTTCTACTCGCAGCTCTTCGGCTGGCAGAAGACCGACGCGATGGACATGGGGCCGATGGGCACCTACCAGATGTACGGCAAGGGCGGGCGCACGTTCGGCGGGATGATGACGAAGCGCAAGGACTACCCCGCGCCCCCGCACTGGCTCTACTACGTCAAGGTCAACGACCTCGACGCTGCGCTCGCGCGCGTGAAGACGGGCCGCGGTCAGGTGCTCAACGGGCCGCATGAGGTGCCGGGCGGTGACCGCGTCGCGCAGTGCATGGACCCCCAGGGCGCGGCCTTCGCGCTCCACGGGAAGTAGAAGCGGCGACGGAAATCCAATGGGGTGACGTCGATGCGAGCGGACCTCTCGGGGATGAAGGACGATGTACGCCGATCGCGCGCGCTGCGTCCTGCGGCGGCAGGGTTGGCCCTCGGCGTGGTTGGCGTGGTCGGGTACTTTGTCATCGCCCTTCATCTCGGTGCCCGGCTGCCGTCGGTCCGGAACGACGCCATCCCGAATTGGATCCTCGTCGGGCTCGGGCTCGCCCTCTCGGCGCTCGCCTTCGTCCGCGCAAGGCGACGCGTCCTTGCCGGTCTTCTCCTTGGCCTGAACGTCGCCCTCGCTGGGGCGTTCTTCTCGATCCTCTACGTCGTCTCCGCCATGCCGCCTGCGTCGGGACCGCCGATCGGCGCACCGGCCCCGGCTTTCGCCCTCGTCGACCAGAGGGGTGGCACCGTCCGGCTCGAGGACTTTCGTGGCGCGCCGCTGCTCCTCGTCTTCTATCGTGGCCACTGGTGACCCTTCTGCGTCAGCGAGCTGCAGGGTCTGCAGCTGAGCATCGAAGCGCTGCGGAAGCGCCGCTGCGCGGTCGCGGGAGTCGTCGTCGATGCCCCCGAGACGAACGCGGATCTCGCGCGCAGCGCGGGGCTCGACTACCCGATCCTCTCCGACCCGGGCCTTCACGCCATCGACGCGTATGGGCTCCGGCACGCCGGCGCAGGGCCGGACGGCCAAGACATCGCGCGCCCGGCATCCGTGCTCGTGGACGGTGCGGGCATCGTGCGCTGGACGTCGGTGACGGACAACTTCCGCGTGCGACCGACCCCGGCGGATGTGCTCGCCGTACTCGACGCGCTCCTACCCGCGAGCTGACGAGGGTGCGGCCGGGTGCACCTAAATAGGTCGCGCGGCGAGTCTCGGACCCGGTCGCGGTGCAATCCGTGATCGAGCGCGTCGCACTGGAGGTGAAGCGCCTCCACGCCCAGCTAATCGAGAAGATCAAGCTCGCACGCGCCACTCTCGTCGCGGAGGAGCGGCGGGTCGGCGACTACGTCGCCTTCAACGGCGAGGGGAAGGGCATACGGCCGCGCGCTCCACCGCCCGGCGAATGCGGCGCACCTGCCGTACCGAGAGCCGGAGCACGCGCGCCGCCTCCGCCA
>Ga0209376_1001580_pt1 | contig 22711 bp, 20 predicted proteins | sample GraSoiAngelo_134_FD_185891 | JGI IMG/M metagenome (GOLD analysis project Ga0209376, IMG submission 185891) | Grasslands soil microbial communities from the Angelo Coastal Reserve, California, USA - 14_0929_05_30cm (SPAdes) (version 2) | ecosystem: Environmental > Terrestrial > Soil > Grasslands ... | reverse complement strand
CGGCGAGCAGACGATGATTCTTCTCAACCGCCGCGGCTACGCGACGTTTCTCTTGTGCCGTCGTTGCGGATTCACGTTTCAGTGCAACTCCTGCAGCGTCGCGATGACCTATCATCGTTCGATCGAGAAGCTGTTGTGTCACTACTGCGGTCTGGCCCGCCGCCCGCCCGCGCGATGTCCGGAATGTGATAGCGAATACATTCATTACGTCGGAGAGGGAACCGAGCGGCTGGAAGCGGAGCTGAAATGCCGATTCCCGGACGCGCGCGTCGGACGCATCGATCGTGACGCGATGCGCCACATGCGCGATTACGAGCGCATCCTCGGCGGATTTCGCGCCGGAAACATCGATATTCTCGCCGGAACGCAGATGATCGCGAAGGGGCACGATTTCCCGCGTGTGACTCTGGTTGGCGTCGTTGGCGCGGATGCTCCTCTTGCTTTGCCCGATTTTCGCGCCGCCGAGCGGACATTTCAGCTATTGACCCAGGTCGCCGGGCGCTCAGGCCGCGGTGGCCGGCCCGGCGAAGTTGTGATCCAGAGTTACTTCCCCGACCACTACACATTTCAATTGGCCGTCACACAGCGATTCGAAGATTTTTACGCACGCGAATCCCGATACCGCAAGGCGATGTTTTACCCGCCGTTCACCGCGCTGGCTGGAATTATGGTGGCGGATCGTGATCAAGGACGCGCCGCGGATACGGCACGCGAAATCGGTGAATATCTGGATTCACTCCGTTCCAATGCCATGCGGATTCTCGGCCCTGCGCCGGCTCCGCTAGAGCGGATCAAACGCATGCACCGGCAACAACTGCTGATCAAATCGTCGTCGCGAGCGTCGCTTCATCATCTGCTGGGGCGGCTTCGGCAGTACATTGAGGACCGAAAATTCGGATCCACACGTGTGTTTATCGATGTGGATCCGGTTTCGTTGCTGTAACGGCGGGTCTATGGAGATGTGAACGAATTACGCTCGGGCGTTATTCCCCTCCTTGCATCACTGCCGCGGAGCGCAAGCGCGCCAGCACGCAGCCTCAAGAGAAGGAGGGGAGGCTGCGTCATCAAGAAAATATTGCGAAGCCACCGAATCCGACGCAGCCGGGGTGGTTTTCCTCTGTGTTCTCAATCCGAAAATCACCCCGGCCTCGCGGAGTGGCGTCCCTTTGTTCCGCCATGGAGCCGGTCAGCGGTGCTCTTGATCTCGCCTAGGTTTCACCGAACTCATGTACGAGCTTTCCGATGACGCCGGAACGTGTGGTGACTCCCATCTTAATCATCACAAAACGCAAGAACGTCTTGACGGTATTAGGGCTGATGCTCATGCGCTGCGCAATCTCTTTACTGGTGAGACCCTCGGCAAGGTGCTGAACGGCCTGCACTTCGCGATCGGTGAGTTGATATCGCACGACCAAATCACGGATTAACCACCGGTGACGTTCTATCGTAACAGCCATTGTCGGCTTGGAGCCTTCGGACTGAGCTTCCAGCATAAACCACCGGCAAACATAATGGCGGCGGCCCGAGGCGAAAAGTGTAATAGTGGAGCCGTCGTCGCCCTTGGAAGTGATCTGGGTGATCTGGCGAATCAAGTCGTGAAACTCGCGACCGGAAAGTTTTGCCCAAGCCGGTTCCTTAGGATATGCGACGATGCTGATCGCTTCAGAGTTGAAGTACACCGGTCTGAGGGACGAATCCAAAAGAAGGAGCCCAAATTTTGACGAATTACCGGCCCGGGCCGTTGTCGTTTGGACAGCCGTAACCTTCTGGGCTTGACGAACGTTACCGTCAATGACAGGCGCTGAAGAAGACATTACAGACCTCACTTGAGAAGACCATCCCGTGTGCGTACAAACGTTTAGAAGCTAACACCAATTGGCTAGACGATTGTAAGCAATAAACGGCTTCGTCCACTCGTACTAGCCCGATGGATTAGTACCGGGTGATAGAACCGTGGAACGCTTCAGGTCAAAAGCAACAGGGCGAAACTTCACCGGAAGGCGTCCATAGAGCGCATGAAACAATACGAACTGGTTAGGTTATAAGACTAAATCAGGAGGAAACCGGTATTGAAAACAAGCACGAGCTTAATCCATCGGAAGGATTGAATCGTTTTGTCACAGTCGATATACTCCCACGACAATGGCTTATCGCAATCAGGATCAGCGACGGCACCCGCGATTCTCCTTCAAAGACACAGACACCCTTCCATTCTCGACCTTGTTCGTCACGAATTCCAATATCACGGTTCTTGGGCAGGTGCAGGACATCAGCGAGGGGGGCGTGGGAATTCGGAGTGAATCCGGCATCAGACAGGATCAGGTGGTTCGTTGCAACCTGAGTCTCTCTGGCGTGCCGGTGCGTGTGCCAACCCTGATGCGCGCGCGATGGAGCCGGAAGGCCGGGAAAGGATACGTCATCGGCCTGCAGTTTCTGTTCTGATTTCCGTTCTGCCAGTCAGCGAACCCTCCACCGTCTAATAGCTATTCTCGAACCCCTCTTGTGATCCATCGGTGCTCCGGGCAAATAAGGAGGAGCCGTCTGTGCAGCTTCCATTGTGGTTTCTATTGGTCTCCTTATTACTCCCGAGAGTTTCACTTTGCTCGCCTATCATGCAAAAGCCCTGAACGTCGCGCTTTCGAATGCCTACACTCATCGAGAAGCTTCGCGGGACGGTCATAGAGGCTGCAAAGAAGGCCGGCTTGGACCCAGACCGAGCTCCGCGAACATTTGGCGTCGATTCCGACGGCCGCTCGTAGACCGCCGTTACGAAAACGTGTTAGAAAATCACTTTTAGACCCAACTGAATTTGCCTGGACGTTGTCGCCGTCGTTGTAATCAAACCTGCCGATGGACTGATGGATGGTCCCGCGAACACTATCGAATTTGGGGGTCCGAAGTTCGTGTGGTTCAGCATATTGAAGAACTCCGCCCGAAACTGCAAAGCCATGCGCTCCGTGAGCGGTGTGTTCTTGATCAGCGAGAGATCCACCGTTTCCAGACCCGGCCCCCTGAGCGTTCCTCTGCCCAGATTTCCCCAGGTCCTCGCAATCGGCACAGAGAAAGCAGCGGGATTGAACCATTGTGTCTGTTTCCTCGTCAGCACGGATCCGGTGAACAACGGGTTCACATCCGGCCGGTCCGGATTTCTGGTATTTCCATCCCCGGATCGGTTCGTGCCAATCTGAGGCGTGAACGGAAAGCCGCTCAACAATGTGGTGATGCTGTTTACTTGCCAGCCTCCAATCAGCTTGCCGAGTCTGCCGACTGCATCGAAGGGAAATTCATAATGCGCAGAAATGCTGGCCTGACTTGCCGGTGTCAGCGCAGACGGTCCCCAGTCCCTGTGCAGATCATTGCGGTCCATCACCATTTGCGGTTGGTTCTGAGCCTGAGCAATCGTCAGGGCAGAGTTCATATCCAGATTCTTCGCCCACGTGTAATTCCCGCGGAATTGCAGTCTCCGGCTGAGCCGCCGTAACATCTCCACCTGCAGCGCGTTATAGCTGCTGTTGCCGGCAGTCAACCAGAAGAAACCAGCGCCCAAATATGGATTCGGCCGCGCCGAACTCGCCGGCGGAGGAGGCGTTGGAAGCAGTGGGATGAATTTCGTGCCCTGGGGCACCCTTGTGACGCCAGCATTGTCGACGGCGCATCCAGCCGCATTCGAGCAAATCTCGGCCGGAATCGTGTTCCGATCAATGCTGAGCAGTCCGTGGTAGCCGAAGGAACCCACATAACCAATACGTAAAGCCATATTGGATCCGACCTGCTGTTCGATGGTCAGGTTCCACTCATTAGTTGCCGGAGTCTTCGCAGATGCCTCGATCCCTTGCGGCGCAAAAGTGCTGCAAGGAACGGGAACGTTAGGTCCACAAGCCGGCGGCGGCTGAACACCAGGCGTGATCGGGAGGAAACTCGATAATGGACCTGCGAACGTGACAGAGCCGTTATAGGGAGGAAGCGAGTTCAAAAGGAAAGCAAGATTGTCGATCAAAGTATAGTAGACGCCGAATCCTGCACGAATCGCAGTCTTGCCTGCGCCGAAAGGATCCCAGGCGAGCGCGACTCGCGGACCGAACAGCCACCTTGCATTGTTCTCCGTGAATGCCGATGTTCCAACGCGGGGATTCGTCAATAAAACGCCATTCGCATCGGCGATGTAGTTGGACGCGCGGCCAAATTTCTCATTCCAGCCGTTTGTGAATTCCTTGCGAATACCGGCGCGGACGGTCAGATTGCGCCGGAGTTTGATCGAATCTTCCGCATACCACGCTCCAAACCAGCTCCGGAAACCCAGTTCTGTAGGTTTAGGCACAACTTGAAAAGTTGTAGTCGTGCCCTGAAGGAGAGTCGTCAAACTGGCAAAGTTCGCCACTCCTAACCTGCGTGAAGCCGTGTTTTCGTTGTCCTGCATTTTCTGGAACCATGCACCGACGCTGATCTGGTGGATTCCACGGCTGAGCTGCAGACCGTCGGTAAATGTGAAAAGGTTTCTATGATTCTGTGCGCCAGCGGCATTATTAGGACCCGGAGACGTGATTGCCGCCGCGCCCGTCGTCGTGGCACCGCCGCCGATGACAATTCCACCGGGTCCTTGGCCGGACACAAACGAAAGACTTGGCGGATAGGTAGCAAACGCAAATGAATCGAGAGCGAACCCCGCACGCGAGAAACCTGCGCTGAACGTATTCAGAACGCGCGGAGAGAAGATATGTGTCTCCCGAATGGTGGCGACCTGCGAGCGCAGAGTAATGTAATTTCCGAAGAGCGGGTCGGCCAGAGGGGAGAGATTATTGCCGTCATCGGCAGTGTAAGACACAGAAAACGAGTCCTGATCTCGCGCAATGTAGTCACCCTTGGCGGTGCCGAAATTTTCGTTAATGGATTGCTTCGGGGTATTGTACGAGTACGCTGTTCCGCTCGGCACCAGCCCTGTTCCGGGCGGCGTCGCCGGCACCATAATTTCCGGCCCGTTCGGCTGAGGCCATAGCTGCATGTAGTTCAACATCTCCGGCCTCAAGTTGGGCACCGTCGCATAGAGGCCCGTAGAAGGATTCGGCAATCGGCCCTGGCGCGCTTCCTGGTCCGGAACCACGGAGGGGCTGCTGATTCCCAACCGATGCCGGAACCCTTCATAGTTGCCGAAGAGGAACATATGATCTTTTTTGACGGGTCCACCCGCGCTGGCGCCGAATTGATTTCTGCGGAATGGAGCGATGGCACCCTGATCGAAGAAATTCCGCGCGTCGAGCGCGCTGTTGCGCAAAAATTCGAAGACCGAACCGTGGAACCGGTTTGTTCCAGACTGCGTGACCACAGTCACTTGCGCGCCTGCGCGCTTTCCATACTCGGCGGAGTATGTACCTGTCAGTACATTGAATTCGCGGACGGCGTCGATTCCCAACAGATTCCCGCTCACACCGCCGGGAGTGATCGAAAGCTGGCTCGATCCGGTATACTCGATTCCATTCATCAAAAACAGATTTTCAAGCGGACGCCGGCCCGCCACAGAAAACGTATTGCCCTGGCTCGTAACGGTACCGGGACTCTTGTAGGTGTAATTGATCGCTCCGGGATTCAGCGTGATCAGATTGTCGAAGCTTCGGCCGTTGAGCGGCAGGTCCTTCACTTCACGTTCGCCGACGAGTCCTGCCACCGATGTCGTCGTCGTATCGACGAGCGGAGTCTCCAAAGAAACCGTTACCTCTTGCGTGAGTTCACCGACCTCGAGCTTCAGATTGACGACGGCCTCCTGACCGACCGCCAGATTGATTCCGGTGCGCACGGCAGCGCGGAATCCCGGTTTCTCCGCTCGAACGTCGTGCGAACCCACGGGCAGGGAGAGGGCTCGGTAATTGCCCGTCTCGTCAGTTATGACCGTGCGTGTCGCGCCGGTTTCGACATTTTTCACAGCGACGATTACTCCCCCCACCGCAGCGCCCGAGGCGTCCTCCACTTTTCCCGAAATTGTGGCCGTCACCTGGGCGCGCACGAAGTCGGCGCCCGCGGCGAGGACTACCATTGCAATCACCAACCCACTGAATATTCGTTTCGTCATAGCGGGGCCAGAGTATATCGCGAAAGGCTGTAGCGCGGTCGGCGAAGCGCAAGCGCGATAGCGCGCAGCCTCAAGAAAATGACTGCCGACGGTGTGAACGAATTGGACTCGACGTATTCCCTTCCTTCTCTTGAGGCTGCGCGCTGCCGCGCTTGCGCTCCGCGGCGGTGATGCAAGGAGGGGAATAAACGCATCGGCGTAATTTGCTCACCTTCATAGACGGCCGGTACAGGAAGACGTCCGTCCCCGAATCTAATATCCTTGTTATATGGAGACCAAGCTCCCCAACAGTGTGAGTTTGGGGTTTGTCGAAGCGCTTTACGTGGACTACCTCCGCGATCCAGAATCCGTCCCTCCGGACTGGCGCCACTATTTTCAAAGCTTGTCCGAGGGAAACGGCTTCTCAAAAGGACAAAGTCTCACACCGGAATTCAGGCCGTGGAGCATCTTCGATAATCCCCGGCCCGGCGGCAACGGCCGGGCGATCGAAGATGCGACCGGAGCCATCCTTCAGGAACGCGTGGATCAGCTCATCCGCAACTACCGCGTCCGAGGCCACATGGCGGCCGAGCTCGATCCTTTGGATATTCCGCGAGCGGCGCCTCCGGAGCTGGATCTCGAATTCTACGGATTCACAGACGAGGATTTGGATCGCCGCTTTTCTTGCGAGTCGATGTGTGGCGGCGATACGCTGCCGCTCCGCGATATCGTCGATCGGCTGCGCAATACCTATTGCCGTTCCATTGGTGTGCAGTTCATGCACATCGACGACAGCTTCGTCCGTCACTGGCTGCAGGAAAGAATGGAAAGCACGGGCAATCGCCTGAACCTCAGCCGCGAAGAACAAATACGTATTTTCACGCGGCTTACCGACGCCGTCATCTTTGAGGAATTCATCCGCAAAAAATTCATCGGCGCGAAAAGCTTTTCACTCGAAGGAGCAGAGAGCCTCATTCCGCTCCTGGATCTGGCAATTGAGCGAGCCGGAGAGCACGGCATCGATGAAATTGTCCTCGCTATGGCGCATCGCGGGCGCTTGAATGTTCTCGCGAATATCATGGCGAAGAGTCCCCGCCAGATCTTTCGCGAATTCGCCGATCTCGATCCGGAACTCTACGCGGACGGTCACGGCGATGTGAAGTATCACCTGGGTTATAGCTCCGACTGGCAGACGGTTTCCGGCCGCAAGATTCATCTGTCTCTCTGTTTCAATCCAAGCCATTTGGAATTTGTGAATCCAGTCGCGCTCGGGCGGATGCGCGCAAAACAGGATCGTGCAGGCGATTCCGATCGCAGGCGCGGTCTGGTGATTTTGATCCACGGCGATGCTGCGTTTGCAGGCCAGGGCGTTGTTCAGGAAACTCTCAATCTCAGCCAGCTCGACGCGTATACGGTGGGGGGAACGCTTCATATTATCGTCAACAATCAAGTTGGGTTTACAACGTCGCCCTCACAAACGAAATCGAGCACATATGCCAGCGACGTGGCGAAAATGCTCCAGATTCCGATTTTTCACGTCAACGGCGAAGATCCCGAAGCCGTTGCGCAAGTGGTGCGGCTTGCGATGGATTTTCGCCGGACGTTCCATCGTGACGTCATCATCGATATGTGGTGTTACCGGCGTTTGGGGCATAACGAGGCAGATGAGCCTTTCTTCACGCAGCCACTGATGTATCGCGCGATCAAGCAGCGAAAACCGTTACGCGAAGGTTATCTGGAACACCTGCTGAGACTGAAAGGTGTGACTCGTGAAGAGGCCGACGAAATCGCCAAGCGCCGCTACGAACATCTCGAACGCGAATTGTCGAAAGCAACCAGCGACAGTTATGAAATTCCTTCAGAAATTCCGCGCGGCATTTGGACCGGTTATTTCGGAGGTCCTGAGACGAAGGCGGAGGAAGTCGACACGAGTGTCGATCGCGATCGGTTAATCGAGTTGTTAGAGATGCAGGCATCGGTGCCCGAAGATTTTCATCCGCATCCTAAGATTGCGGCCGGCATCCAAATACGGCGGCAAATGGCGAAAGGCGAAAGGCCGCTAGACTGGGCAGCCGGCGAGGCGCTCGCGTTCGCATCTCTCGCTACGGAGGGATCCCGCATTCGATTGTCCGGCCAGGATTCCGAGCGGGGAACATTTGGGCACCGTCATGCCGTGCTGCATGACATCGAGAACGGGAGAACGTATATGCCGTTGCAGAATCTCGCGCCGGACCAGGCGCCGGTAGACATCTCCAATAGCCCGCTGTCGGAGACAGGCGTGCTTGGTTTTGAATACGGCTACAGTCTCGACACGCCGGACGGTCTAATTGCTTGGGAAGCGCAGTTCGGGGATTTCTGCAATGTCGCGCAAACGATCGTCGATCAATTCGTCGCGACCGCCGAAGAAAAATGGCGCCGGCTGAGCGGAATTACCCTTCTGCTTCCGCACGGACTGGAAGGCCAGGGACCCGAACACTCCAGCGCCAGGCTGGAAAGGTTTCTCGAACTTGCCATAGGCGACAACATCCAAATTGTTCAGCCGACAACACCGGTGCAGCTCTTTCATTGTCTGAGGCGGCAGGTTCTACGGAGCTGGCGAAAGCCGCTCATTCTGATGACGCCAAAGAGTCTTCTCCGCCACCCGCGAGCAACATCGACACTCGATGAGTTCGCCGCGGGACGATTCGAGCGCATTTTGCCGGATGCCCTTTCAAACCGTGGGGACGTCACTCGTGTTCTCTTCTGCAGCGGCAAGATTTTTTTTGAACTCGACCGGGAACGGCAGCGGCTGGCCCGGAATGATGTGGCTATCTTGCGTCTGGAACAGCTTTACCCGCTTTCCCAGGAGACATTGAGAGCTTCGTTTCAGCCTTACGGTGATGGGATCCCGGTCTATTGGGTTCAGGAGGAGCCGGAGAACATGGGGGCGTGGCGCTTCTTAAAAATACAATTCGGCGATGTATTCTTGGGACGCTTTCCGTTCAAAGGAGTCTTTCGTCCGGCATCCGCCAGTCCAGCGACCGGATCTCACAGCAGTCACAAAAAAGAACAGGAAAAGTTGATCGCAGCCGCATTTGCATAATAGGTTACAAGCATGGCCGTTGAATTGGTTGTGCCTTCCGTTGGTGAGTCCGTAACGGAGGTCGAGATCGGTGACTGGCTCAAAAACCCGGGTGATTCTGTCGAGGAGGATGAACCCGTCGTAGTCATTGAAACCGAGAAAGTAACGGTCGAGCTGCCGGCCCCTGCCGCCGGCACCATCACCGAAACGCTCAAGCGAAAGGGCGAGAGGGCCGCCGTGGGCGACGTCATCGGCTACATGGAACCGAATGGAAAACCCTCTCCCTCTGGGAGCAGCCAGCGGGCTGACGGGCGGCGCGACAGGCACGCGAAGCGCGAGCCCGTCCGAAGCGCAAGCGCGTCAGCGCGCAGCCTCAACGAAAGCGCGAAGCCTCAAGAAATGCCTGTCGCGCCGGGTGAGGGTCCCAAGACTCCGCCTTCCCCTCCCCCAATCCCCAAATCCCTCAGCCCACGCGAAGAACAAGTCATTCCGATGACTCCCATCCGCCGCCGTATCGCCGAGCGTCTGGTTGAAGCCCATAAGAACGCGGCGCTGCTGACGACATTCAATCAAGTCGATATGTCAGCTGTCATTACACTTCGCAACAGGCACGAGGAACGTTTCAGGACGAAGTATCAGATCAAACTTGGCTTCATGTCGTTTTTCGTCAAGGCCGCGATTGAAGGGTTAAAGCTCATCCCCCAGATCAACGCCGAAGTTCGCGGCCACGACATTGTTTATCGAAACTATTACGACATCGGTATTGCGGTCGGCGGAGGAAAAGGTCTTGTCGTGCCGGTCCTGCGCAATGCAGAGCGGCTAAGCTTTGCGGAGATCGAACGCGCGATCGCAGATTTCGCCGAGCGGGCCCAGGCCAATCAACTGACCGTTGACGAACTGCAGGGCGGTACGTTTACGATCAGCAATGGCGGAATCTACGGCTCGATGCTTTCAACCCCGATTGTGAATCCGCCCCAGAGCGGCGTGCTGGGACTTCACGCCATCGAAGACCGGCCCGTCGCTCGTGATGGAGCCGTGGTTATCCGGCCGATGATGTACGTGGCGCTCACCTACGATCATCGCATCGTGGATGGACGCGAGGCCGTCACCTTCCTTAAACGAATAAAAGACGTCATCGAGGATCCGGCAAGAATGTTACTGGAGGTTTAGCGGATGCAAATACCTGCTGCAGTGGCAATGGTGAGGCCCGCGTCGTTTGGTTTCAACCCCGATACCGCTCCTTCGTTTTTGTTTCAAAGAGAGATTACCGATGCCAACAGAAGGGAAATTGAGCGCCGCGCTCGCATCGAGTTCGATTTGTTGGCGGGGCGCCTGCGGGATGCCGGCGTGGAGGTGATCATCTTCGAGGACAAAGAGGAACTCCATACGCCGGATGCCGTTTTCCCGAATAATTGGGTCTCGTTCCATCACGACGGTACGGTCGTGCTGTATCCCATGTTCGCCCCCAGCCGGAGGCCCGAGCGCCGCCGCGACATCATCGAGAAACTGCAAACCGGAGGATTCCGGGTCTCTCGCGTTATCGACCTGACGCACCACGAGAATGAAGGCCGATTCCTCGAAGGAACCGGGAGTGTGGTGTTCGATCATTCCGACCACCTCGCCTACGCCAACGTTTCTCCTCGTACCAATTCCGATGTACTGACCGATCTCTGCGGTATTCTCGGATACAAGCCGGTCACCTTTCAGTCGACGTACGAAAGCGGCGATCCGATTTTTCATACCGACATGATGCTGAGCATCGGCGATCGCTTTGCCGTCTTCTGCGGTGAATCCATCGGTGATGCTTCACAACGCCGCCGAGTGCTCGACAGCCTTAAGGGCACGGGGCGCGAGATTATTTCCATAGACCGAAAGCAAATCGAGCAATTCACCGGAAACGTTCTACAGTTACAGACGAAAAACGGCGGCAGTGTCCTGGCAATTTCCACTGCAGCATGTCTGTCGTTAAGGCCCGAACAGCGGGATGCGATTCAGAAATTTGCCGAGCTTGTAGAATCGCCGTTGCCCGTCTTCGAAGGAATCGGCCGAGGCAGCGCACGGTGCATGATGGCCGATGTTCATCTGCCGCGGGGGTAATTCGGGGACAGACACCTAATGTAGCGTCCCACGTAATTTTTGCCATCGATTTGGAGGCAGGCGTATTCCCCTCCTTGCAAGGAGGTGAATACCGCAAACTGGAATAGTCTGCTTGTCGAAAATTATTTGGGACACGGCACTAATTCACCCAAATTGCAGTTCAAATTTGGGTGAATTAGGTGTCTGTCCCCGAATTACGCTCAAATTATGCGATACCACGCCCTGGCCTGCGACTATGACGGCACTATTGCATGGGACGGAGAAGTCAGCGAGGACACGATCTTAGCCCTCCAGGAGGTCCGTAAATCCGGCCGCAAACTCATCCTCGTTACGGGGAGGGATCTGGACGATTTGATCAAAGTCTTCCCTCGAATCGATGTTTTTGACCGTGTCGTGGCGGAAAACGGTGCCCTGTTGTACCGCCCAGCCACACGCGAAGAACGGCCTCTTGCTCAGCGGCCGCCCGACGAGTTCTGGCAGCAGCTTATCAAGAGAGGCGCCGATCGGGTATCCGTCGGCCGGGTGATCGTCGCCACGTGGCGGCCTCACGAAAAGACGGCGGTCGAACTGATTCGTGATCTCGGCTTGGAACTGCAGATCATCTTCAACAAGGGCGCAGTCATGATTCTGCCCTCGGGTGTGAATAAGGCCACAGGATTGAAAGTTGCGCTTACCGAGCTTGGGTTGTCCCCTCACAATGTGGTTGGAATTGGCGACGCGGAAAACGACCACGCGTTTCTTGCGTTGTGCGAATGCTCCGTCGCAGTCGAGAATGCGGTCGATACCCTGAAGGAACGAGTGGATTGGGTCACCAAAGAAGGTCATGGCGAGGGCACGATCGAATTGATTCAAGCCCTGGTCGCTACCGACCTCAGCTTTCTCTCGGATTCAGGAACTGCGGGCAAGGACCGGCCGTCCTCATTGGATTGCTGTTGACGAGTCGCATCACGTCTTACCCTCGTCATGGGAACCTGCGGGCGTGACCGTCTCGCAGTCGATGTACGGACTCATGGTCGTTACTCTCGAGCCGGACCGTGTCGATCCCGCCGTTTTGTCCTCGATCGATGTCGTTATCGCGATCGGAAAACAACCGGCAGAGATAATGAACATTTTCCGGAAGAGCGCCGGCGAAAGTCCCGCGTCTCTTGAAAGTGTGACCTTACAGCAGGGCGAGGCTCTGGCCTGGCTGCGCGATTCCGGTAAACCACCATTTGTATTCCAGAGTTCACTCCCACGCGCAGAACGGCGCCGTCATCGCCGCAAGTACGCGGAAGGCGAGTTGAGACCCGATCTCTGTTTTTACTTCCGTGGTCCCGAAGGGAAACTCAACCTCAAGGCCCAGAACCTTGCAATCTTCCTGCAAATCGCGGACGGCCTCGACGTACTCATACGGTTAATCCTCGTGCCGTCAGCTCCGCGGATGCCTGTTCGACACGGTCATATGCCACGTGGCCCTCGAGCCATGAAGCGACATGGACCAAACCATCTTCCAGCGAAACTCGCGGCTCGTACCCCAGTTCACGCCGAATCTTGCTGATATCGGCGAAGCAGTGGCGAATATCACCTCGTCGGTAGCGGCCCGTGACTTCCGGCTGGATGTATTCCTTATCCAGGATGCGGGCGATGCGCTGCGCAATTTCTACGATCGTGTATTGATTTCCGCTGCCCACATTGAAGACTTGTCCAACAGCTTCGCGTCTTTCCAGCGCCAGCCGGCATGCCTCTACGACGTCGTAGACATTGACGAAGTCCCGGGTTTGATAGCCGTCTTCAAAGATCATCGGCGGTTTCTCGTTCAGCAAGCGCGATGCGAAGATCGCAAGCACACCCCTGTAGGGATCCGACAGCGCCTGCCGCGGGCCATAGACGTTGAAGAAGCGAAGAGCGACGGCGGGTATTTCATATGCCGCACCGAGCATCAAACACATGATTTCTTGATCGTATTTTGATAATGCATAGACGGAGGCAAGCGATGGGGTCTTATTCTCCGGCGTCGGAACTGGTATGAGTTGCCGCCCGTCGGGTCCAAAGAGTTCCCATTCTGCTTTACGCAGCTGCTCGAGACTGCGCTCGGCCGCGCAGACTGTCTCTCCCGAGGATGTCTTGTAAGAACCTTCTCCGTAGACGCTCATGCTCGAGGCTATGACGAGCCGTTCGACGGAATTCCGGCTCAGCAATTCCATCAACGTTGCGGTGCCGACATTGTTTGCTGAGGTGTATCGTCGAATTTCGTACATGCTTTGGCCGGCGCCCACCATCGCGGCCAAGTGGAACACGGCATCGACTCCACGCACTGCTTTTGCGAGCGCGTCTGCATCCTCCACATCACCGATCATCAATTCCGCTTCGCTATTCAAGTATGGCGGCCATTTCCGTTCATGGCCGTGCACCTGACTGGAGAGGTTGTCCAAAACTCGCACGTCGTAGCCGCGTGTCAACAATTCATCCGCTAAGTGCGATCCGATGAATCCCGCTCCCCCCGTGATAAGAATTCGTTTCCCCATGTCCATCCTTTCTGATCAGTGGTTCGCGATAGTTATGCAAAAACGCGGCCAAATTGGGGACCGGTTATTTCACTGGATTTGGTTGCGTTAGTCGCGCATTCACGCGAATTGTTGCTGGCTGAGGTCTCGTTGAGGGTGCAACGACTGTACTCGCAGATGGTACGGGGCCGCCTCGGTTGTCGGATTGTTTCCTTCAAAAACGAGCGAACTCCGCCGACATTCATGCGGGCAAGATTCCGATATTGTTCAGCGTGAGAAGGCCCGCACGTTGTCATACGCTTCTCCCGAAATTTCAATGTGCCTCCGGCACAAGCGGCAGGTAATCATATTCGCCGATGCCTTGAAGCACCAGGAATGTTGTAGAACGATCGCAGGCATTAGTTACAAGATGGGGCCGCTTTGGCGCGACGGAATACGTTTCACCGGGACGGAGCAACACTTCCTCCTTCGGCTCACGAAGAAACAGCCTCAACTGTCCCTCAATGACGTAAAAAGTGTCTTGAATGTTGCTGTGGCAATGCCACGGCACGGTTTGAGCCGGCGAGATTTGAAGTTCCGTGATGCGGAAGCCCGGACGTTCGGCGTGATAAGCCCGCCGCTCTACTTCATAAAGGTGGCTGGCATCTTTCACCCCTGGCATTTATCTTCTCCTTGCTTCTGTAGCGGCGGTCTGTTTCTTGAGGCTGCGCGCTATCGCGCTTGCGCTTCGCGGACCGCCGACAATACATCATTACGCTTCAGTAGGCCAAAGCAGCCGGCCTTCCATACCGCCGGCAATGACGAGGGTTTCGCCTGTGATATGACCCGCTAATAGATCCGATGCAAAGAAAACGGCGGCCCTTGCGATATCCTCGGGGCGCGCAACTTTTTTCAGCGCCATGGTTGCGGTGACCCGGCGGACGGCTTTCCTATCTCTTAGTTTTGCGGTTGTGCGCGGCACGATTGTCCAACCTGGACAGACGCAGTTCACGCGGCCGCCACAGTAGTCGCCGCTTGTGGGCGCCAGTTGAGCGATCTCGTTCTTGAGCGAGCGCGTCAGGCCAAATGCCATCGCGGATTTCGCCGCAGCATAATCGGCGTGCCCGGCTTCTCCAAACACCGCTGCCGTGGAGGCAATCAATACCGCATTTCCCTGCTTTTGCCGCGCAACCACTCGAAGGAACTCACGCAAGCTGAGGAACGTGCTCCTAAGCACGTTGTCGAAAGTCTCCTCCCATTGCCGAAGGGACATTTTGTAAAGGGGGACATCGAGCGATTCCCACGAACCTGCATTGGCGATAAGCGTATCCACGCGCCCGAAGCGCTTCAACACCTCAGCAAAAATCCGCCGGACCTGGGTCTCCTTCCTGAGATCCGCCTGGACGCTCATCGCATTCCCGGATTTTGACGTCTGCACGAGATTTTCAATTTTGGGCCGGTTGCTCCGGTAATGCAGCACAAGCTTTGCGCCTTCCGCCGCAAAATGCCGCGAAATAGCCGAGCCGATTCCTCCGGAAGCGCCGGTGATGAGGACGACTTTTCCATCCAGGCCGGTTTCCATCGTGCGAAGATTCTACACTTCAGAAGAACGTTCTGAATCGAGCAAACTCGGAGTGATTTAGCGTAAACCTGCAGTGATGTGGAAATTTTCGAAACGATGAATGTGCTGTAGGGGCGGTCTATTTCTTGAGGCTGCGCGCTGCCGCGCTTGCGCTTCGCGTTCTTGAGGCTGCGCGCTGCCGCGCTTGCGCTTCGCGTTCTTGAGGCTGCGTCATCAAGAAAATATTGCGAAGCCACCGAAGTTGACGCAGCCGGGGGGTTTCCTTTGTGTTCTCAATCGGAAAACCACCCCGGCCTCGCGATCAGCAGATGCTTCGCAGCATTTTATTGATCGCTCGGCCACCCCTCCTTGCGGTGATGCAAGGAGGGGAATACTCTCGATTCCAATTCGTTACAGAAAGTGCGTCCTGTCCCACCGGTGGTCGCGAAAATAAACCCCAATTCCTCCGGCCCTTGATCATGGCCGTAATCTGGACCGGATACTTTGCTTCACTGACAGGATGGAAATTTGAAACTCGCGATTAGCGTGCTCCAGTTGAAAACCCCGCTGCTCTTCAAATATTCGTTTGTGTAAAAGAAGGTGCAGTCGTCCACCGGATCAATGGTCATCGAGCTGTAATCTCCCCATCGCCCAAGCGTCGGCAACTGCGATCCCCCGCCGGCTAGGATGACGTTTTCCGATTGCATGGTTCCTAACGGATCGGTTGGCAGTCGGCCTGTGTAACGGATTGAGGGAAAGAACGAACTGCTGGAGGCGCTGTACCCAAGGGCGATGTTGCCAACTTTATCCATCGCGATGCTGCCCATCCACCGGGATGTGGAGTCGGGAGCATATGTCCCTTGCTGATAGACCATAGGCGTTCCGCCCGCCATCGTTCCACTCGCAGGATTTCTCAACTCATACCAGCGCACTCCAGCATGACCGCCTTTCTTTGTTGTCCCGGCGACATTCACGGAGTGATTCACCACCAACGCCTCATGCCCATCCGCGAAATGACGATAGGCCAACCGGTACATCAACCGGTCGCTGAGCGCATCCAGCGTCTGTCTCGTGCCCGGTTGAGCAACGCTGCCGGCTCGAGAGAACGGGGCAACTGGAATATTTGTTGGACCAGTGAATGTGGAGTTCGCTGGAGTCGCAAAATCAGCGTGAAATTTCCATAGGTTCAGTGAATTGCTTGCAAAGTTCAGAATGAAATTTGGGCTATCCGCCGGCGGAGCGATGGATCCATCGAGATCCGACGGCAGAAGACCTCCGAAGCTGCTGCTCAACTGGAAGCAGATCTGAGTCGCGGGTGTGCCGGCAAGCATCGCATTCCGGTCATACGCGCATACCTTGGATCCTGCGAAGCTCGAACCGTTGTTGAATATGTTGAAACTGATGTAATAGGCATCGGGGGGCCAGACACCGAGTTTCGGATAATCCGGAAATTGGTTGCCGTAGTTGAACGCGTAAAGATTGTACGCTCCCGTTGCATCGGAGGTTTGCGACACAGCCACACATTGTAGATAGGGCGTTGTACTCACCGAGAACTGTGTCATGACCCAGCGATTAGCATCCTTGTCGTACTGAGCGATAGGATCACCATCGTTATTCGATGCGCAGGCGCCGCCTAACGCGGCAAAGAGATTCTTGCCTAGAACGGGGCCGGACACGAGCGCACCTGTCTTCTTGTCAAACACAGCAAACGACTCATTGACCCACTGGACATACTGAGTCGCTCCAACAGCGCCGTTCGTATCTGGTGGCGCCGCATCGGGCGCAAAGCCATAATCACCGTTGCCGACACCGGCGAAGTTGATACCGCGGCTCGCGGCAACTAAAGGTCCGACGGTCGTCTGGACGACTGTATCAGCTTGGTTTGCTCCACCAACTGGAACAAACCGGAGACAAATTTTCCCCTTCGTGTCGATTTGCTCAGGTCTGAGCGTCGTTCTAATTGCGGCGAGGGATCTTACTCACGAAGAGGCACGCTGCGGCGGAATTCTTCGAGCCAATTGAGCACGAGATTGATCTGCGACGGCGGACCGCCAGCGTCCGCCCCATCGGAACAGGCGACGTCCCGTCGGCATTTCATACAGCACCACGCCAAACGCCCAGATATCGCAGCGCTTGTCCATGGTGTTTCCCCTCACCTGCTCCGGACTCATGTAAGGTGCCGTGCCGAGAATGATACCCGGCCGCGTGCCGCTCGCCGTAATCGTCGATGAATCGGGAGAATCGACCGGGGCGGCTTCACCCGCAAACGCCTTCGCCAACCCAAAATCCAGGACCTTTACATCTCCAGCCGGCGTTACTTTGATATTGGCAGGCTTGAGATCACGATGCATCACGCCTTTTTCGCGTACTCCAGAGCTTCGGGAATCTTCTTCGCGATCTGGAGCGCCTCGCCGGTAGGTACCGGGCCGCGTACAGTCCTTTCAGCCAGGGTCTCGCCAGGTATCAGTTCCATTACCAAAAACGTGCGCCCGCCGAACTCTTCCAGACCGTAGATGGCCGCAATGTTCGGATGATTCAGCGACGCCAGCAGGCGCGCCTCGCGCTGGAAACGCATCACACGTTCGCTATCGTGAGTGAATGGTTCGGGGAGAAATTTTATGGCTACGGTGCGCCCCAGCTTCGAATCGATAGCCTGGTATACATCACCCATGCCGCCCGAGCCCAAGTGATGCGTGATTTTGTAATGTGCAATTTGCTCCCGATCATCGTATGCCGAAATAGGTGCCGGTATGTTATCAGATGCGAAAGGAACGAGCCCTTATTCACGGCCATCGAACGCGCATCGCGCAGACCCGAGAGGCCTCTGTGCATGGGGGAAACGGGTTGGGGCAAGGCTCACCGCGTCATGGACGGCCGTGTGGAGGGCATCATCCTCACCGAATCCGAAGCCACGTGGATTCGCAACTGCTGGTTAGCGGCTAAGGGAGATTGACGCGAGCGAGGTTGGGTAGCGCTGGCGAGGGAAGAGCGATTTCCTCGTTGGGAGCTTTTGCGGACGAGGGAAAGCGGATTCCTCGTCCGGATTTCGGTTTCCCGATCGCGAAAAGCGATTTCCTCATTGCCGACCAAATGCTGCACCGTCGCGGCGCTTCGCGCCGCCCTCTATGCTGCTCGATCGGCGGCGTCGATTTTTGCGCTGCTTATCTTGGATCCATCCAGCGGTTTCAATTGGGGTTTTTTGAATATCTCTCTGAAGAGACGCGTGATGCCATCGACGACCAACAAAAGGCCCAGGAGGAATAGAAAAGCAGCAAATGACAAGAGCAAAAGGGAGAAGAAGCGGTTAGGGAACATCAATTAAATATCCATGCAGTTGCGATGCCGTTCGGGAGAGGGCATCGAATTGCGGCATTACCAGTGAAGGGGAAGGGAGGGGAAGATGTTTATCGTTAAGGTCGCTTGGGATGCACACCATCAGCAATTTCGGCTGCAAGATCCAAAACTGGCTCACATGTTCGAAGACGGCGATCTATACCTGTTAGTGGTGAATTTTTTCCCACAAGATTACGCGGTCGATGGTCAATTTATTGATCTGGATCAGGCGGAAATTGGTCATGCCTGATCACGTCGTGCGCACATGCTAAAATCAACATTTGATACAGCAGGCGCTACCACGAGGTCTTAGCCGGCGGCGCATCGAACAGCTTCTGATGAAAACGAAGTCCTGCGGTTCCGCCGCCAATCGAATCGACGTTCTTTCGCGTCATTTGCTAGGAAATCCGTATAAAGCCAATCCACTGATCGGTTCCTCCGATACTCCCGAAGTCTTTACGGCCTCTCTCGACGGATTTGATTGCGTCACCTATATTGAAACCATCCTGGCCCTTGCTCGCGCCTCGACTGCGGATGAATTTAGTAAAAGGCTTCGAAAAATTAGATATGAACAAGGCTGCGTTCGGTGGGTCCGCCGGAACCACTACATGACAGCTTGGATCCGTAACAATGTGAAGGAAGGTTTTGTGCGGCGTCTGCCCGTGCCCGCTAAGGCAGCGCTTTCAAGATCACGCGTTTTGAACGTCGTGCCTGGACTTCGCCCGGAGCGAATCCGCGTCAAATGTATACCGAAGCCCTCTATCCAACGAATTGAGCCGTCTTTGCAAACGGGCGATTTGATCTTCTTCGCGTCCACACGCAAAAATCTCGATGTCTTTCATAGCGGCATCATTGTGCGCGATGGCCAAGCGCTCCTCATGCGCCACGCCTCGCGCAGCCGCGGTTTTGTTGTGGAACAGGACGTCCATGAATTTCTCAAGGCGAACCGCATGGCCGGGGTCATTGTAGTGAGACCCTTATGACCCATCTCCAATCCGAAAAGATCGTTTATCCAAACGACACTTCAACTGCAAGTATTCAACACGTAATCGGTGAAGCCGAGTCCGATGTTCTCTTCATAGGGGATCCTCGCACAACCGTTGAGCCTGGACCGCGCATGTTCGACCGGATGGCTGACGTCATACGCGACAGTGGTGCGGGTTGGGTTTATGCCGACGCCATAGATCATGCTCGAATCGGGTACCAAATCGGCAGCATTCGCGACAATTTCGATTTTGGGCCAGTCATCGGGATATCTGTTCAAGCAGCAAATGAGGCTGGAATCGATGGTAAGTGGCGATGGGGCGGCCTGTACGATTTGCGCTTGAGGATTTCGGAAAAGCGTCCAATCGTGAGAATTCCTGAGCCGTTGTACCACACCGGCCGCACCAAAGCCGGTGTGGCCGAACTGAAGCAATTCGATTATGTCGATCCCCGGAATCGCGATTATCAAATCGAAATGGAGCAGATTGCCACCGGGCACCTGAAACGTATCGGTGCGTGGCTCGAGACGGGCTTCGCGAAAGTTCCCCTTACCGGCGAGAAATTTCCCGTCAAGGCCAGCGTCATTATACCCGTGAAAAATCGCGAACGAACGATCCTCGATTCCGTCCAAAGCGCACTCGGCCAGCGTGCCAATTTCGATTTCAACGTTATTGTGGTCGATAACCATTCCACGGACCGGACAACGGAAATCTTGTGCAAAATAGGCGACCGCCGTCTCGAACACATCATTCCCAACCGTCGTGATCTGGCAATCGGCGGATGCTGGAACGAAGCCATACATTCCGAGCGCTGCGGGCGGTACGCGATCCAGCTTGACTCCGACGATCTATACCTTGACGACAGCGTTCTTCGGCGAATCGTTGAAGAACTGGAATCCGGACCTTATGCCATGGTGGTCGGCTCCTATACCATCGTCGATTTTTCGCTGAAGGAGATTCCGCCCGGCCTCATCGACCACCGCGAGTGGACCCGCGAGAATGGCAGAAACAACGCGCTTCGGATCAACGGTCTGGGCGCGCCCCGCGCGTTTGATACTTCGGTTCTGCGGCGCTTTGGATTTCCGAACGTCAGCTACGGGGAAGATTACGCCGTCGCATTACGTATCAGCCGGCAGTACGAGATTGGCCGGATTTACGATTCCGTATATCTCTGCCGCCGCTGGGAAGGCAATAGCGATAGCGCTCTACCGCTCGAAGTGGCCAATCGCTACGATCAGTACAAGGACTGGGTGCGAACCATGGAAATCCGCGCCAGAAGCAAGGGATGATCGGGGCGATCGATCAACTCCTGGAACGGCAAGCCCGGTCATGGCCGCGGCTTGCGAAAGGCATTCGGGGCCTCGCCCAAGCACAGACCCGGCGCGTGCGCATCGATTGGTTTGACGTATACATCCGGCACATCCCGCACCGTATGGCGAGCACGACGGCGCCCGTCGATCAGGAGTCTGTCGCGAAACGCCCATGTTTTTTGTGTGCTTCCAATTTGGATCCGGAGGAAGAAGGATTTGAATTTGGCGCGGGCTTCACGATTTACTGCAATCCTTTCCCCATCGTGGAAAACCACCTCACTATCGTCTACAAAGAACACGGCATGCAGCACATCGCGCGTCAGATCGGGAATATGCTCGATATCGCAGCAAGCTTGCCTGGGTACTTCATCGTCTATAACGGCCCGGAATGTGGAGCCTCCGCTCCAGATCACATGCACTTTCAGGCCGGTTCGCGGAAGCTCTTTCCTATCGAGAGAGACGTCGAGAGAGCCAATGGCATGGTCGTGCCGAACTATGCGAGGAATGTGTTCGTGTTCCGGGGCCGGAATCGGTCTGTCTTAATGGATCGCATGGATTTCACTATTGAGCTGTTGGCAAATGCGACCGGCAAGCGGCCAGAACCGTTGATCAACATTGCGCTTTTTTATGAACGGGAGGAGTGGGTCGCCTGCCTGTTTCCTCGGGAAAAACATCGGCCCGAGGTCTTTTATAGAGGAGAGTTGACAGTGAGCCCGGCTTCGATTGATTTGTGTGGAATATTCGTTGTGCCGTTCGAACAAGATTTCCAAAGAATCACCGGCGGTCAGATCGCTGCCATTTTTCGAGAGATCACATTGCCTGAAAAAGTATTTCAGGAAGTCGCAGCAAAGTTGGAGAGTGCGCGGTGATAGCCGTCGGATTGATGGAAGGCCGATCTGCCGTTGACGTCGAATTGGCAGGTGTGTTCAGGGATGAGTCGGGCATGGCCTATCAGCCGGCCCGGTATCGCTTCACTTCCGAAGTTACGCTGACTCCATCGGATCCGGCTTCATGCTCATTTGCGCTGGAAGACGTCACGATCGGAATCGGATTTCATTGGGAGCGAAAAGAACGGCAAGCATTCCGAGGCGCTTTACGCATCATCAAGCGCGATGCCGGGCTGACGGTCGTCAACGACGTTCCGCTCGAGGAGTACGTCAAGAGTGTGATTTCATCGGAGATGAGCGCGAGTTGTCCGATCGAGCTGCTCAAGGCGCACGCAGTGATCTCGCGCAGCTGGCTGTTGGCATTCCCCTCCTCGCAGAGGAGGGTCGGCGAAAATGCTTCAGCCGATCTTTCACTGAGGCTTCGCCCTACCGGGCTCGCGCTTCGCGCCACCCCGTCTGCGCCTTCGCTGCGCTCGGCGCAGCCACCCCTCCTCTGCGAGGAGGGGAATCCCCATTCTCACGAAATCTTGCGCTGGTACGGCCGCGAAGCGCATCCGGACTTCGACGTCTGCGCCGACGATCACTGCCAACGTTATCAGGGCATCACCAAAGCCTTTTCTCCTGCGGCATCTGATGCGGTTGCTGCCACCACCGGCGAGTTTCTCCGTTACAACGGCATGATCTGCGACGCCCGATTTTCGAAATGCTGCGGCGGAATCACCGAGCGCTATTCAACGGCGTGGGAAGACCAGGATATCCGTTACCTGGAATCGGTCTACGACGGTCCGGAGCAAACTCGCTCGCATGTCCCTGAAACATGGATCCGTTCAGATCCGCCTGCTTACTGCAACACCCGCGACTCCGATCTCCTTTCGCGAATCCTTCCCGGCTTCGACCGGGAAACTCGCGATTTCTATCGTTGGCGCGTCGAGTACACTCCTGATGAACTCGCCGACCTCGTCAAGTCTCGCCTCGGC
>Ga0209376_1001579_pt1 | contig 22736 bp, 11 predicted proteins | sample GraSoiAngelo_134_FD_185891 | JGI IMG/M metagenome (GOLD analysis project Ga0209376, IMG submission 185891) | Grasslands soil microbial communities from the Angelo Coastal Reserve, California, USA - 14_0929_05_30cm (SPAdes) (version 2) | ecosystem: Environmental > Terrestrial > Soil > Grasslands ... | reverse complement strand
GCACAGCGCACGGTTGGGACAGAATCGTTCCATGGCCATCGAATGTATGGTTGGTTTAAAGGTTGGCTTACCCGCTGTAGCCACGACTCGGATCCGTTCCTGCTCCTTCACCGCATCCGGGCCGAAGATGATCCCCACATCGGCCTGTCCATACAGAAGGTGATCGAGCACGCCGCGGGCATCCGAGGCCACATCCAGCCGCCCTTTGACGTCATTGACAATCCCTAAGGCCTCGAAGACTTCTTGTGTTTGCCTCCCCAACTCGGTTAAGACCGGATCCGCGATCGCAATTCTGTACTTGGCCCCCTTGCCCAGTTCCTCGAAAGATGCCGGCGCCTCAACGAGCGTCACTGGAACGACCAGGGCCAAGGGAACAGCCGCATAAGGCCTGCGCGTGCCAGGAAGCACATAATATTTTTGCTCCAGTCGCGTGAGGAGCTCATCACCACCTGGGGCGATCAGATGGATCGGACCAGTGCCGATGAAATACGTCTTCTGACCTACCTTGTTCTCCATCCCGGCAATAGTCCACCGGAGCTCCAACCCTGTATCGTAGTAGACCCGCACCTTGACGTCCGGATGTGTTCCTTCGAAGGCGTGCGCAAGTGTTTCGACCGGTGCCTTCATACTGGGCGACGCGGCGATCACCAACGGCTCCGCGTTCGCAGGTGATGTCACCAGTAAGGAGTAAGGAGTGAGGAGTGAGGAGAGGAGGACCGCGAGCAGAATCCTTCGAGGGACCACCAACGTCCCCGCACCGGCACACTTCCCTTGCGGTTTCATCAGTCGCCTCTCCTAACTCTTCTCACTCCTGACTCCTTACTCATCACGGAAGGGCTGCACTTTCCCGGTGTCCCGCGTGTCGTAGCCCCCGAGGGCTTCGATCTCTCTTCGGAACGGATGACTCACGATGGTGTCCAGCAATATCGAGAGGCCGGGGTGAGTCGTCAAATACCGACTTGGCATCACCAAATCGTACCGCTCCTCCTGCAATGGAATGAAGTCCAGGCCCATCAACCTGGCGGCAGCCTCAACGCCCACGCCCACATCGGCCCAGCCGTCCGCGATCAGGCGAGCCACTTCCAAGTGGGAGCGGGCGATCCGACCATAGCCTCTGACCTGATCGGCCTTCATCCCGGATGCCGCCAGCTTCTGATCGAGCAACAGTCGGGCTCCGGCCCCTGCCTCCCGGTTCACCACGGCGACCTCTTTCCTTGCCAGATCCGCCACCTCCCTGATCCGCTTGGGGTTGCCGTGCTGGACCAGGAGCCCCTGTTGCCACCTGGCGAACGTCACGACCCTAAAGTCTCCACCCTTGAGATGCCGCCTCAGATACGGCAGATTCGATTCTCCTGATTTGGCATCCACGACGTGGAGCCCAGCGACGTGCACCTCCTCTCGCTTCAGGGCTTCCAAAGCGGCTGCACTTCCCATCGTCCACCCCACCACCGTCATTCCCCGCTGTCGACGGCGGAGGTGTTCCCCTGCCAGGAAGACCGCCGGATCACAGCCGGCAACTGCAATCTCACTCTCGATGGCTGGACGATCTCTGAGCAGTCGGACCCGGACCTTCCCGCGATCCCGCGAAGAGCGCTGCGCGGCGTCTATTGGCTCCATGATCAGCCCGTCCGCCGCGACGGCATAACAGAGAGTATCGCCCAGCTCAGCCACGGGCCGGACCACCAGTCGATCACCGACCTTCGCGACCTTCACTCGCACCTGTGAGGAACCGGGTGCGCCAGTGGGAGGAGAGCCGATCAGATCTCCCTCTATCGCTTCTCCCGTCGCCACGAGGCTGAAGAGGTCTTCCACCCGGCGGTCCAGCGCATCAGCCAGACGGAGCGCCACCGCCGTGGTGGGAAGATACTGGTTCGCCTCGATCGCGTAGACCGCTTGTCGGGTGATTCCGGCCTTGGCGGCCAGCTCGGCTTGCGTGAGCCCATTGGCCAGGCGGAGGCTTCTCAGCCGATTCTGGATGTTGCTGGCCGGTTCTGCTTTGTTCTTCTCACCCATGCCGTTGACACCCGTATCAGAATAGCGTACATATTGTCAAGTATAATATCCCTCTTCCATTGGAGAACAAGGCCTTTTGCGCAGAGCCTGGTTCAACCCTGGAATCCGCATCTCCCACAAATAACGACTCTGTAATCAGGGCATGATTTCGGTACTGGGCGCGGCTGGGGTCCTGCTTACAGTCGCAGGTCAGAATGCTATAGATTCCATCTACCCGAATTTCTCTATTTTCTGGTATTGGAGCAAGACAGACAGGGTGATTATGCGGAAGCGGTTCAGGTGTAGGTGTGGAGCATGCCGAAGAGGAAGGGCGCTCTTGGCTGATGCTGGCATCAATTATTTTGAAAACCAACCTCCCACATGATTTCTTAGACTGGACATCATAGTCCAACCTCTTCCCTGGCAGCGAGCGTATCTGCAGTCGTCCCATCCCCTAATTGGCCATCCTCGTTGTCCCCCCAGCATTGGACATATTTCGGATTCAAGGCACAGGTGTGCTGTCCCCCAGCTGTGATCGTCTTTATCCCGCTGGTCAGCCCCACGACATCTGCCGGGGTTCTTCTGTTGATCGCTGTGCCATCCCCTACCTGCCCATCGTGGTTCTTTCCCCAACATTTGACGCCCCCGCCCGTGGTCAAGACACAGGTGTGCCGCCAGCCGGCTGTAATCGCCGCCACCCCGCTCGTCAATCCCGCGACATCCACGGGGGTGTTTCGATCAATCCCTGTGCCATCCCCTAACTGACCATCGTGGTTGTTCCCCCAACATTTGACGCCCCCGCCCGTGGTCAAGGCACAGGTGTGCCGCCTCCCGGCCGCGACCGCGTTCACTCCGTTCGCCAACCCTACGACGACCACCGGGGTTTTCTTATCAGCATCTGTTCCATCGCCTAACTGATTATCGTGGTTGTTCCCCCAACATTTGACGCCCCCGCCCGTGGTCAAGGCACAGGTGTGCCGCCAGCCGGCTGTAATCGCCGCCACCCCGCTCGTCAACCCCGCGACATCCACGGGAGTGTTTCGATCAATCCCTGTGCCATCCCCTAGCTGACCATCGTGGTTGTTCCCCCAACATTTGACGCCCCCGCCCGTGGTCAAGGCACAGGTGTGCCGTTCCCCGGCTGTGATCGCCCTTACCCCGCTGGTCAGCCCCATGACATCCGCGGGGGTAACCCTATCGTTCACTGTTCCATCGCCTAACTGATTATCGTGGTTGTTCCCCCAACATTTGACGCCCCCATCCGTGGTCAAGGCGCAGGTGTGCCGTTCCCCGGCCGCGATCGCGTTCACCCTGCTCATCAGCCCCACTACATCCACCGCGGTGACCCTATCGACTTCTGTTCCATCGCCTAACTGACCATCGTGGTTGTTCCCCCAACAATTGACACCCCCGGCGGTGGTCAAGGCACAGGTGTGGTGCCACCCAGCCTCGATCTCCACAAGGCCCGTAAGGACGGTGGAAGGACCGCTCTTCCCGGCACAGGCGAATAGGAGGAGAGCGGAAAAAACCAAAAGGCCGAGTATCACCCACCGACCGCTGCGTGAGAATAAAAGTCGCGAGACATTCAGTCGAGTCATAACCGTCCCTCCATCTCTGGTCGACTCCACCTTCCCAGGGATCAGTTTTGCGAACCTACACTCAGTGTTCATAGCTGCTTCCTGCCATTCACCTTTTAGATCAAGTTCAGCATAGCGGCGAGGTCTGCAGCAGAGTATACTGGAGAAAAGTATACTCTGCACCGCTTTCTAGCCTGGAAGGACTGGATGTATCGGCGCATCCTTATTTGCGTCGTCTTTTCCTCCGTCGCTCTGTTCCAACTCGCCTACCTCAGCGTGCCCGAGTCAGTCGGCGCTGTTGACTGGGTACCCACGGAGGAAGAAATCCGGAAGTACCGGCGGAGCTGGAACCCGTTTTCGCACGGGCCGGTCCTGCTGTCGGCGGTGGATATCCAGCCGAAGGGCCAGTTGCATGTTCGCCCGTTCATCTTTTCCCAGATCGGGACCCGCAGTTACGGGAACACCCTCGGAGGCTTCCCGAGTGCGAAACCTGGGCCTGTCCATCTCTACAGTGTGCAGGACCCGTTCATTCAATCCGCTTACGGGCTGACGGACCACTTCGAGCTCGGCGCCGCCACATCGCTCCAGTCCTTTTGGGCCAGGCAGAACGGAAAGACGACCACAGAGACCGGAATGGGGGACACCTCGTTAGTTCTGAAGTACCGACCGATCGTGCAGGATCCGGAAACATGGCGTCCTTCCGTCACGTGGTTCAATCAGCTTGTACTTCCCACCAGCAAATGGCTCGACACCGAGAAACCGCCAGGCGGGTTCGCGCCGATCGGCCGTTTGCCGTCCACCCGTTTCGGGGAGATCGGCATCACCCAAGGGCTTACGATGCGGAAAAACATCCAGCCTTTCCGGTTCAATGCCGGTGTCTTTTACACCTATGCCGCACCGGGGAGCCAGGGGAATAAGACCACCTACACAGGCGATATCATCAATACGCGATTCGTCTTCGAGCACATCCTGGATGATAAGCGGGGCCTCGGCTATAACATCGAGCTCGTGACGCTCCATGGGCTCACGTGGCGGGCTGACGGACATGATATCAACGCCGGGCAACGGTCGGGATTTGACACGATTGGGATCGAGCCGGCCATTCAATGGCGGTTCGGGGATTCGAACTTCGTCGGAGCGGCCGGCTGTCTGTTTACGGTTGCCGGACGGAACTCGATCGATGCGTTTTATCCGAATTTTTCGGTCTTCTGGTACTGGAGCAAGACCGGGAAGGTGATTATGCGTTAGATATCTAAGTCGAAGCCTTAGGGAGGGTCCCTATGAAGATGGTTATGGTTGTCTACCGCCATTCGCTTGATCAAGACATTCGGCGTGTTCTCAAAGGACTGGATGTTGTAAATTTTGCTGATGCCCCCAAGGTCTTCGGCATTGGTGACGCAGGACACGCATTTGGCTCCATCACGTGGCCTGGCCACCACGCCATCATCCTTTCGGCCATGGAGGAACTCCAAGCGGATCGAAGTACTGAAAGAATTTCGGGACCACATGGCCCAAATGCGAGGGGGGACCAAGATTCCGATGAGAGTGTTTGTTCTTCCGTGCGAACGAATGATCTAGCCGGATGTGCACCTCACTACTCCTCTTTTCAACCTCGACGCAAGGAGAACTCCAAATGAAGATGCTGCTCATCGTGTTTCGTGACTCCCTCGAAGACGAAATTGTCGTGCTACTGAAGGAATTCAATGTCAAGGCCTTCACGGAGCTGCACAAGGTAGGCGGTACCGGCGAGACCGGTGACGCGTTTCATTCCTTTGCGTCGCCCGGAGCCAACTCGATGATCCTCACAGCATTGGCGGAGGATCAGGCGGAGCGCGTGGTGGAGGGATTGAAATCGTTTCGTGACCAACTGGCTAAGCAGCGAAAAGGGATGAAGATCCCCTTGCGGGTGTTCGTCCTGCCCTGCCTGCAGGTGGTGTAGTGCAGCACACGCGTCTTTCGCGTCCCGCGTCTATCGCGACAGATGTTAGCGACGCAATGGACGCATTGGTGGTGACTAATGATTCGTGCGGCGCTTAACAATCCCTATGCGGTGGTGGCGATCAGTCTGATCGTCGTGATCCTGGGGGCGGTCTCCTACCAGACCATGGTGGTGGACATCTTCCCCGAGATCAACCTGCCGGTGGTGGCGGTGGCCACCTTCTATAAGGGCATGGGCCCCTCGGAGGTCGAGGGGGCTATCACGCTAAGATTAGAACAGCTCTTCCTACAGGCCTCCTATGTCGAGCATATCGAATCCCGCTCCTTACCCGGCGTCAGCCTCATCAAGGTCTATTTCCATCCCTCGTACGATGAGAACGCCGGGATGGCCGAGATCACCAGCCTCGCCTATTCCACCCTGCGCTTCCTGCCGCCGGGGATCTGGCCGCCGATCATCATCAAGTTCGGGGCGGCCAGCCTGCCGATCGGCACCCTGACCGTCAGCAGCGAGACGCTGAGCGAGAAGGAGGTGCGGGATCTGGCCTACTTCAGTGTGCGGCCCCAACTGGCCAATGTGCCCGGGGTCTTTGTGGCCCCCAGCTTCGGCGGGCCGCTCCGTCAGATCACGGTGTTTCTGGACCGGGAGCGCATGCTGGCCCGCGGCCTCTCGACGACCGACATCGTCAACGCGGTCAATGCCCAGAGCCTCCTGCTGCCGGCCGGCAATGTGAAGATCGGCGAGTTCGACTACAACGTCTACACGGACAGCATGATCAAGATCGTGGAGCAGATGAACGACATCCCGGTTAAGGTGGTGGGCGGCGTGCCGATCATGCTGAAGGATGTGGCGCGGGCAGCGGATTCGACGATCATCCAGACCAACATCGTGCGGATCAACGGCCACCGGGCGGTCTATCTGCCGATCATGAAGCAAGCCGGGGCGAACACGATCCAGGTCATTGATGGGATCAAGGCGACGCTGCCGAAGCTGATTGGGCTACCGGAGGACCTGACCGTCAACCTGATCTTTGACCAGTCGCTCTATATCCGGCAGGCGATTCAGACGCTCGAGGAAGAAGGCCTACTGGGGGGCGGCCTGGCCTGCCTGATGGTGCTGCTGTTCCTCGGCAGCCTCCGCTCCACCGTCATTATTGCTCTGGCGATTCCCCTGTCCATCCTGGCGGCGTTTGTCCTGCTCTACTTCACCGGGCACACCGTGAATGTGATGACCTTGGGTGGGTTGGCCCTGGTGATCGGAACGCTGCTGGACAACAACATCGTGGTGCTGGAGAACGTGCATCGGCATCTGGGAATGGGCAAGACGCCGGGGCGGGCGGCCGACGACGGCACCCGTGAGGTGGCGCTCCCGATGCTGGTGGCCACGATCAGTATCCTGATCGTGTATCTGCCGATCATGTTTTTCACCGGGATCGTCAAGTTTCTGTTCGTCCCGTTGGCCCTGGCGGTGGCCTACGCGATGGTGGTCTCGTATCTGACTTCAATGACAGTCGCTCCGGTTGCGATGACCGCTCTCTTCCGAGAACAAGCCCACGCGCCTGTTGACCATCCCCGCCTCTTTGATCGGCTCTTTGGCAGCTTGGTGGATCGGTACATTCTTGTGTTGCGCTGGTGTCTGGCGCACAAGGCGCTGGTGGTGGGTGTGGTGACGCTGACGTTTGGCGGCTCATTGCTGCTGGCGCCCCGGCTGGCCACCGAGTTCTTTCCGAGGGTGGATGCCGGGCAGTTTATCCTGAACGTGGCCGCGCCCGAAGGCACACGGGTGGAGAAGACCGAGGCGATCGTGGGCCAGATCGAATCCCTCATCCGCCAGGAGATCCCCCCTGTGGAGCTGGACCAACTCGTGGCGAATATCGGCTTGCCGCATGGCTGGATGGTGCTCTACACGCCGGTCAATGGCCCGCATCAGGCCTTTCTCCTGGTCAGCCTCACGCGGGGGCACCGGCTGCGCACCGATGCGATCATTGCGCGGTTGCGCGCGCGGCTCGCCCGTGAGTTCCCCGGGCTGAAGTTCTCGTTTCAGACCGGCGGGATCGTGAGCGATGTGCTGAACTTTGGCCTGCCGGCGCCGATTGATATTAAGGTGAGCGGGCCGAAGCTGAGCGAGGTGGCCGAGACCGCGACTCGGATTCGGGACGTGGTGGCCCAGACCCCCGGCACCGCCGATGTGCAGGTGCGGCAGGGGATGGAGTATCCGGAGCTGCATCTGGAAGTCAACCGGGCGAAGGCCGCCTATCTCGGGCTGAACGAGCGGCGGGTGGTGATGGATCTGATCACGGGCCTCAGCTCCAACATGGCGCTCAACCCTGGCTACTGGATTGATCCCAAATCGAACAATGCCTATTTTGTCGTGGCCCAGTATCCGGAGCAGACGCTGATCCGGTTCGAGGATTTCCTGAATACGCCCTTGGTCGGCGCCCGCGTCGAGCAGCCCTCCGTGTCCAGCGCCGTGAGTCCCTCGGGACGAGGCAGTGCGCTGGCCCTACAGCAGACCCCCTTCCCCGAGCACCCCACGCTCCCGCGCGTCGGGCAGGATGGAAGTGCCCCAGTGCTGCTGCGGGATCTGGTGGAGGTGACGCGGAAGACCGGGCCGGAGACCGTGGACCACTACAACCTCCAGCGTACCATAGACGTGCTCGTCAATGTGCCGGGCAATGACCTGGGCCGGGTGGCCGGCCAGATCGAAAAGACCCTGGCGAGCTTGGCGCTCCCTAAAGATGTCATGGTCCTATTCAAGGGTGAAGCGGACAGCATGCGGGCTGCATTCGAAGGGTTTAGCGGGACGCTGCCGCTGGCGATGGTGCTGATCTACCTGGTCATGGTCGGGCTGTTCCGTTCCTACCTGGACCCGTTCATCATCATGTTTGCGGTGCCGCTGGGCTTCATCGGCGTGATCTGGATGCTGCTGCTCACCAACACGTCTGTGAATGTGGAATCGCTCATCGGCACCCTGATGATGATCGGCATCGTGGTCTCTAACAGCGTGCTGTTGGTGGATTTTGCGAACCGGATGGTGCGGGAGGGCATGAAGGTCGAGCAGGCGGTCATTGCCGCGGGACGGCTGCGAATCCGCCCGATCCTGATGACCTCGCTGGCGACGGTCATTGGACTGGCACCGATGGCGCTCGGCATGGGTGAAGGCAGTGAGACTAACATGCCGCTGGCGCGGGCGGTCATCGGGGGGCTGCTCGTCTCTACCTTCATGACCTTGCTGTTCGTACCTGTCCTGCATGTCCTCGCCCGCCGTCGTGTAAGAGCCCACCTGGCAGCTCAACCACCTCAGGGGATAATGGTATGATGGAACCTACGCTGCAGTAGAATGCATGAGATTAGCTAACGATGAGGAATAGTCGGCTTAAAATGAGGATGATCCTGGCTGGAGTGGGGTGTATCCTCCTCCTTGCGGTCGCGTTTACCGTGCTCAAAGGACAGGACCCGACCTCCACAACGCCAGACACAGACAGCAAGGCCGAACAGGTTGAGCAAAGAGCCGACAGTGCTTTGCCTGTCCAGATCATGAAACCCCAGCGGCAGGATGTATCTTACACGATCACCCTGCCGGCCAACGTCTCGCCTTGGTACCAGGCCACCCTGTACGCCAAGGTGCCGGGTTACCTTACATCGATGGGCTTTGACAAAGGTGACGCGGTCAACAAAGGGCAACTCCTTGCAGTGATTGATGCTCCGGAGGTCGAGCAGCAGTACCGGCAGGCCGAGGCCGATTATGCGATCAAGCGGATCACCTCTGAACGGCTCCATAACGTCTGGAAAGAAAACCCGGATGTCATCGCTAAGCAGGATGTAGATGTGGCGGAAGCCGCGGCCGAGGGGGCCAAACATCTAATGAATAACCGTCGCACGATGCTCGACTACACCAAGGTGTATGCCCCATTTTCAGGGGTCATCACCGCGCGGTTTGCTGACCCTGGGGCCCTCATCCAGTCGGGGAGCGCGTCAGCTACGCAGGCGGTCCCGCTGTACACGATCATGGATCTGGAAACTGTTCGGGTCTACGTGAGCGTTCCCCAGGAAGTCGCCCTGCTTGCCAAGGCCGGTGTGCCGGTGGTGGTGACCACCAAAGAGATGCAGGGGAAGGAGTTTAAAGGATCAATCACCCGGACCACCGAGGCCTTGGACCCCGCTACCCGGACGCTGCTCGTCGAGATCGACATGCCGAATAAGGAACGTCAGCTCCAGCCGGGCACGTTCGTGAGCGCCACGCTCTATTTGCTGGAGCATCCGAACGCCCTCGTGATTCCACCCACTGCGATTATGACGAGCGGCTCCGACAAAAGGAAGTCTGTCTTAGTAGTCGAGCAGGGCAAAGCCCACCAGATCCCGATCAAAACTGGTATCGACGACGGCGTGTGGGTCGAGGTCGTAGAGGGTCTCAGTGGCAATGAGGACATCGTTGTGGTGGGCAAAGCTGGCCTGACCGATGGGCAGACGGTGAAAGCATCGGCTTACAATCTTCCAGCAGGCAAACCGTCCAGCCAGAAATATTGAGGGAGGATAACCATGCAACGAACTTACGTGAACAGAGGGGCAATTGCGGTAGCCACGTTCATCGTCCTTTGTTTGTGGCTTCAACCCCCGGTTAGCGCGGAGATGCGGAAGCCATCGGTGAAGCCTGCCGGTCAAAGCGGGGCCTTGGGCAGCTTTCTGGGACTGAGGCAAGCCATCGAGATCGCGCTGGAGAAGCATCCGGTCATTCAAGCGGCCGGCGCCAATCTCAAAGCTGCCGAAGCCCGCACCGAACAGACCCGCTCCCTCTATTACCCACAAGTCTATGCGAACTTCGATACCATTTCCGGGGTTGGAGGGATCAACCCCCGCTTCGTGGCTCCGGCTGGCGCTATGCTCCGACAGAACCTGAGCCAATACACGGGGGGGGTGATTGCTAATCAGCGACTCTATGACTTCGGATTCACCAAAAACCTCGTGGAATCCTCGGACCTCGCCGCTCGTGCGCAGGAACAAGATGTCAACTCTCAGCGCGCATTAGTGATCTTGAACGTGCAGCGAGCTTACCTCAACAGCCTGAAGCGGCGCCGCTTGGTGCAGATAGCCGAAGAAACTGTGCGGCAACGCGGGATCATTCGGTCACAGGTGGACACGCTCTACCGTCAGCAACTCAAATCCAAGCTGGACCTTGACCTTGTCCAGGTGGAGCTTACGAACGCGGAATCGGCACTGGTCAAAACCAAGAACGATCTGAAGGCGAGCTTTGCAGACCTGAACCGGGCGATCGGGATCACCGGGCCGGAGGACTATGTGCTCGAAGATGTGCCCATCGAGGTGCGGCCCCAGCGGCCTCTGGAAGCGCTCATTACGGACAGCCTGTCTCATCCCGAGCTCCAGCGGGCGAAAGAGTTTGCGCGCTCGGCAGAGGCCCGTCTCCAAGCCACAAAACGGCTATACCTCCCTACCATCTCAGCAGTGGCCAGCGCCGGCGACTACGAGGTCTTCGATACCAGTCGGAACCAAAGAACTGGTGGCTGGTGGACTGCGGGTGGCCTGGTCTCGATGCCGCTCTTCACCGGCTACCTGATCGAAAATCAGGTCCGGGAGGCCAGCGCCCAGCAGGTCGCCGCGGAGTCCGGCAGCCAGAACATCGAACAGGCGTTGACGCAGCAGGTAACCACTGCGTACCTGGATACCTTCACATTCGAGCAGTTGATCAAGCTGGCGCAGGAGCAGGTGAAGACCGCGCAGGAGGCTCTGCAGCTAGCCAGAGAGCGGTACCGATTGGGATTGGGATCGATCGTTGAGGTCACGCAGTCGGAAGTGGCGCTCTTCGGTGCTCAGACCAGGCTGGCAGAAGCCCAGTATGACTATAAGATTGCTGAGGTCACGCTGGCTTATGCTGCCGGTCTTACGAGAACGGGCGACGCAGCTAATTTCTAGACATAAACTATCACACGAGGAAGAGCTTTTAACTTATTGAACAGAGAAGCCAGTCATGAAGCAACATCAGGCCGGTGGATGCTTGGTGACGACCAGGACGCCGTCGCGCACGGGGACGAGGTCTGCGGTGATAGTGCGATCAGCGGTCACGAGCTGGCGCAGCTCCTGGATGGCGGCGATGGCGGGATCTGCAGCAGGATCCACCGCGCCGAGGGTCATGCCCCGCGTGTTGTCCAGGAGCAGCGCCCCGGCGGGCGCGAGCAGCTCCAGGCCCCGGCGGTAATACTGAACATAGTTTTTGGTGTCGGCGTCCACGAAGATCAGGTCGAACCAGCCGGCAAGGGACGGAAGGGTCTCGAGCGCCGGCCCGACCCGTACGTCAATCTTGTGACCATGTGGGCTGCGGCTGAGGCGTTTGCGGGCAAGTGCGACGAAGCCCGGGTTGATCTCACAGGTAATCAGGGTGCCGTCGTCCGGGAGCGTCTCGGCCATGGCGATCGCACTCGTCCCATCGAACGTGCCGATCTCCAGCACGCGCCGGGCGCCGACCCTCTTCACCATGGTCTTGAGGAACGTCGGGTCTTTCATGCCTAGAGATTGGGATTCATCGGCAGGGCGAGTGTGAAATACTTTCCCTTTTCTTCGTAGAGCAGCCTCTTCTCCACCAGCTCAGCGAGGGCTTGCAGGAGGCGGGCCGGGTCCGAAGCCGCCGCATGCCCCTGGTCCTTCAGCCCGTCCCGGATTTGCTCCAGAGACTTTGCCGCTTCATTACAATACTCAATCATAAATGCTTCGGGCCAGTCATACCGTTGCCGCGATGGCGTCCCCTTGGTGCGGCCATCGTAAATCGTCACGTAACCCATGGACTTGGAGTAATACAGAAACGGCTTATCGGCCGAGGCGTGCCTGCGTTGCCACTCATGAACGAGCTGGACCAGTTCCTCATAGACACCTGGGTCAACGTGCGACGTGATCTCGTACTCAAAATCATAGGCAATCTTCTTCAAATCCACCGCGTTGGGATCATACACATACTCGTAGGCTGAGCCGGGACCCGTGATCCGGAGGCCATACTTCTCCGGCCGCATGAAATAAGGGCTGAATCGCTCCAGCCAGAACCTCCCGACGCTCTCGGGCGGCTGCAAATGAAGAATCGAGGGGATGAGCGCGATCTGTTTTCGGTAATCCTCGTGCGTCTCCTTCGGAAACCCGAGGAGAATGTTCCACGAGACGTCAATATGGTAATAGAGGCTCCATTTCAGGCACTGAAGATTCTGAAGGGGCGTTACCCCTTTATCCATTTCCTGCAGTTGCCCGGCGCTCAAGCTTTCAATGCCAGGTTGCATGCACTTCACGCCGCCTTGCGCAAGAGTCTGGATCTGGCGCTTGCTGAGGTTGCTCTTCGTTTCGATAAACACGTCCAGATCCAACCGCTCGGCCGCGAATGTCCCGAACAGATTGTCGATATATTTCAGATCGATAATATTATCGACCAATCTGAACCGGATGGCATCATACCGGCTCGAAAGATACGCCATTTCACGCGACACCTGATCGGGAGACTTGGCACGAAACTCCATCGCCTGCGCATTCAACCCGCAAAACGTGCAGTGATGTTTCTCCCCCCACCAGCATCCGCGGGAGCCTTCATAGAGCAGGATCCGATCCAAGCCCTTCGAGGGCCCAGCCTCGAGCTCCCCTAATTGTTCATAGTAGTCGTCATAATCGGGGGGCCCCATGCGCTGAAAATCGGAAAACAAATTGGGGTTCGGTTCAAAGCGGACGCGCCCGTCCTGCCGATAGGCCACTCCCGGCGGGAAACGACCCTCCCTCCCCTCCAGAATCTGCTTCACCAAAGGCGGAAAGACCTCTTCGCCCTCTCCGATCACCACACAGTCAATCCAGGGAAACGCTCTGAGGTGCTCTAGGCCCATTTCCCCGTCGTAGTTTGCTCCCCCGAAGACGATCTTCACGGACGGATAGAGATCCTTGATGAGCTTGGCCAGGGAGAGACTGGCGACATTCTGGTCGAAGGTCGACGTGAACCCCACGATTTTATACTGTCCCCAGTCAATGGCCGTCATCGCCCAGCTCAGGAACTGAGGAGCGATCCTGGTCGCCATCTCTTCAAAATAGGAGATGGGATGCCCGCTCTCGCGGGAGATATCCTCGAATACAGGTTTAAAGGTTGCGAGATATTCCGCCCGCTTGGGGTTGTCTCTGAAAAGGAGATAGGAAAAGAGCCATTCGCCGAACAGGGCCCGCTTCTCACAGAGGCGTTCATACAATGGGACGCCGATCCGGTGGGCAAACAACAGGTTCAGGTAGTAGGTTTTGACCCCCAGGCCATGGGATTTGAGCAGTGCCGAGAGCGTGCCGAGTTGAATCGAGGGGTACTTGGAATAGCCGAAGGGCATGTTGACGAGCGCTATGGATGCCCTGTCGCTCATATCAACGCCATACTATCGTAAGGTGCGACAGGAAGACAACCGGCGGAGGGAGGTACAGACTCGATCAGACGCTCAGCCTAGAGCTGGGTGGGAACCTTCTGTCGCCCTCGGCCAATCAGAGGTGAAGGGCGAGTTTCTCTATTTCTCACGATCACGGGGTCCAGGATCTCCCCACAAATGATGCAACGCCACCCGTTGAAGCACAGAGTCCCGGTGTCGTCTCCCAAGTCTTCAAACACGTCCTTGACCATGACGCTCTGGCAACGCGGGCAGTCTGCACCGTTCATTGTGCTTGCACAACCTCCCTTGTGCACGACTCCATACATTCTCGCGCCGGCATAACCAAGATTCGAGCCAACCCGCCGGCTATGAGAATGAACGACTGTGAACAAGAGAGGCAGGAGAGTTTTCCCTCCTGCCTCCCTGTTGTCGAGGGGAGAGCGCGCCGCGTGGTGCGCCCTCCCTCGGTCTGGAACCGGCGTGGGATTACAGCCAGTTCACGCGCTCCGCCGGCCGGATGTAGATCGGCTCCTCCACCTGGATCCGCGCCACCTCCTTGCCCGACTTGTTGAACCCCAGCACGGTGTCGTTGTACATCTCAAACCGCTTCCCGTGGATCTGGGTCTCAAACACCTTCGGGCCCGGAATCACGTCGTACCGGAAGATGATCTGCTGGCTCGCCCGCCACAACTGCAGCACCGCCAGCAACTCCCGGCTCGGCACCAGGTACTTCTCGATCGCGTTGTCCACGCCCGGCCCAAACATCTGCCGCGCGTACCCCCGCGGCGACCACCGCGGCGGAATGTAAAACCCGTTGGGCTCCGTCCCCCACTGCGGGTACAACGGCAACGCCACCTGCTCCACCCGTATCGCAAAATACAACGGGTGCCACCGATCCTCCGCCCACAGGCCGTCCTCGCCGACCCGCACCAGGCTCTGCATGCGAATCTTCCCCACGCACGCCGCCATGCAGCGCGTCTCCATCGGCTCCCCGCCCGTCAGCGGATCCTTCCCCTCAATCCGCGGATAGCACGCAATGCACTTCTCACTCACCCGCGTCGTGCCCCGATACATCGGCTTCTTGTAGGGGCATTGCTCCACGCACTTCTTGTACCCCCGGCACCGGTTCTGGTCGATCAGCACAATCCCGTCCTCCGGCCGCTTGTAAATGGCCTTGCGCGGACAGGCCGCCAGACACCCCGGGTACGTGCAGTGGTTGCAAATCCGCTGCAGATAGAAGAAGAACGTCTCGTGCTCCGGCAGACTGCTCCCCGTCATCCGCCACGGCTCGTCCCGCGAGAACCCCGACTTGTCGATCCCTTCCACCACCGCCCGCATCGACGTCGGCGTGTCCTCGTAAATGTTGACGAACCGCCACTCCTGGTCCGTCGGAATGTACCCGATCGCCGCCTGGCCAATCTTGGCCCCCGCGTCAAAAATGGTCATCCCTTCGAACACCCCGTACGGCGCATGGTGCTTGCGGCCCACCCGCACGTTCCACACCTGCCCGCCCGGGTTCACTTGCTCGATCAACTGCGTGATCTTCACGTCGTAGAACTGCGGATACCCGCCGTACGGCTTGGTCTCCACATTGTTCCACCACATGTACTCCTGCCCCTTCGAGAACAGCCACGTGGACTTGTCCGCCATCGAACAGGTCTGGCACGCCAGACACCGGTTGATGTTGAACACGAACGCGAACTGCCACTTCGGGTGCCGCTCCTCGTAGGGATAGAGCATCTTCCGCCCGAGTTGCCAGTTATAGACTTCCGGCATGGTTTTCCTCCGTTCTGTCGTTGAACCCCCGCTTCAAGCGCCGGGGGGATTACACCTTGATCTTGATATGCTCCCCCTTGAGCCACTTGAGCATGAACTCGTTCTCCTGGGCCGGGGTAAAGCCCGTCCGCACCGGCTCCCATGGGCCCCGTGCCCCGATGCCGCCGTCTTCCGCCTTCGTGATGCGGATCAGGCACTCCTTCGGGACCGTGTTCACCGCATGGTGGTCGATGCCGTACCCGAACTTGAACTTCCAGCCGATCGCGTCCTTGCTGGGCAACGAGTCCGTCTGGTGCATCGGCATCAGCCAGCTTCGCGTGAACGACTGCTGGGCCCCATACCGGAAGTTGCTCTGATAGCCGGTATCGATCGCAATCGCTCGCCCATCCGGCCGTGTCTCATGCCCCTTCACCGACTTCGCCGTCGCCACGTACGGCGCATGCTTCGCCATCGTCACGTGGTACGGATACGCCGGGTTGTACTTGGATCGGATCATCAACCGGCTTACCTTGTAGAACGGATCGCTCGGCTTCCAGCCCCGATACGGCCGGTCCACCGGGTTCCCGTCCACGTACACATAGTCGCCGTCGTTGATGCCCCGGTCCTTCGCCGCCTGCGGGTTGATGTGCAACTGGTGCTCGCCCACGCCCGGCGTCCGCTTGTCCATCCGATACGGATCGCCGAAGTTGGACTCGTAGATCTGCACCCAGTCGTTCACCGACCACTGGCTGTGCACGCGGTGCCGGGTCTTCGGAGTGACGCAGTAGAACTGGTACCCCTTCTCCCACAGCGGGTTCGCGTGCCGCCGGATCTCCTGCCACGGCAACTTGAGATTGCGCACGTGCTTGTCGTCATGGTGCTGCGCCGTGATCGGAATGCCGTAGTCATCCGGACGGATGTACGGGTTCGTGGACATAATGGCGTTCGGCAGGTATGCCGTCGCCTCGGGCCCCTCGCGGTGCGCCACGAAGTTCTCGCCATACTCGATTGCCTCCGGCTCGATCCGGTAGTTCTCGTACCGGCCCGACCGCGTCCACATAGGCTTGCTCTCGTTCGTCTCCTCCCAGAACGGGTGCCGCGGATAGGTCCGCGTCATCACCATCCAACCCTTCTCCGACTTCAGGAGCGTGTCCGCATGGTAGCCGTAGAACGTGCTGGAGGCATCCAAGAGCCGCTGCACGTACACGTCCACGCGGTTCTCATACACGAATTTGAAGTGGTTCTTCATCCGCTGATCGCCGGTCATCTCGGTCAGTTTCGCCGCGACGCCGGCCACGGTATCCAGGTCATTCCGGGTGTCATACAGCGGCCGGATGCCGCCCTTCCAGATCTGCACCCACGGGTTCGACACCGTGATCGTCATCTCCGGATAGGTAAATTCCATCCAGGTGTTGCAGGCAAAGGCCACGTCCGCATGGTTCACGTCGGACGTCATCTCAATGTCCTGCGTGACGATCAGCTCGAAATTGGGATCGACGTTCTTCACCATGTCGTAGTGGTGCTTGGCATTGTTGAGCACGTTCGCGTTGGTGACCCAGCGGAACTTGCTCGGGCTCGGCATGTGGGTCTTCCCGGTGAACACCTTGCGCCCGTACTTCGGCGTGTTCACGATCAGGGCCGTGTCGCCATGGTTCCAGTAGCCGATCTCCTCACCGTAGTAGTACGACTTGACCTTGATCTCCTTGCCGTGCGCGTTCGGGTCCAGGTTCTGGTTGAACGGATCCTCGCCCACGTGCACACCCAGCCCGCCGCCTGACCAGGGTGTGGCCGTCCAGGCACCCGCCTTGTAATTCCCGGCCCAGGTATGCTGGCCGGTCCCGAACTTACCCACGTTGCCGGTGATGATCAACACCATCGCCGCCGCGCGACCATAGATCGTCTCGTGGAAGTAGTGGTTCACGCCTTCCCCGTTGTGGATCGCAGCCGGCTTGATCGTGCCGCTGTCCCGCGACCACCGGACGATCAGGTCCTTGGGACACCGGTTGATCTGATGCACCGTGTCCAGGTCATAGTCCTGGAAGTGCACCAGGTAGGCCTGCCAGATCGGCATCACATCCACCTCGCGCCCGTTGAGCAGCTTCACCCGATACGTCCCGGTCAGGGCTGCGTCGATGCCGCTCTGCTGATAGTGCCACCCGACCAATTCACGGTCCAGGTATGCTGGCTGCTGCTTGGTGAGGTCCCAGACCATGCAGCCGCCCAGTCGCTCAATGGTCTCCGGCTTGAGCGACTGCACCATCCCGGAGTACCGCTTCGCGTAATCCGGGAACTTGAAGTCCTTGATCACGTCCCGCGGATCCAGATACTGCAGCGTGTCGGTCCGGATGAGGATGGGGCTGTCGGTATACCCTTTCAGGAAGTCGACATCGTGCATGTTCTCGTCGATGATGATCTTCATCGCCCCGCAGAACAGCGCGCCGTCGGACTGAGGCCGCACCGGCATCCAGTAGTCGGCCCGCGTCGCCGTCGGGTTGTACTCCGGCGTGATCACCACGATCCGCGCGCCCCGCTCGATGCTCTCCAGTTTCCAGTGCGCCTCCGGCATCTTGTTCTCGACGAAGTTCTTGCCCCAGCTCGTGTTCAGCTTGGAGAAACGCATGTCGGACAGGTCAATGTCCGAAGTTTGTGCGCCGCACCAGAACGGATGCGAGGGGTTCTGGTCCCCGTGCCATGTGTAGTTCGACCAGTACCGGCCGCCCTGCGCCTGATCCGCGCCAACCTTGCGGATCCAGGAATCAAGAAGGGCGCACACGCCCCCGTTCATCCGGGTGACACCCATCTTGCCGACGATGCCCAGCACCGGCATGCCTGACCGATGCTTCATGGTGCGCGTCCCCGCGCCCTTCATCATCTCGATCATCTCCGGCGGATAGCCCTGCTCCCGCAGCCGCCGCGCCCCCGCCTCCCCGCTGTACCGCGTCGCAATGATGATGTACGCCTTCGCCACATACGTGAATGCCGTGTCCCACGACACCCGCATCATGTCGTCCAGGAACCGGCTGTCAAACTTGTACTTGTGCTTGACCTCCGGCGTCAGCTCCGGGGAACCCGCATCCATCCACTCCTTCCAGCCCCGGCGCATTAACGGCCCCTTCAGCCGATACGGCCCGTACACCCGCCGGTGGAAGGTATACCCCTTCAGGCACATGCGCGGGTTGTGCGCGAACGTCCCGCGGTTGCCGTAGAGGTCTTCGTAGGTCTGGTGATCGTAGTTCTGCTCCACCCGCATCACCACGCCGTTGCGGACAAAGGCCCGTATGCGGCAGGCGTGCGTGTCGTTCGGGGAGCAGCACCAAGTAAAGGAGGAATCGTACCGGTACTGGTCATGATAGACGCGCTCCCAGGACCGGTCCGGATACTCGCCGAGGGGGTTGCCCACCTCGATCACCGGTTGCAGGGCCGTCAGCGCCAGGGCCTTGTCGGCCACCGCCACTGCCGCCACCGTGCCGGCCGAGACTTTCAGAAATTGTCTCCGTGACAGAAACATCGTCAACACCTCCGTGGATTGATTGCCACTGCTACGCTGCTTCGCTCGGTTCCGAACAGTGTCGGGACACCTCCCTTCTCTTTTACTTGATTGTTACAGGGTGGTTTGAACACACACGTCCTCCTCAAGGCTCCTACTGCGAGCAAGTGTGCTGCCAGTTCTGGCGACTGCCGATTCCTTTGGCGGACTAGTAACCTAACCGTATGAAATAACGATTGATTCTAGACAAGTTAGATCCTCAGTCCGTCCTCGCGAAGTGGTCCGATTCTTGAGAAATGCATATGAAGATATGCGAGTCAGACGAGCAATCAAAAAATCGGAAGCGACTTCATAGAGTTGAGACGCGCATAGAAAAATATGCGAAAGAAGGATACGAGGCAGGGAGGGTCGGAAGAGACAAGTTCCGAGGAATAGAGCTACACTCGCAGGCGCTGCGTCACCGATCCGAAACGGGTTGACTAAAAATAATCTAAAGATTTGAGGGGAGGGACTTCCTGGGACGTCAGCACGTCACCGGACCGAAACCTGGGAGCCAGATGGTTTGGTTAGGGCTTGCCGGACTCCCCCCGCTCAAGGTAGCGCTTGAGGAGGAGGGAAAAATGCTGACGCGGGATCCCGCTGTCTTCGGCGGCCTTGCTGATACGGCCATCATGCATGGCCAGTTTGGCCCTGAGGTAGGCTGTCGTGAAGTCCCCCAGCACCTTCTTTTTAGCCTGCATGTAGGGCAGGGTGGCGAAGACGCTCGTCTCCGTAGTTGTGTGGCCGCCTTTTGCGGACGGAAGCAGCGCCCGAATCTCGTGACCTCTGATCGCCTCCTCGGTGGCGAGGATCACCGCCCGCTCGACGACGTTGCGCAGCTCGCGCACGTTGCCCGGCCAGTGATACGCAGCCAACTCGGTCATCGCGGAGGAATCCAGAAAGCAGCGGGGCTTGCTCATCTCCCGGCCGAACTGGGTCACCAGGTGACGGGCGATCACGAGAATGTCCTCGACCCGTTCCCGCAGAGGCGGGACCCGGATCGTGACCACCGCCAAACGGTAGTAGAGGTCCTTGCGGAATGCGCCGGAGCTGGCTCGCTCTTCCAGGTCCTGGTTGCTCGCGGCAATGAATCGCATGTCCACTCGTTTCACGCGCGTCCCGCCCACCGGTCGCACCTCGCTGTCCTCCAGGACCCGGAGCAGCTTGACCTGCAACGGGAGCGGCAGCTCCCCGATCTCATCGAGGAAGACGCTCCCGCCGTCGGCCAGCTCGATCAGCCCCGGTTTGTTGGACACGGCGCCGGTGAACGCGCCCCGCACGTGGCCGAACAACTCGCTCTCTATCATCCCTTCGGGAACGGTGGTGCAGTCAATCACCTGGTAGGGCTTTTCCCGCTCACGGCTCTGCTCGTGAATGGCGTGGGCGATGAGGCCCTTGCCGGTGCCGGTCTCACCCATGATCAGTACGGTGGAGCGGACCTGGGCGGCCTCCCGGACCTGCCGCATGATCTCCTGGAAGCCCGGGCTCGTCCCGACCAGGCTGCGCGAGCCCAGATCATGCCGGACGGTGCGCTCGAAGGCCGAGTTGCGCCGGAGGATCTCGGACATCCGGATGGCCCGGTGCAGCCGCATCCCGAGATCGGACGGGGTCACCGGCTTGAGGATATAGTCGTAGGCGCCGCGGCGCATGGCGTCCACCGCCGTCTGGACCCCGGTCATGCGCGTCACCACCAGCACGGGGAGGTTGCGGTCCAGTTCCTGGATCTGACTGACCAGGTCCAACCCGCTCTGGCCCGGCAACACCATGTCGGTGAGAACGAGGTCCACAGGCTGCTCGTTCAGGCAGCGCAGCGCACCTTCGGCAGTGGCCCGCACCTCGAGCTTCAGCTCCCCTTCGATCGCCTTGAGCTCGGCCTGCTCGATCGCGTGGAGGATCAATTCGGTATCAGATGGGTCGTCCTCGACCAGGAGGATGGTGAACTGCGCCCGCGCGGTCCGCGGGGCGGCCATGGACTCGTAGACTGAGTTCGTCATCTGACGGTGCTCCCCGTGGCGCGGATGCCTGCGGCCCTGTCGGCTCCTATAGCTCCGTTTGGACGGTCTCTATCATAGCAGAAGCCCGCCTCCGACTGAGATCCCCCAGCACCGGCAACGTGAACCGGACGGTGCAGCCGGCCGGCTCGTTCGACTCGATCCAGACTTTCCCGCCGTACAGTTCGACGAGCCGCTTCACGATGGCCAGGCCGATGCCGCTGCCCTTGGTGGAGGACGGACTCAACCGGACGAAGGCCTCAAACACGCGCTCTCGCTGTTGCGGCGGAATGCCGACTCCGTTGTCGGTGACCGAGAATTGGACGCGATCACCCGTTCGTTCGGCCGTGATTCTAATTATCGGGTCGGGCCGGTCGCCGGAAAAGTTGACGGCGTTCGAGATGAGGTTGTCGAACACCTGGCGGAGATATGCTCGATGGCAGGCCACCATCGGGAAGTGTGGATCCAACTGGACCCGCACCTGGCGCCGTTCGAGTTCCCCGGCCCAGGCTTTGAGCACCTCGTTGAGCACGAGCGCCGGGTCCACGGCTTCGACCGCCTCGCGCGGAGCGCCCAGCCGCGCCACTTCCAGGATGGTGTGGACGCGGTCCGTCAGATCCCTGCCGTTCGCCTCGATCAGGCGCAGCCATTTCGTGGCGCGTTCATCGAGCGCCCCGCCATACTCCTTCAACAGTAGCGAGGCCAGGCTTTCCATCCGCTCCCCCGGGGCCTTGAGGTCATGGGCCAGCGTCTCCGCCAAGTGTTCCAGCTCCCGCAGACGCGATTCCAGGCCCTTCTCCTTCTGGGAGAGCGCTTCGTAGAGGCGCGCATTCGCGATCGCGATGGCGGCTTCATCGGCGAACCCCTTCGCCAGGCGCAGGCAGGCCTGCCAATCCTCCTGGGCGGCGACCCGTTCCTGCAGCAACACCAGGACGCCGAAGGGCGAGCCCTGGAAGAGCAACGGGATCGAGAGCATGCTCTGGCCGATCAGGTTACGACGGAGCACCTCCGGCCGCCCGTCCTGCAGGACGTTTTCGCCGAAGGCCGGCTGCCGGCTCTCGAACGCTTGCACGCAAATCGGGAACTCTTCCCACAGCATCACGGTCTGATCCAACTTCTCGTTCCATTCTCCCGAGGCTGCCTCCACGACCCAGCACCCCATCTGCTCGTTCCGTAACATCACCAGACAGACATCCACCTGCAACAGCTCGGCGGCCCGGTCCGTGATCCGGCGCAACACGCCAGCCAATCCATCGGGCCCGATGGTGCTGATTTCGTGCCCGCTGGCGCTGATGGCCTCCAGCTCCTGGATCTGCTGTCGGATGCGGCGCGCCATCTCCTCGAACGACTGGGCCAGCTTGCCGATTTCATCCGAAGACCGGCTGGCGAGGGTCGGGACCGGTCCCTCGCCCGCCGCACGCTCACCCAACGTCATCACCGACGACTGCAGGACCGCAATCGGCCCGGTAATGGACTTGGTCAAAAGCCGTGCCCCGAGCAGACCAAGCGTGAGCCCACCAACCACCGCGAGCAGCAACCCCCAGAACGCCTTCTGCGCCAGCGCGGCCTCATCGACCTCGAA
>Ga0209376_1001569_pt1 | contig 22812 bp, 22 predicted proteins | sample GraSoiAngelo_134_FD_185891 | JGI IMG/M metagenome (GOLD analysis project Ga0209376, IMG submission 185891) | Grasslands soil microbial communities from the Angelo Coastal Reserve, California, USA - 14_0929_05_30cm (SPAdes) (version 2) | ecosystem: Environmental > Terrestrial > Soil > Grasslands ... | reverse complement strand
CGGCCTCGGGGCGGTGCTCGACAAGAAGAGGTGGAAGGTGCCGCCGATCTTCGGCGAGATCCAGGCTCGTGGCCGCGTCTCGGACGACGAGATGCACGGCACGTTCAACATGGGGCTCGGGATGATCCTCGTCGTCGACACGAAGGACGTGGATTCAGGTTCCATCGTCGTGGGCGAGGTCGTCGAACAGAAAGGGCCTGAGCGGGTGGTGCTTCGCTGAAGTTAGGTGTCTGCGTCTCCGGTCAGGGCACCAACCTTCGCAACCTGGTCGACCGCGGGTTCGACGTGGTCGCAGTTGCCACCAACCGGCCGTCGTGCGTAGGCGCCGCGTTCGCGCGCGAGCGGCGCATCCCGCTCGCGGAGCTGTCGCAGAAACGGTTCGCATCGATCGAGCAGCGCGACGCGGCGATGCGCGACTTCTTCCTCGAGCACGGAGTTCAGCTCGTCGTCGACGCCGGCTATGACCGCGTGCACTCGGCGCCGTTCCTCGAGGCATTTCGCGACAGAATCATCAACGTGCATCCGTCGCTTCTGCCCGCGTTCGGCGGCGGCATGGACGCCGTCGAGCAGGCGCTGGCAGCGGGCGTGACCGCGACCGGCGCGACTGTGCACGTCGTCACCGCTGCGCTTGACGCCGGGCCGATCCTGTCCCAGGAGTCGGTTGAGATCCTGCCCGGCGACACCGTCGAAACGCTCCGTCAGCGGGTGCACGAGGTCGAGTACCGTTTGCTCCCAGCAGCGATCCGGTTGATGGAGGCGAGGATTGCCAAGAGCTCTGCTGTCGGTTAGCGACAAGACAGGACTCGCGGGTTTCGCGCGCGGCCTCCGCCGGCTCGGCTTCGAGCTCTTCGCGACCGGGAGCACGCTGCAGACCCTTTCCGACGCTGCGATCGACGCGCGCTCGGTGTCGGACCTGACCGGGTTCCCCGAGATCATGGACGGCCGGGTCAAGACTCTTCACCCGGGCGTGCACGCCGGCCTGCTCGCGCGTCGCGACCGGCCCGAGCACCTCGAGACCCTTCGCAGCCACGGCCTGCAGGAGATCGACCTCCTGTGCTGCAACCTCTATCCGTTCGTCGAGACGGTGACGCGCCCCGACGTGACATTCGAGGAGGCGATCGAGCAGATCGACGTCGGGGGACCGGCGATGATCCGAGCCGCGGCCAAGAACCACGAGGCGGTGGTGGTGGTCGTGCGGCCCGAGCGGTACTCAGAGATCCTCGATGAGCTGCACGCGGGCGGACCAGACCAGCCGACCCGGCGCCGGCTGGCGGCGGAGGCGTACGCGCACACGGCGGCCTACGACTCGTGGATCTCCGCCTACCTCCGCGGCCCTGAGTCGCCCGGATTCCCGACCGAGATCTCGTTCGCCGGCCGCCTCGCGCAGCCGCTGAAATATGGCGAGAACGAGCACCAGCCGGCGGCGTTCTACAGGTACGGTCCGGACCCAGGCGGCATGGGTGGGGCTCGCCAGCTGCAGGGCAAGGAGCTCGGCTACAACAACATCCAGGACGCGGCGGCTGGGATCCAGCTGGTGACCGACTACGGCTCACCGGCCGCGGCGATCATCAAGCACACCAATCCGTGCGGGCTCGCGGTCGCCGACAGCATCAGGATCGCTTACCGCATGGCCTACGAGTGCGACACCGTCAGCGCGTTCGGCGGCATCGTCGCGGTGAACCGGCCGCTCGACCGCGACACCGCGGAGCAGATCGTACAGATCGTCACGCACGTCGTCATCGCGCCTGAGGTTCTTGGCGAGGCGCTCGACGTTCTCGCGCGCCGCAGGGCGATGGTCGTGCTCGTCGCCGAGCCAACCAAGCACGTGCTGCTGGATTACGACGTGCGCTCGGTGTCCGGTGGCTTTCTCGTGCAGGCATGGGATCGCGGTGGCTTCGACCGAGGGTCGTGCATCGTGCCCACCAAGAGGGTGCCGACCGAGGCCGAGTGGGAGCAGCTGGGCAATGCGTGGATCGCGGTCAAGCACGTGAAGTCGAACGCGATAGTGATGTTCAAGGACGGCTCGGCCGTGGGCGTCGGCGCGGGCCAGATGTCACGCGTGGAGGCGGTGCAGATCGCTGCTCATCGAGCCGGGGATCGCGCACGAGGCTCGGTGATGGCGTCGGACGCCTTCTTTCCGTTCCCCGACGGCCTGGAGGAGGGCATCCGCGCGGGTGTGACCGCGGTAATCCAGCCGGGCGGCTCGATGAAGGATCCGGAGGTGACGGCCGCCGCGGACGCCGCTGGCATCGCCATGGTCATGACGGGGCGTCGCCACTTCAAGCATTAAGCTCGAGATATGGCACAGCAACAACCGCAGGTGCCCTCAGACATGAGGGCTATGAACCGGCAGATCATCGAGGAGTTTCGCGCGACCAAGGGTCAGCTGAGCGGGCGCATGGCCGGCCGCCAGCTGCTGCTGCTGACGACGACCGGCGCGCGCACCGGCGAGCCCCGCACAGCGGTGGTCGGATACCGAAAGTCCGGGGATGTCTTTGTCGTGATCGCGTCGGCCAACGGCGCCGCCGCCCATCCTGCGTGGTACGTCAACCTGCTCGCGAATTCGAACGCGACCGTCGAGGTCGGTCCCGAGAAGCTGACCGTGCGCGCGCGCACGGCCAAAGGCAAAGAGCGCGACAAGCTGGCAAAGCTGGTCGAGTACCTCGAGCCTCAGCAGAAGCTGACGTCACGACAGATCCCGGTGGTCGCGCTGGAGCCGGTGAAATCGCGAAAGACCTGACCTTCGCCGGGGAACGCCCCGAGCACCACATGAAGAAGACGCGCGTGGAGAGCCCGCGCGTCACGTGCGGAACGTGTCGCATGTTCGACGGCACCGCGTGGTGCCGGCACTGGAACTTCCACACGACCGCCGAGTCGCCGCCATGCCGGTTTTACCGACAGGCGGCGACCATCCGGTCGACTTAAGCGGCCTCGGCGACAGGCTCCCCTTCGGGCCGGGTCACCACGCGCGGTCGCGGAGCCGGCCGCAGCGCGATCAGCGCCACGAGCAGGCCGCCCGCCACCACCGCGGCGGCGATCGAAAAACCGAGCTGGTAGCCGCCGGTCAGCGCCGCGGCGACGTTGCTGCCGCCAAGCACGAGGTCTCGCGCGCGATCCGCGGAAACCGTGCCGAGGGCTGCGAGGCCAAGCGCCCCTCCGACCTGCATCGCCACGTTGGCCACGCCCGACGCCACGCCCGCGTCGGCGGCCGGCACCTCGGCCATCATGATCGTCAGCAGCGGCATGAACGACATGCCCGCGCCGATGCCGAACAGCAGGTACGAGCCGAAGAGCGTCGGGAAGTAGCCGGCGCCCTGTCCTGCGGTCGCCTCCAGGGCAAGCGCCACGGTGATCGTGATCAAACCGGGGATGAGCAGGGCTCGAGGACCAAAGCTGCGCATCAGCCGTGCGGTGACCCCGAGCGAGAGCGCCGCCAGCGCTAGCGTCGCCGGCAGGAACGCGAGGCCGGTGTCGAAGGCGCTGAAGCCGCGCACGTGCTGCAGATAGAGCGCGCCGAGGAAGAAGTTCGAGAACATTCCAGTTGCCAGCAGCGCTCGCGCGACGCTTGCGCCGGTGAGGCTGCGGATGCGCAGGATGCGCAGGGGCAGGATCGGGTTGCGCACGCTCGCCTCGACCACGAAAAAGATGACGAGCAGCGAGATTGCTGCGCCGCCGAAGCCTTCGGTCTGAGCGGACGTCCAGCCCTGGCTCGACGCTGTGACGATGGAATAGACGGCGGCCATCATCGCAACGGTTACGAGGATCGAGCCGAGCACATCGACGCCGTGGCGCAAGCCGAGGCCTTCGTTCTCCTCGATAAGGCGCCAGCCGAAGACAAAAGTCGCGACGCCGATGGGCAGGTTGATGAAGAAGATCCAGTGCCAGTTGATGGCCTGGGTCAGCGCCCCGCCGGCGAGCAGGCCGAGCGATCCGCCGCCCGCGATGACGAAGGTGAAGACGCTCATGGCCTGGGCGCGCTCCTGCGGTCGCGGAAAAGCCGTGACCAGGATCGCGATGATGACGCCCGCGGACATCGCCCCGCCAATGCCCTGCAGCGCCCGCGCCGCAATCAGCGTGATCGCGTCAGGCGCGAGGCCATCTAGACCGGAGGCCATCGTGAAGACGATCACCCCGGCGAGGAAGACCTTCTTGCGGCCGATCAGGTCGCCCGCGCGCCCGGCCAGCAGCAGCAGGCTGCCGTAGGTGACCAGGTAGGAGTTCACCACCCACGTGAGGTCGGCCTGCGTGAAGTGCAGGTCGCGCTGGATGGATGGCAGGGCGACGTTCACGATCGTCGAGTCGAGGACGATCATGAGCTGGCCCACGCACACGACGAGAAGGGCCAGCCACCTCCTGACCTGGTTTTGAGCTCTGCTGTCCATAACGCCTCCTAGATGAACCCGTCGACTTGATGATCATTATAACGGGATCATTAGGATACTTATTGCATGATTTTCGATAGGGTGGGAATAATCAGCTTGGTGGTACGATCCAAATGCACAGTGAGATGACAGGCAACCCCCGAACCGGCCTGATGACGCTGGTGAACCAGGTCTACAAGGCCATGAACAAGCGGGCGTCAGAGGAGCTCCTGGGCATGCGCCTGAAGCAGTTCCTCACCCTTTCCTACATCCAGGACCATGAGAACGTGACCCAGCAGGAGCTCGAGACCACCCTCCTGGTCGACGCCAACGCGGTGGTGCTGCTCCTCAACGACCTCGAGACGGCCGGCTACGTCGTGCGGCGCCGCGACCCGGCGGACCGCCGGCGCCACCTGGTCGAGGTGACCCGCTCGGGGAAGGCCGCGCTGGAGCGGGCGGACAAGGCGCGAACCGCGCTGGCCGAAGAGATGCTGGCCGGCTTCACCCAGGACGAGCGCGAGAATTTGCGGACCCTGCTCCAGAGGGTGCTGGACAGCCTGCTGAGCGCCGCCCCCGAACAGGTTCGAAGCTAGGGACCGCGCCGATCAACCAGGCTGAGGCCCGGTCGCAGTTTCCCGTCCTGGAGCGCTTCGCGTACCTGAACGCCGGCTCGGTCGGACCGCTGTCGCGCCGGACGGCCGACGCCATGCACGCAGTCCAGTCCCAGGGTCTGGCGCAGGGCCGCGGCTCGATGGCGGCCTTCGAAGAGAGCATGGCGGACGAGACTGCGCTGCGCGCAAGCGTCGCCGCGCTCATCAACGTGCCGGCCGAGAAGATCCTGCTGACCACGTCGACCACCGAAGGCTGCAATCTCGTCGTGAGCGGGCTCCAGCTGGGACCCGATGACGAGGTCGTCACGACCGACGGTGAGCACCCAGGCCTGCTGCTGCCGCTGGAAGCATCGGGCGCCGTGATCAAGAAGGCGCGCGTGACCGAGATGCCGGCGAGTGATGCGCTCGAGGCGATCACGGGCGAGGTCACGCCGGCGACGCGGCTCATCGCGCTCTCCCACGTGCTGTGGCTCAATGGCCACGTTCTGCCGCTGGCCGACATCAAGCGCGTGACGGGCCTGCCCGTTCTGGTCGACGGCGCGCAGTCAGTTGGCGCGATCCCGGTCGATGCATCGGTGGCTGACTGGTACACGGTGTCGGGGCAGAAGTGGCTGTGCGGGCCCGAGACCACCGGCGCGCTTTACGTCGCGGATCACGAGAGCCTGAGGCCGCGAATGAAGAGCTACTACGCCTCCGCGCGAACGGACGCGACCCGGCTGCAAGTGGTCCATCTCGCCCACACGATGGTGGCGGGACTTCGGGCGGCGGTTGCGGATCTGCCCGAGTGGGGCTTCAGGCGTGCCGCGGAGCTGGTCGCGCGCTGCCGCGATGCTCTCGTCGCCGCCGGGTTCGAGGTCCGAACCGAAGCCGGACACGCCACGCTCATCTCGTTCCGCGTGCCGGGCGAGCCGGCCGAGGTCGTGAAGGCTGCTTACGAACGCGGCGTCGTCATCCGCCACCTGCCCGACGGCTGGCTGCGTGCATCAGTCGGGTGGTGGAACGACGAAAGCGATATCGAGAGGCTCGTGGGGGCGTTGCAGCACGTCTGAGGGACGAGGCGGTGCCGCCCTAACGACGACCGCGGGGATTTCAGACTCTGCGCACGTTTCGGATGTATGCGGGCAATCAGCGGGTGGTTGAGCGCAGCGGTCGTGGCGTTGTGTGTGGCGTGTGGATCAAGCGCAGCCGCCGCCTACGAGCAGACACATAGCGCGAAGCAGATCGTCTCCGACGCCAGCAAGTCGACTGGCTCGGCGACCTCGTTTCACCTGGCGGTTGCCGTCACCACCCAGAACGGGCAGGCGAACGCGGACTTTGATGTCGCGGGTACCAACGTCAACGGCAAGGTGACCTATCAGGGCACGCTCGTGAGGATCATGCATGTGGACGGCAGGACCTTCGTCTACGGCGCCGACCTGGCTCAGTTCCTCGCGACGAGCAACGCGCAGGCGGCGGCCATTGTGCGTGCAAAGGCCATCGACAAATGGGTGCTCATGCCCGAGGAATTCTGGAGCTCCACGGGCATAAGCGAGCTCACAGACATGCGGAAGATGGCCGACTGTCTGCAAGCCGCGTCAGGTTTGAAGAAGAAAGGAACCTCAACCGTCTCGGGCAAGCGAGCCGTCGAGGTGGACGATCAGCTGACGAGCCAGATATACGTCGACACGGCCGCGCCGCACTACTTGCTGCGCGTCGCTTTGTCCGGTACGGACACCTGCGTCACGGGCTCGGCCGTGTCCAATGAGACACTCGACCTGTCGAAGCTCGGACAAAAGCTGGACATCGCTGTTCCAGACGGCTACGTCGACGCGCAGACGCTCGCGACCGGGTAACTAACTAGTCGTATCCGGGCTTAGTTCAGGCGCTCCACGATCATCGCCATGCCCTGGCCGCCTCCGACGCACATCGTCTCCAGCCCGAACGTCTTGTCCTTCTCGCGCAGGCCGTTGAGCAGCGTGCAGAGGATGCGCGCGCCCGTCATGCCAAACGGATGGCCGAGCGCGATCGCGCCGCCGTGCGGGTTGAGCTTGTCGCTGTAAGGGTCGACGCCGATGGCGCGCGCGGACGGGATGACCTGCGCGGCGAACGCCTCGTTGATCTCCAAGATGTCGATGTCGTCGATGGTCATCTTGGCGCGCTTGAGCGCCTGCCTCGACGCGTCGATCGGCCCCAGGCCCATGAACTCGGGCTCGAGCGCCGACAGGCCGGTGGAGATCACGCGTGCCAGCGGCTTGATGCCGAGCTCCTTGGCCTTTCGCTGTGACATCACGACCACGGCGGCCGCGCCGTCGTTGAGCGGGCACGCGTTTCCGGCGGTCACCGTGCCGTCCTCGCGAAACACAGGCTTCAGCGCCGCGAGCCCCTCCATCGTCGTGCCCGGCCGCGGCCCGTCATCCTTGGTGAACATCTCGCCGTTGGGCAGAGGCACCGGGATGATCTCGCGGTCGAAGAATCCGTTGTCGCGCGCAGCAACCGCTGCGCCCTGGCTCTTCACCGCAAAACGATCCTGGTCCTCGCGGCTGATCTTCTCGCGCCGAGCCACGTTCTCAGCGGTCTGACCCATCGCGATGTAGATGTCGGGGTACTCCTCGGTGTTGCCAGGGACGAGCTTCTGGTTGTACGTGTCAGGCGCGTCGGGGTATCCGCTGCCGTAGCGCGACACGCACTCGACGCCGACCGAAAGGAAAACGTCGCCCTCGCCGGCCTCGATGGAGTGCGCTGCCATGCGCGTGGTCATCAAGGACGATGAGCAGTAGCGGTTCACGGTCACGCCCGGCACGTCGAGGCGCGACAGGATGGACACGACTCTGCCGATGTTGTGGCCCTGCTCGCCACCGGGCAGGCCGCAGCCGCAGATGAGGTCTTCGATCTGGCTGTGGTCCAGCTCGGGCACCTTCTCGAGCACTTTGTTGACGACGTATGCGGCCAGGTCGTCGGGCCGCACGTCAACAAGCGAACCCTTGCGAGCCCGACCGATCGGGGAGCGGCCCAGCGCAACGATGACGGCTTCAGTCATGACTGGAATTATTACGCCCGCGAGGACAGCGCTATTTCAAGCGCAGACGGCGATCGCCGAGCAGCGCGAACGCCAGCAGGGCGAGGAACGTCAGTGCAACCGCGGCGAGCGCCATCGAAGCCGGCGCGTTGGCCCACTCGCCGAGGACCATGATGGCGACCAGCAAGGGCAGCCAGATGGCGCCTGCCAGCTCCCATCGGCCGACGCTTCGGAACCTCTTCGCCGCCAGCACCTGCTCGCGCGGCAGCTGCTCCTCCGGGTCGAGTGGCTTGAAGATCGTGTACATGCGCGCGCGATCGAGGCTGCGCATATCTGCTTCGCTGCGAGCTGTTGCCATCCTCTGAGCTGATGCTACGACCGTGTTTTCTTGACGGCTGCGGTTTTGCGCGGTGCGGCCTTCTTGGCGGCCGCCCTGGCTGCGGGCGCCTTCCGCTTGGATGCCGGTTTCGGCGCCGCCTCCGGCTCGGCAGGCGCGGCCGCGGCCGGCGTTTCAGGCTCTGCCGCGACGGCTTCCTCGGCCTTCGGCTGGGGCACGCCCATGGTGCTCGACAGCGTTCGGTGGCAGCTTTCGCAATCGATGTTGGTGCGCACGAGGCCGCCAAGGTGCCGCTCCTCACGACGGAGCGTTCGCGAGCGCCGGCAGAAGGGGCAATAGCCGACCTCGGTCGTGACCGTGACTTGCACAGCTGGGTTCGTCATTGGCTCGATCTACGGTAGCTGATAAACTTCCGCGAAAGCCCCGCCCACCTTTAAGTCCGGCACGGTGATGCCGGGAAGGAGGCAACCGATGGCGGTCGGTTCGCGACTGCGTCACATCATCGAGAGCCAGCAGTTCTCTCGCGCGCTGCTCGAGGAGCTCTTCGTGCTCGCGGACGACATGAAGAGCCAGCCGCATCGCTACGCCGGCCGGCTGAAGGGCCAGCTGATGGCCGCGCTGTTCTACGAGCCGTCTACACGCACGCGACTGTCGTTCGAGGCTGCGATGCTGCGGCTCGGCGGCCGCACGATGGGCACCGACAACGCGCGCGAGTTCTCGTCGGCGGCCAAGGGCGAGACCATCGAGGACACGGTCCGCATCGTCAGCGGCTACTCCGACGTCATCGTGCTGCGCCACTACGAGGAGGGCGCAGCGCGGCGCGCGGCAGCGGTGAGCAGCGTGCCCGTCATCAACGCCGGCGACGGACCAGGCCAGCACCCGACGCAGGCGCTGCTCGACCTCTACACGATCCGCGACGAGATTGGCCACGTCGACGGCATTCGCATCGCCATGGTCGGCGACCTTGCCAACGGCCGCACCGTGCGGTCGCTCACGTACCTCCTCAGCAAGTTCCGCGACATCCGCGTCTCCTTCGTCGCGCCTCATCAGGTAGCGATGCGCCAGGACATCAAGGACCACCTCGACGAGCACCGCGTGCCGTGGACCGAGACGCAGGATCTGGATGCGGTGCTGCCGCAGGTCGACGTGGTGTACCAGACGCGCATCCAGAAGGAGCGCTTCCCCGACGAGGCCTCTTACCTCGCGGTGAAGGGCATCTACCGAATCGACGCGCGCGCAATGTCTCTGCTGCAGAAGTCCGCGATCGTCATGCACCCGCTGCCGCGCGTCGACGAGATCGCGCAGGAGATCGACTCCGACCCGCGCGCGGCCTACTTCCGGCAGGCTCGAAACGGTATGTACATCCGCATGGCGCTGCTGGATCGAGTGCTCTCATGAGCGAAATCAGGCGATTGTGCGCAATTACAGGTTTTGACGGCCGAATTCCGTGTATTTGTGCGCAAAAGTGGGTTTCGGTGCTGGGTCGATGAGCGTCACCGAGCGCCGTCTCAAGGCCACGGTCATGGACGCCGAGCAGATCCGCCGCTCGCTGTCGCGCATCGCGCACGAGATCGTGGAGCGCAACCACGGCGCGGGCGAGGTCGTGCTGGTGGGCGTGTTCTCGCGAGGCGATCACCTGGCGCGGCGGCTGGCCGCCCAGCTGGAGGAGCTGGAGGGGCATCCCATCGTGGTCGGCGCCATCGATACCAGCGAGCATCGCGACGACCGCCACCTGCGCGAGCCCGCGCATCGATTCAAGTCAGACGTGCCCGACGTCGACGGCAAGGTGGTCGTGCTCGTAGACGACGTGATCCACCGCGGACGCACCGCGCGCGCGGCGATGGACGCGCTGCTCGATTTCGGGCGGCCGCGGGCGATTCAGCTGGCGGTCCTCGTCGACCGCGGCCATCGCGAGCTGCCGATCCGCCCCGACTACGTGGGCAAGAACGTGCCGACCTCGGACTCTGAGCGCATCGAGGTGCTGGTGGCCGAGGAGGACGGCCTCGACCAGGCGGTGATCGTTGCCGGCTAAGTACTCGGCCCTGGTTCTGGAGGACGGGCGGTCGTTCGTCGGTCTCGCGCTGGGCGCCGATGTTTTCGGCCAGGGCGAGGTCGTTTTCAACACTGCTATGACCGGCTACCAGGAGGTCCTCACCGACCCGTCCTACGCCGGCCAGATGATCTGCATGACGTACCCCCTGCAGGGCAACTACGGCGTGCGCGACGCGGACGCCGAGTCCTCGCGACCGTGGGTGCGCGCCTTCATCACTCGCTGGGCCTGTCCGGAGCCGAGCCATCACTCGAGCGAGGCGTCGCTCGACGAGTACCTGAAGCGATGGAGCGTGCCCGGGATCACCGACATCGACACACGCGCGCTCACGCGCCACCTACGCACGCATGGCGCGCTGCGCGCGGTGCTGTCGCACGAGTCGCGCCGGCCTGGCGCGGCGCGGCTGGAGGAGCTGGCGAAGGCGGCGCGCAAGGTGACGCCGCTGTCCGACCAGGACCTCGTGGGCGACACGTCGAGGACGGAGTCCGAGGAGTGGCTCGAGGCCCTGCCGCGGGAGCTGCGCCCTCCGTCAGGCGAGAACGGCGGCGGGCTTTCGATCGCGGTCGTCGACTACGGAGTCAAGACCAACATCCTGAGGTCGTTGCGCGAGCGCGGCTGCCGCGTGGTGGTCCTTCCGCACACGGCCGAATGGGCCGACGTCGAGGCGGCGAAGGTCGACGGGCTGGTGCTGTCGAACGGCCCCGGCGACCCGTCGGTGCTCGACGGGCCCGTGCAGCTGGCCAGGGAGGCGCTCGGCAGGGTCCCGCTGCTGGGCATCTGCCTCGGCCACCAGATCCTCGGCCGGGCGGCCGGCGCCACCACCTCACGCCTCAAGTTCGGCCACCACGGCGCCAACCACCCGGTCAAAGACCTCGAGTCTGGCCGAGTGCACATCACGAGCCAGAACCACGAGTTCCAGGTCGACGCGGACTCGCTGCCCGAGGGCGATTTCTTCGTCTCGCAGCGCAATCTCAACGACGGGTCGGTCGAGGGACTCGGCCATCGAACGCTGCCTGTGTTCAGCGTGCAGTACCACCCCGAGGGATGCCCTGGTCCGCAGGACAACCAGTACCTCTACGACCGCTTCATCAAGATGACGCGCGAGCGGAAACCGGTCTCCGTGCAACCCGCGAAAAGCTCACAGGTCGAGCGGCCGCGCAAGGTCCTGATCCTCGGCTCCGGCCCCATCGTCATCGGGCAGGCCGCCGAGTTCGATTACGCGGGAACGCAGGCGTGCAAGGCGCTGCGCGAGGAAGGCATCGAGACCGTCCTTGTCAACTCCAACCCCGCCACGATCATGACCGACGAGGGCGTGGCCGACCGCGTGTACCTCGAGCCGCTCACCGTCGACGCGGTCGAGCGCGTGATCGCGCGCGAGCGGCCGGACGCGCTGCTGCCGACACTGGGCGGGCAGACCGGGCTCAACCTCGCGACCGAGCTCGCGGCCGCCGGCGTGCTCGACAGGTATCACGTGCGCATGCTCGGCGCTCGCATCGACACCATCCGCAAGGCCGAGGACCGCGAGGCCTTCAAGCAGATGCTCATCGAGATCGGCGAGCCGGTCCCGATCTCACGCGTGTGCGAATCAGTCGAGGAGGCCGAGCAGTTCGCGTCCGAGGTCGGGCTGCCGCTGGTGATCCGCCCCGCGTACACGCTTGGCGGCACGGGCGGCGGATTCGTCACGACGCACTCAGAGCTGCACGCCATCGCCGAGCGCGGCCTGGCTGCCTCGCCCATCCGGCAGGTGCTCATCGAGCGGTCGCTGTGGGGCTGGAAGGAGATCGAGTACGAGGTCATGCGCGACGCGGCCGACACGTGCATCACGGTCTGCAACATGGAGAACCTCGACCCGATGGGAGTGCACACGGGCGACTCGATAGTGGTCGCGCCCGCGCAGACGCTCTCGGATCGTGACCACCAGATGCTGCGGTCGGCCGCGATCCGCATCATCCGCGCGCTCGAGCTCGAGGGCGGGTGCAACGTGCAGTTCGCTCTGGATCCCAACAGCTCGACCTACTACGTGATCGAGGTCAACCCGCGCGTCAGCAGGTCGTCGGCGCTTGCGTCGAAAGCAACCGGCTACCCGATCGCGCGCGTTGCGGCCAAGGTCGCGGTGGGGCGACGGCTCGACGAGATCCCGAACGAGATCACCGGCCGCACGCTCGCGGCCTTCGAGCCGGCGCTCGACTACTGCGTCGTCAAGATCCCGCGCTGGCCGTTCGACAAGTTCCCGGCCGGCGACCGCCGGCTCGGCACGCAGATGGCCTCCACAGGCGAGGTGATGGCGATCGAGCGAACCTTCGAGGCCGCCGTGGTGAAGGCGCTGCGCTCGCTCGAGCAGAAGCCGCCCGCCGCCGACGACTTGCGGAGGCGCGACCTGATCGACCAGCCGAACGACCGGCGCCTGTACGCGCTGCTGGCCGCACTGCGCGGCGGCGCCCTGCCGCGGACGCTGGCCGAGCGCAGCGGGATCGACAGGTGGTTCATCGACAGGCTCGCGCACATCGTTCACCTCGAAGCGGAGGGCGACGTGCGGTCGCTCCGTCGCGCGGGCTTTGCCGACGCGCAGATCGCCGCCCTGCGCGGCGAGACGGTGCCGGCCGGCCATCCGACGTACAAGCTGGTCGACACGTGCGCGGCCGAGTTCGAGGCCGCGACGCCTTACTACTACTCGTGCTGGGAGGACGAGAGCGAGGCCGAGCTCATGACTGGCCGCAGTGCGCTCGTTATAGGCTCGGGCCCGATCCGCATCGGCCAGGGCATCGAGTTCGACTACTGCTCGGTGCACGCGGCCCGGTCGCTGCGCGAGGCGGGCGTCCGCGCCGTGCTAGTCAACTCCAACCCGGAAACGGTGTCCACCGACTTCGACACTTCCGACCGCCTGTACTTCGACCCACTCGACCTGGACGCGACGTTCCATGTCGCGGCGGCCGAGCGCGTCACCGGCGCGCTGGTGCAGTTCGGCGGCCAGACCGCCATCAACCTGGCGCAGCCTCTGTCCGAGAAAGGAATCGACATCCTTGGCTCGAGCGTCGAGGCGATCGACCTCGCGGAGGACCGGCGGGCTTTCGCCGAGGCGCTGAGGGACATCGGCATCCCGCAGCCCATCGGCGGCACGACCACAACCATCGACGGCGCCGTCGCGATCGCCGATCGCATCGGCTATCCGGTCCTCGTGCGTCCTTCCTATGTGCTCGGTGGGCGCGCGATGGAAATCGTGCGCAACCGGCGCGAGCTGCAGCGCTACATGACGTGGGCCATCAGCGCCATGCCGCGCGGCACCGTGCTGGTGGACAAGTACCTGCTCGGCGTCGAAGTCGAGGTCGACGCCATCAGCGACGGCGACACCGTGGTCATCCCTGGCGTGATGCAGCACGTCGAGCGCGCCGGGGTGCACTCAGGCGATTCGTACGCCGTGTATCCGGCGCCAGGCCTGGAGGCGCGCGAGCTGGAGCATGTAGTGAGCTACACCGTGAAGATCGCACGGCACCTGCGCCTGCGTGGCCTGGTCAACGTTCAGTACGTCGTGCATCGCGGCAAGGTCTACGTGCTCGAGGTCAACCCTCGCTCGTCGCGCACGGTGCCTTTCCTCTGCAAGGTCACCGGCGTGCCGATGGTCAAGCTGGCGACGCAGGTGATGCTCGGCGAGACGCTGGCGAGCCTCGGCTATCAGACCGGGCTGGTGCCACCGCGCGACCTGGTGGCGGTCAAAGCGCCGGTGTTCTCGATGAGCAAGCTGCAGGCGGTCGACTCGTACCTCGGCCCGGAGATGAAGTCGACCGGCGAGGCGATCGGCATCGACCACACCCTGGTGGGCGCTCTGCGCAAAGCTTTCGCCGCGTCGGGCGTGCACGTGCCGCGCGGCGGCTCGGTGCTGCTGACCATCGCAGACGCGGACAAGCCCGAGATGTTCCCAATCGTCTCGCGGCTGGTGCAGATGGGCTGCCGGCTCGTGGCCACCGAGGGCACCGCGAAGGCTCTCCAGCGCGCGGGCTTCTCGCCGCGCGTGGTGGCGAAGATCGGCGAGGAAGGCCCTACCGTGCTCGATGTCATCACCGGCGGCGAGGTCGACCTCGTCCTCAACACGATGTCGAACATCTATGAGGATCCGAGTGAAGATGGCGGCCCGGTCATCAAGGATGGCTTCGAGATTCGGCGCGCGGCAGTCGAGCGCCGCATCCCCTGCCTGACATCGCTCGACACTGCTGCTGCGTTGCTCGAGTCGGCGGCGGAGGCGGCGCCGGAGATGGACGTGCGGACGATCGAAGAGTGGCGGGGCGCGGCGCTTGTTTCTGACTGACGCGCCGCTGGTCGAGCGCCGCCAGGTGGCTCGTGACATGTGGGTGCTCGGATTTGCAGCTCCGGACATCGCCGCGTCGGTCAAGGCCGGGCAGTTCGTGAACATCGGGATGCGGCCGGGACCGCTGCTGCGACGGCCGTTCTCCGTGTACCGCGCCGGGGACGACCGCATCGAGGTGCTCCTCAAGGCGGTCGGCGTAGGGACGGCGCAGATGCTCGCGATGCGTGAGGGCGACGTCGCGAGCTGCCTTGGCCCGCTCGGTCGCGGGTTCGATCTGACGCTCTCCGCAAAGACGGTGTCCCTTGTGAGTGGCGGGCTGGGCGTGGCACCGATGCCGCTTGCGGCGCGCGACGCGCGGGCGGCGGGCCTGCAAGTGACGTGGGTGCACGGCGCGCGCACCGCGGACGAGCTCTGCTCGGAGACCGAGGGCGACGAGGTGATCCTCGCCACCGACGACGGCAGCGCAGGGTTCGCTGGAACGGTCGTGGCCGCGGCCCCTGACGCCGACCTGGTGCTCGCCTGCGGCCCCAACCGAATGCTGGCCGCCGCCGCCCAGCGATGGCCGCAAGCGCAGGTGGCCGTCGAGACGTACATGGGATGCGGGACCGGGGTGTGCCTCGGCTGCGCGGTGCCGCTCACTCGCGGCGGTTACGACCGCGCGTGCACCGAAGGCCCTGTCTACGTCGCCTCGGACGTCGACTGGCCGGCGCTGCCGTCTCACCTGTCCTATGCCGTGAGCGCGTGACCCCCGACCTGTCGGTTGAAGTCGGCGGGCTGAAGCTCCGCGGACCTGTGCTCGCGGCCTCGGGGACGTTCGGGTACGGCACAGAGGTTCCGTTGCTCGAGCGACGCGCGCTGGCGGGGATGGTTTCGAAAGGGATCTTCCTCAAGCCACGGGCGGGTACGGCGCCGTCCCGCATCGTCGAGACACCCTCGGGGATGCTCAACGCGATCGGACTGCAGGGTCCGGGCGTCGACGCGCTGATCCGCGATTACGCGCCGAAGTGGGAGGCCTGGGACTTCCCGGTGCTGGTCAACATCAATGGCGAGTCAGCCTCCGAGTACGGAGAGCTGGCCGCGCGGCTCGACGGAGTGCCGGGCGTCGCGGGATTCGAGATCAACATCTCGTGTCCCAACGTCGAGCAGGGCGGCATGTACTTCGGCAACGACCCGCGCGCGGCCGCGGCCGTGACCGAAGCGGTGCGGAGGCGCACGAAGCTGCCGGTATGGGTCAAGCTCACGCCGATGGTCTCCGACATCGGCGTCATCGCTCGCGCCGTCGAAGGGGCAGGCGCAGACGCGCTCTCGGCGGTCAACACTTTCGTCGGCATGTCGATGGACCTGCACGCCTACCAGCCGCGGCTCAGCTTCCGCACCGGCGGGCTGTCAGGCCCTGCAATCCGGCCGCTGGCCGTGCACCTGGCCCACCAGGCTGCGCGCGCTGTCGACATCCCGGTGGTGGGCGTCGGGGGCATCATGCGCGCGGAAGATGCCCTCGAGTTTCTCGTCGCCGGCTGCCCCGCGGTGCAGGTCGGCACCGCCACGTTTGTGAACCCCAACGCGATCGCTGACGTTCACGACGGCATTGCCGAGTTCATGGCCAGGAAGGGCTTCGCGTCTCTCGACGAGTTGCCCAGGTATCTGCCGCGTGACTGAGCTGCCGCCGCGCAACCCCGCCGTGTCGGAAAAGCTTCAGATCCTCGCCACGGAGCACTGGTCGCTGCTTGCGACGCGGTCGCTGATTTACCAGGAGTCGCTCGGCCGCGTGAACATGTTCCTGGCCATACTCTCGGGCTCGGTCATCGCCCTCGCGCTCATCGCACAGGCAGATCGCTTCGGCACCGCCTTCACAGCTATCGCGATCTTCATGCTCGCTGTCGTTTTCTTCACCGGCGCGGCAACGATCCGCCGCCTGATGATGCTCAACCGCGACGACTACCACATGGTCGTCGGGATGAACCGGCTCCGCCATGGCTACTTCGATCTTCACCCGGAGCTGGAGCCCTATTTCATTACGAGCCCGTTCGACGACCTCTCGGGCACGCTGCGCACTCTTGGCATCGAGCAGGAGACCGCGCACGGGATGGGCAGCTTCTTCCACGGGTTCGTCACCTTGCCGGGGATGGTCGGGGTCATCGTCGCCTCGGTCGGCGGCGCGATCGGCGGTCTGGCCGCAGTCGGCTTTGGCGCGCCGGCCTACGTGGCGATCCTCGCCGGGGCGGTGGCGTTCGCCGCCACGGAAGGCTTGATCTTCAGGACGGGTCGTCGCTATTTCCGGCGATTTGGGCCGAGCGTCGAGGCCCGTTTCCCGACTCCCAAGGGGTAGCCCGGCCTCACACTGGTAGGCCCCATGCTGGAAGTCCGCTCGATCGCCAAGCGGTATGGCGACGTGCTCGCGCTCACCGATCTGACCGTGGACGTGGGCGAGCGCTCATGCCTCGTCCTTCTCGGTCGCAACGGCGCGGGCAAGACCACCGCCCTGCGCTGCATGGCCGGCGTGCTCGCGCCGAGCGCCGGCACGGTTCGCGTGGATGGCATCGACGCCGCCTCGGAGCCCGCGGCCGTGCGGGCGCGTGTCGGCCTGATGCCTGAGCTGCCCGGCCTCTACGAGCGGATGTCGGCGCGCGCGTACCTCGACTACTTCGGCGCCATCTACGAGATGGCCCCGGACGTGCGCAAGCGCCGGATCGACGAGCTGCTCGACCTCTTCGAGCTGACCGATGCCGGCGACCGCTGGCTCGGCACGTTCTCCAAAGGCATGCGGCAGAAGGTCGCCCTGATCCGCGCAACGCTGCATCGCCCGCGGCTGGTGCTGGCGGATGAACCGACCTCAGCCCTCGATCCCGACAGCGCACGCCGTGCGTGGGCCTACCTCAAAGACCTGCAGGCGCACGGCTGCGCGCTCGTGATCTGCACTCACAACATGGAGGAGGCCGAGCACCTCGGCGCATCGGACGGTGGCGACGCGGCGATCGGCATCATGTCCGCCGGACGCGCGCTGGCCATCGGGAACATGTCCTCACTGCGTGCCCGCTCTGGACTGCCAGTGAGGAGCGAGATGCGCGAGCTGCCGACTCTCCAGGACATCTACCTCGCGGTCATTTCCAATCACTCGGGCAACCACCAACATGAGCTGGCTGAATCTCGATCGGCGTAAGGCTCAGCTGGTAGCCGCGCGCGACCTGCGCGATGCGATCAGCGAGCTGCGCCTCATCCTGGCCATGGTCGGGCTGACCATCGCGATCCCGCTCGCCTGCGCGATCGGGGTGAGAGGACTGGCGCTGTACGGCGGTGGCACTTCAGTGGTCAACCGGCTCTCGGTAGTGGGAGCGTTCTTCGTGGTCTTCATCCCCGCGAGCTTCTCGCTTGTGCTCGCGCTCGAGTCGTTCGTCGGCGAGCGCGAACGCACCACTCTGGAGGTGCTCATCTCAACGCCGTTGAAGGAGGCCGAGATCTACGCCGGCAAGGTCGCGGCGGTCCTGGCGATCTCGCTCACGCTCTGTTACGGCGGGCTTGCGGTCTACTGCCTCGCCGTCTTTCCCGGCCTTGGCTACTTCCCGCTCGACGTGCTGATCGCGCTCGCCCTCTCGACCATCTGCCAGGTCGCGGCCATGGTCGCGGGGGCGGTGATCATCAGCCTGAACGCGCGCACCATGCGCGCGGCCAACGTGATGGCCTCTTTCATCATCCTGCCGATGTCCGTGGCGCTGCAGACGGAGGCGGCGCTCATCCTGCTCGGACGGACTGAATTTCTGTGGGGATTCGCCGGGCTGATGCTCGCGCTCGCCGCGATCCTCCTCCGCATGGGTCTCAACGGCTTCTCGCGCGAGGCGCTGCTGGCGCGCGACTCGGGGCTCCACAGGCCGCTGCAGCGCGCCGCCAACGCGCTCCGCGCGAGCTTCCAGCGCCGGCCAGGCATCCTGCGGCTGTTGTGGTGGCGCCGCACCGCGCTGCTCGTTGCCGCGGTAGGGCTTCCCGCAGGAGCGGCCGCAGGTTATGTCGCGGGCATCACCGGCGCGATCCCTGCGCCGGTCGTCAGGCCCGCGCTGTCCACGCTGATCGCCGCGGCCGGCGGTGGGTCGCAGCTCGACCAGGCGCTCGCGATCATCAGCCACAACCTGCTGGCCATCCTGCTGGTGGCGCCGCTCGCTCTCATCACTGCGGGCCTGAGCGGATTCCTGCTCACATTCCTGCCGGGTTTTCTCCTGGGTTTCGCCGCTTCGCAGTCTTCGTGGTCGATCGCGCTTACCGGCATCGTGCCCAACGGCCTGGTCGAGATCCCGGTGGCCATCATCGCCGGCGGACTCGCACTCCAGATCGGCGCGGCGACCATCCACATGGAGGCATCCGGCGGCTGGACGGCGCGCGTGCTGGCCGCGGGCGCGGACTACGTGCGCGCCCTGCGCTGGCTGGTGCCCGCGCTGATCGTGGCGGCGGTGCTAGAGGTCAGGTTCGGGTAGAGCGGGTCGCTGAAAGACCGTCGGGCGGAGCAGCCGCGTCGCCACGACCACAGCCCCCGCGACAGTCGCTCCGATCGCCATCGCCCACGGCGCGCCGAGCAGCGTCGCCAGCGCGCCGGCTTGCATCGCGCCCAGCGGCCCGACCCCGATGAGCGCCTGCGCGTAGAGCCCCATCACGCGCCCGCGCAGCCCGTCGGGAGTGAGCGTCTGGATGCGGCTGTTCGCGGTGGCGACGAACGAGATCTGGCTGTAGCCGGCCACGAACAGCGCTGCCGAGGACAGAAGAAAGACTCGCGAAAATGAGAAGACGAGCAGGGCGGCAACCCAGAGAAGCCCAAGCCAGAACTGGCGAGCCGGGTTCGCGCCGAGTCCAGGGAAGAATGCAAGGGTCAAGGCTCCCACCAGTGCGCCGAGTCCCATCGACGCCATCAGGAACCCAAATCCTGATGCGCCTGCGTGGAGCACCTGGTCGGCGAACAATGGGATGAGCGTCAGGCGGTTCATCGCAAACAGCGAGAAGACCGCGACGTCGATAAGCAGCAGGCCCACGACCGGCTCGCGCACCACGTACGAGGCTCCTTCCGCGAGTCGCTGGCGCCACCTCTGGTCGTGCTGCTCGCGCACGATGGCGGGCAGGTTGCGCATCAAGAGCAGCGCGCCCACCGCGGCCAGGTAGCTCACGGAGTTGGCGAGGAAGCAAACTGGCACGCCGACCGCGCCGATGATCACGCCCGCCACCGACGGCCCCACGACGGCGGCGCCGTTGAACACAGAAGAGTTGAGCGCGATCGCGTTCATCAGGTCCTGCTTGCCCACCATCTCGACCACGAAGGACTGGCGGGCCGGCACGTCGAAGGCGTTGATGGTGCCCGTTGCGGCCGCTGCGATCAGGACCTCCCAGTACATCGCGTGGCCGCTCGAGCTGAGCAGGAAGAGCGAGAACGAAGGGATCGTGAACGCCGCCTGGGTGACGAGCAGGATCGAACGCTTGCGAAAGCGGTCGGCCACGATTCCGCCGAACTGGCTGCCCAGCAGCACCGGTGTGAACTGGACGGCGAGCACGAGGCCCACGAGCAGGCCGCTATGAGTCAGCTGCAGCGCAAGCCATGGCATGGCCACGCTCTGCATCCAGGTGCCGATCGTCGAGATGATCTGGCCGGTCAGGAACAGCCGATAGTTCCGGTGCCGAAGCGCGCCGAGCATGCGCGCGCTGCCGTCGCGCGCGGCAGCCGGGTCTCGACCACTCTCGGCGCTGCGCATTAGGCTTTGCTCATCCCAGCATGAGCAAGATCCGCGAGAGCGTGATCATCAAGGCCCCCGCGGAGCGCGTGTGGGCGGTCGTGCAGGAGGACGTGGTCCATGCACCGCAATGGACGACGAACCTCGAGAAGGTCGAGAAGCTCGACTCGGGAGCGCCGCGCGCCGGGACGCGCTATCGCTATCACCTCGACCTGCCGGGCGGAATCAAGGAGACGCTCGATGTCCAGCAGGACGTCTTCACGAAGCCGAAACACTGTTCTGGAAGGTTCATCAAGGGCCCACTCAAAGGCGAATGGTCATACACCTACTCAGAACGCAAGGATGGCACGCACGTCGTTTACGAGATGGACTACGAGCTCACGGGCTTGCTGCGTTTTGCCGGCGGTTTGCTGTCGCGCCAGTACGCGGAAGGCATCCGCGACAACATGAAACGGCTCAAGGCTTACATCGAGGCGGGCAAGGGACCAAAGGCGAAGTAAGTTGCTCGCGTACGTCTTCTCGCACCGCCCCGCATCGGATGCAGACGCCCAAGCGTATGAGGACGCGCTGAGGCGATTCCACTCCGAGCTGGCCGGCGGCAGGCCGGCGGGCTTCGTGGCCTCGACCACGTATCGATTCGATGATGGATACAGCGACTGGTACCTGGTCGAAGATTCGGCGGCTCTCGACTACCTGAACGAAGCCGCAGTCAGCGGAGCCCGTGCAGCCTCGCACGACGCCGCGGCGCGCATGGCGGCGTGGGGCAGCGGCAAGCTGCTGAGCCTGGCTCAGGGCGAAGCTGACCTGGACGCGCTGCACGAGATCGCTTTCGCCAAGCCCGCGGGCACGGCCTACGGCGATCTGTACACGATGACGGCACAGTTCACCGCCAGAGCGGGCGTGGCGTTATGGCGGCGGATGATGGTTCTGGGCCCGCCGCCGGAGTTCTGCCTGGTCGCGCGATCTCCAGTACACCTGCCCGCACAGTTCACGCCGGAGCCGCGAACGCGCCGCCAGATCTAACCACCCGCGCGTTGCATCATTGACTGCAGAAATGGCAACTCAAACCGAACCCAGGCCGAACGGCAGCGCCATGAAGTCAGGTGTGCTGGCGGCGGAGGTGGTGCACGACCTGAACCGCCTGGTCAGCCTCGAGATCGAGCTGGCCAAGCAGGAGTTGAAAGAGCTCGCCGTCACCAATGGCATCGCGGCCGCGAGCTTCGCGTTTGCGGGCATCCTGGCGGGGATCGCGCTGCTCGTGGCAGTGCCGGTGATCGTCGTGGTAGCGGTGCCGTGGCACTGGCAGGCCGCGGTGGTGTGGGCGGTGGCTTACGCGCTGATCGCCGCCGGGCTGGCGATCTATGGGCGCATGCGGCTCCGGGTCTCGATGCCTCAGAAGACCATCACGAGCCTGAAGGAGACGAAGGAATGGGCGCTCCAACGGATGAAATCGGCCGGCAGATAGCCGAGACGCGCGACCACGTCGACGAGAACCTGACCATCCTCGAGAAGCGCGCCGCTGCGAATGCGCGGCGGGTCGCCATCATCGTCGCGGCCGGCGTGGCCGCCGGTCTGGTGGTCGGGGGCGGGGCCTTTCTGATCTACCGCCACATGCGCAAACCGGGGATGTCGGAACGACTGCATGACATGATCCCCGACGCGTTGACCGACCTGCCTGAGACCATCAGGACCAGGTTCAAGGGCCGGCCGGTGAAGGTTGTCATCTCCAGCGGCGAGGACAGAGAGTCGGTCTGGGAGTCGATAGCGCGCAAGGTGGCACCGGCCGTCGCGACCACAATGGTCGGCGCCGTCACGGCACGGATCGTTCGACAGCGAGGCGCCAGAGAATCCGCCGATTGATCCGGAAGGTCCTGGACTCGCTTCCGGTCAGGGTCGTGCAGGCGTTCGGCGCGAGCCAGGCGGCCAACTACGCGTCGGGGCTCGCATTCAACGGCCTGCTGGCGATGTTCCCCCTGATGCTTGGCATCCTGGCCATCATCGGGCTGAGTGTTCGCGACCCTGCCAGCGAGGCGAAGTTTCAGGAGCTGATCATCGCGACGTTCCCGGTCTCGGCGCAGGCCGAGCTGCTGCGCGCGCTGCACGGAGTGAAGGACTCGGCCGGACTGCTGGGTGTCGTCTCCATCGGCGGCCTGATCTGGACGGGCAGCGGCGTGTTCGCGACGATGGAGTTCGCTTTCGCTCAGATCTTCGGCATCTCGCAGCGCGACACCATGCGCCAGAAGCTGATGGGCTTCGTGATGATGATCGTGCTGATCGTCGCTGTCGGCGTGACGGTCGGCGCGAATGTGCTGGCCGGCTTGCTGCCGGGGGCGTGGCTTCTGAGCTTTGTCATCGGCGCGACCGCGATGGTCGCCCTGCTGGTGCTGCTGTACCGACTGGTGCCGAATCGCACCTACGCGCTGCGCCAGGTGCTGCCCGGGGCGCTGCTCGCAGGCGTG